>Ga0210241_100550_pt1 | contig 33373 bp, 25 predicted proteins | sample ChrtobMetP5a_8mM_FD_155488 | JGI IMG/M metagenome (GOLD analysis project Ga0210241, IMG submission 155488) | Chrysochromulina tobin associated microbial communities from unialgal haptophyte culture, Seattle, Washington, United States - P5a_8mM | ecosystem: Host-associated > Algae > Haptophytes >...
CCCACTTACCGTGCACTGAGTCGTACTTGACAAGGTACGCCGCGGTCTCCGCGCCGCCGAGAATCTCGTTGACGTGGACGAGCTCGATGTCAGGCGCCATTTCCCAGGCGAACCGGAACGTCAGGCGGCCAATGCGACCAAACCCATTGATGGCCACTTTCACCATCGTGGGCACTTCAGCCGGACTCGACTCTTGCTTCTCCCCAAGCCTTGACACCGCTGCGCCTGGCTCGCTCGGCCGATGGATGGTCGGAAGGACCGACGATCCGCGGTTGACGACGTACCGCGGCGCCTCTTTCGCGGCGCCTGGAACCGGGATGGACGCCGCGATGAGCGTGGTGGCGGCGGAGCGAGGGCTTGCGGAAAAGGCTGCGGCAAATGGGACAGCAGCGAAGGAATCGGCCGGGAAGATGGTGGGCGTACCCAAAGGCGACGCCGACTCGAAGCCGGCCAAGCCAAAGGGCTTGCTGCCGTTCACCGTCATCACGATCTGCTACCTGCTCTTCACCGTGACGGATGGTGCCATGCGCATGATCGTACTGATGCACGCGTACACGGCAGGCTTCTCGGCGATGCAGGTGGCCATCATGTTCACCCTGTATGAGCTTGCCGGCGTCGTCACCAACCTTGCCGCTGGCCTTGCCGGCGCACGCTGGGGCATCAAGTGCACGCTGCTCACTGGCCTGGTGCTGCAGCTCGTGAGCTACGGGCTGCTCTTTGGCTGGCAAAAGGACTGGCCGCAGGCTGAGGCGATCATATACGTGACCGTCGCGCAGATGTTTGGCGGCATCGCCAAGGACCTCACGAAGCTCGGTGGCAAGACGGTCACGAAGCTCGTGACCCCCGAGGAGAAGGCGACCAGCCTCTTCAAGCTCGTCTCGGGGCTGACAGGGTGGAAGAACTCGCTCAAGGGGGTGGGCTACTTTGTGGGGTCGGCGCTCGTCGGCGTCCGCTATGAGCTCGCCCTCGGGGTCATGATAGCCCTCATCGTCATCGCGATGCCCATCGCTCTCGCTGGGCTTGACCCGCGCATCGGAACGGCGCGGAAGGAGAATGCCAAGTGGACCGACGTGTTCGTGACGCACAACGCGAACCTGAATTGGCTCTCGCTTGCCCGCTGCTTCCTCTTCGCCTCCCGCGACTTCTGGTTTGAGGTGCCCCTCCCATTCTTCCTTCGCTCGCCCGCGTGCGACGGCCTCGGTGTGGCTCCGTGTGCCCTCGACGCCCAGTGCGGAGCGGGCGCTTTCTGTTCGTTGACCGGCACGAATGTGAGCGAGCTGGTGGGCGTGTGCGCAAACTCTAACGTGGGTGGCGGCTGCGGTGGTTTCGGCTGGGAACGCATCACAGTCGGCGCCATCCTAGGCGCGTACATCATTGTGTACGGTCAGTGCCAATCTTACACGCCGCAGCTGGTCATCGGGCCTCTTCGACAGACACCGCCCAATAAGCTGACCGAAGTGCTCTGGGGGCTAATCAATTGCGTGCCCACTGCCGTGATGGCCGCCGTCGCGTGGGCCTACTCGACCGCTTCGGCTGCGGACGCTGCAAATTCATCGAGCGCCGTGGTCGTGTGGCTAATGAGCACCCTCGTGGTCTTTGCCGTCATCTTTGCCATCAACTCGTCGATTCACTCGTTCCTCGTGGTGCACTATGCAAAAGCAGAGAAGATAGCCACCTCTGTGGGCTTCTACTACATGTCCAATGCGGTCGGTCGCCTTCTTGGCACTCTCGGCAGTGGGGTCCTCTACACCTATACAGGTGTCGACCGTGGCGCCCTTGCAGGCACCGACGCTCTGCGTGGGCTCGCAGTGTGCTTCATCGCGGGCACCATCTCCAGCCTGCTCGCAGCTGTCATCACGCTCAAGATCCAGGACGAAGCTGCTGGGCTGCGCTGTGGCCCGTGCTGGGTCTGCATCAAACCCTTCGTTGAGCCAGACCCGTCAACGCTCGAGGATGCTGCCACAACTGAATAAGGTACTAGACCGCTAAAGAACTCCTTTTATGGGGCGGGGTTGGGTTCATTTGCGGCCACAGTAGCCGCGCTCATTGGCCGCGCTTTAAGAGAGTCTCGAGACTTCTCGAGACTGAGGCTGCGAATCTGCCTATTTTTGGTTTGACATGGTTTGACGATAAGACGAGGAGTCTCATCAAAAAGTCCACTCACAGGTCCACCAGAGACAGCCAGAGTCGTGAGAGTTGAAGTTTGCGAGAAGGTCAGCTCTGAGAACGACGCGCGCCTCGACCGCTACACAAAGCAAACAAGGCGCTCTCCATCGAATTTACAGCCAATGGGTTTCATTCGAAAACCAAGACACACGCCGTAGCACGGTTGTCGCGGTGTCGTGTTAACGTTCACACGCGTAAATGAAATGCGAGTCGTCGTAAGCAAAGCATCGATCGCAGCCGCGACGGCCGTTGCTGCGGCGCTAGCGCATTACTACCTCGCGCGCCGTCGGCGGCTCGCTTTCAACCGGCGCTATGGCCTCTGCGCGCGTTTTGGATTCATGCCAGCTAGCTGTGCGGAGGCGCTGCCTGCCGGCTTTGAGGCGTGGGACACTCTGGCGGTGGCGCTGCCATCGCTCAACCGGACTGGGACGCTGCGTGCCGCCGTCGACGCGATGCCGCTGCTGCGCCCCGACGCGCTGCTCACCGAGGCGGAGGCTCGGCGCGCCTATGTGTTGCTCTCGTGCGCCGCGCACTCTTACATCAACGGCTGCGAGGTGCCCTGGGAGCGGGTTGCGGGCGGTACAGCGCCACCGTCGGGCGCGGCGCCGACGACGAGGTTGCCTCGGCAGCTAGCGGTACCGTGGCGCATCGTGTGTGCGCGCCTGGGCGTGCCCACGGTCCTCATCGCCACGGGCACCGACCTGTGGAACCACGGGCGCGAGCGCTGGTGGGCGGCGCGCAGCGCCTCCAACTTCCGGCTGCTGATCTCGATGACGGGGACGCGCTCGGAGGTGGGCTTCCACGCGATCCCGTACGAGGTGCAGCTCCTCCTCGCGCCGCTGCTGCCCGCCCTCCTCGCGGCGCCTGACCACGTCGGCCATCGATCGCACTGGCGGCTATGGTGGCTCTGCCGGCGGTGACGGCATCCGCTGCGCTCGAACATTCGCGTGCCCACCCCAGCGTTCGACCCGGCCGCTCACCGGATGTCCCCCACCCTCTCGACTCGCGCCTTCGCAGACTGGCACGCGCGCTGCAGGCCGTGCGCGCAACGCTCGAGCATGTGAGCGACTTAGTCGATCCAACAGAATTCTACGACGTGTACCGCCCTCTTCTCGGCGGTTGGTCCGCCGACAAGCTGGCGAGTGGGCTGCGGCTGCCGGGCGTCGGGCCGGCCGACGATCATCCAGCGGCGGAGGTGCCCAGCGAGGATGGCGCGGCGCTGCTTGCCGACGTGACGGTCGACATCGTGTCCCGTCATAAGGGCCCTTCTGCTGGCCAGACAGCGATCTTGCTGCTCGTGGACCGCATCTTGGGGGTCGCCCATGGAGCCGAGACGGCGGCGTTCCAGGCGGAGATGCGAGGCTATCTACCCGCACCGCACGCGGCCTTACTCGCCGACGTGGACGAGCGGGTGTGCCGCTGGGGCAGCGTGGGCGACGCCGCCAGGGACCCCGACGCACCAGAGGCGCTGCGTCGGGCGCACGGCGAGGCGCTCAACGCGCTCGCGGCAATGCGCGCCTTCCACCTCGGCATGGCCTCGCGCTATCTACGCCGCACGAACGTTGGCACAGGCGCCTCCGACTTTCGCGCGATGCTCGGCGAGGCGCTGCGAAGCACCCGCGCGAGCCGCGTGTAGACGCACGAAGCACCAGTTTCGCGTGATGAAGTATGAAAGTCTCATCGTGCTACTTAGTGAATCTTTTGACGTCGCCCTTCGCTTTCGATTTCGGCATTCCAATGAGATCACAGGGTCGCGAGATCGCTCTTCTGGTGCGCCACGTGAACAATGCGCCCAGCGTCTACGCTGGCAGTGCTGCTCACGGGCACGGTGCTGTTGCAATGGGCCGATCCGATCGCGGGTGGGCGCGTGCGCATCCAAGGCCGTCGCCTCTTTGTCAACGACGAGCCCTTCCTCGTGCGCGGCATCTGCTACTCACCCACGCCGATCAATGAATCTGTTTACTTTGAACCATATGGTGACTACTTCACGGCGGAGTACTCGTTCGTGTGGCTGCGCGACCTGCCGCTCATGAAGGCTATGGGTGCCAACGTGCTGCGCATCTACGGCTGGCAGCCCCAAAACGACCACTCTGCCTTCCTGGATGCGGCCGGCGATCATGGCCTGTATGTGATGGCGACCTATTTCATGGGCGAGGTGGCGGAGACGCCGGTGCTGACGTGGCAACACCGCAAGGCGGCCGTCGACGGCTTCCGGCGTGAGGTAGCGAGGTACGCGAGCCACCCGAGCCTGCTCTTCTGGTCCTTTGGCAACGAGCTCAACGGCGTGTGGAACGGCTTCCTGACCGAGATCGGCAAGGATCCGAACCAACCGCAGTGCCACTGGGACGAGCGGTACGACACCCTGGGCGGATGCTGGGTGCACGACAAGGCCCCCGCCCTGCCCGGCACCCGGTGCTACGAGGCCGCCACCTGCGTGTACTCACGTCTCTTCTCGTGGATCAACGACGCGGCGGTCGCGGCCAAGCAGTCGGCGGACGTGCTCGTCACAACGGGCTTTGCGGACGTGGATGCGATCCACGAAAAGGTTGGGCGTTTTGGGCACCTGGCGAGCGACATCGACGCGTGGAGCGCCCAGGTCTACCGCGGCGCCTCCTTTTACGGCTTCTTCGAGGCCTTTGGCAACAACACCGACAAGCCAGTCATCCTGACTGAGTACGGCGTCGACGCCTACCACGACCAGTGTGGCAAGAAGGAGTCGACGCCGTGCTACAACACGGTCGAGGACACGCTGCTTTACAAGGACGCGAACGGCTCGTACGTGGACGGCGACATGCAGGCCGAGTACGCCCTCAATCTCACCGCCGAGATCGTGGCGGCCGCTTCGCACAAGGACGAGTGCGACGGCGCCGATCACACAACTCCAGGAGGCAAGTGCGCGTGCCTAGGAGGCTTCCTCATGTCGTGGACGGACGAGTTCTGGAAGGGAGCCAAGTCGCAGGCCAAATGTGTGCCCACGATTCGCGATCCAGCCTTCACTCCCCTCGGCTGCATGCCCAATGCGCACGTGACTTGCGGCAATTGGGACGCGACCGCCCACGACCTATGCGGCTATTGGCTCGAGTCGGCGCCCGACCATTATGTGAATGAGGAGTGGTTTGGGATCACAACGCCCACCGCATGCGCGAGCGCCGTCAACTCCCTCCGACCGCGCGAGGTCTACTGGGCCATGCGCGAGCTCTGGACGGGCCAAACGGAGCGCAACGACGCCCTCTTCGCCAGCTGTGACGATCTGTTGACTGGGCACTGCATCGCACTCGGGGACGGCGGCGAGGGCGACGGCGGCGGGAGCTGGTTCTGGGGCAGCAGCGGCAGCGGCGGTGGCGGGAGCGCGAGCAGCAGCGACGGCGGTAACGACGACTTCGAGGGCAGCAGTAGCGACCACAGCAGCGGCGACAAGGCGAGCGGCGGCACCAAGCACCGACCGCCCCCATGCTCAGGCCACGGCAAGTGCACCACTGATTGGACTCAATGCGGCGCGGGCAGCCGCACGGAGCTCGCGACGCCATGCTGCAGCTGCGAGCCCGGCTACGCTGGCGTCGGATGCACAGAGCTCGACGTGCGCGTGTACATCGGGCTCGCGGCAGGCGCGCTGCTCGCCGGGCTCCTTGTGCTGATGCTCGCCTTTTCGCTACTCGCCACCCTCCGTATGCGAGTGATGAAGCCGTCGCTCGTCGAGCCCCTGCTCGCATACTGAGACGCCCGGCACGGCGCCTCTGCTCGCGCACTGAGACGCCCGGCACGGCACATCGTGTGGAGGAGAAGGCGGCGCGTGCCCGGACGCGGCAGCTACGAGCGACCAGCGAGAGGCGCACGCATGATTTCCATTCTTGGTCTCGATCTCGATGCATGCATGATAAGGTTCTTGGTCTCGATCTCGATGCATGCAGCTGGAAGGGCAGCGGCGAGGGCGGCGGCGACGGCAGTCTTCTCTCCATTCAGGGATTTGGCCGCCATGCATACAGGCGGCGGCAGCGGCCGGAGCGCGGAGGCAGGAGATGGAAGTGAGTGCTCATTGAGCATGCGGATGAGGCTGAGTTGTCATGCCGTGACAATTATGCGCATGCGGCTTGGCGAAGGCGGTGTTCTCGAAAGACATGTGCCTTCGAAGCGAAGCGATACCGTACAGTAATCAGATTTTCTATTTACATGCCGGGCTGTCAAATTACGGCCCATGCCAATTAGATTTAGAATGTAACCGCCGAACACGACAAACGAAACGAGTCGAGTGCCGGTGGAAGGCCCTCGCCCCTGTGCGGTGCCCTGAGCCCTATGTGGATGTGCGGCTGCACACGGCACGATCGTGTCGTCGATACAGCGTAGGCAGGGCTCTGACTCTCTGGTCTCGTGCGCATCTCGCACTCCATGCTCGCACTCCCGTCGCCGCACACCCATCTATACCGGGAGGCCTCTTGCCTTGCCCCGCGCCCTTCACGTGAATGTGAGCGGGATACCTGATGACGGCCTTGCGCATTCTCCGAACGTCAATCTCGCTCCAGCAAGGTCTCAAGCGGTGGAATTGGAATAGGCACCAACGCCGCCCGTTCGACGCCGCCAATTCGACGCTGCCATCTCGATGCCTTCCGGAGCTGGGATGTCGGGGGCGGTAGGGGGTGACGGCACGCTCTCGTAGTCGCCTGCGTCCGAAGGCGGTGCCGAAGGCGGAAACGACGGCACGGTATCAACAGTATCCTTGAGCACAGCTTTGGTGAAGATGAAATCGTTGTCCGCCGTCCGTCCGCCAGATACGAGGTCGAGATGGTCCGCCGTCCGTCCGGCAGGCACGAGTTCGAGGTCGTTGTTCCCTTCCCTCCGCGGAGCGGCACCGTATTTCACCACTTTCATCTGCTGCCGTCCATGCATGCGAATCAAGAATAAGAAGCTCAGGATCAAACCGACAGGCACGAGGACTCCAATCAGGATAAGCGCCGTATGGTTCTCCTCTGGCGGCATCGAGCTTGGCGGCATCGTCCAAGATTGAACACTGCGCGCACACGCACGCGAGCCGTGCAAACGTACGCCAATGCCACGCAGGATGTGAGTCACACTGGAGGGGGGACAAAAGAAGTGGAGGGGGGACAACAGAAGGGCGGCTGGCTGGGCGAGCAGTGCACTTGGTCAGGTGCAGGACTGGTGGGTCCATCGACTCGAGAGTGACACCGAGCATGGCACTCGCAGCACTGGGGTCGGCACGAAGCACGGCGAGCGAGTTCATCACGCGCTGAGTGGCGGTAGCGACCGCGGTGGGGCCGGCGGCGGCGACTGTCACATTGGCATTGACCCGCACCGATGCGGCCTCGACTCTGAGTGTGATGTCTCCCAGGGCCACCTGGAGCGCTGTGGCAAAGCTTTGTTTGAAGCCCTCCGCGTCGAATGAGGCGACGGTGCCGGCGACGATCATCACCACCTCCAGCTTCGCCTCGACTTGTTGACCTGGTGGTGCAGCAGCGATGGGTGGAACGACGAGCGGTGGCCATGCAGGCACTGGAGGCGGCCGCTGAGACGGCGGCGGCGGCGTGGCTGGCGGCGGTATGGCTGGTGGCTGTGGTGATGGCAGCGACGGAGGCGACGCGCCGCACGTCGGTCGGGCGGGCATGTTGCAGAGGTCGCACGTGGGACGTGGATTGCAGATCAAACACAACGCGCTTGGTGGGTAGCAGATGCTGCAAGACGAAGGTGCAGGTGGGTAACAAAGGCTACATGGCGGTGGCGGTGGTGGGTAGCAGAGTGTGCTGCAACCGCAGATTGAGCAGGTCGGGGGCGGAGGCGGCGCATAGCACAATGTCCCGCACGACTGCGGGGGGGACGGTGGCAGGCAGATGGTACACGTGGGCGCTCCCTGGGGCGGATAACAAATCGATGAGTTGCAGTGCGGTGTGCAGGTGTTGTCCACAAGATCTCGAGATGTGGACACCGCCGTGAGCATGGCCGACAGCAGGATGACGCGCCGCGACATCCCTTCGGCTGTCCCCCCCGCGGACGCCGTGCCAACGCGGGGTGCTCGCTTTTGAAACTTGCGCTCACATCCATTTTATCGCGCCCGACGACATGTTCCCCCCCGCTGCCGAGGGATACTGTTTCCGAGGCGAATGGTACGTTGCTTTGCCGCTCCGCGCGCGCGCCCACTGCCGCAAGTGCACCCGCAGAGCGTGCTTTTTCCACGGACTCACGAGGCATTGTGCTGCGCGTGAGGATGTTTGCGCAGATTTACAAGTGGACCATCGCGCTGACCTTCGCGGCAGTTTCGGGCCAGCGTCACGTGTCTGCGACGAGCCGCTTGGAAGCGACCCAGCGCATCGGTGTCGATGCCCGGGGCCAGTCCATCTCCACGATGTCGGGCTCTTTCCACCGCAAGCTCCAGGAGACGATGACGACAACGACAACGACAACGACCTCGAGCACCCCCACTGGCACGACCTGCGCCGATGTGCAAGCCGAGTACAACGCCCAGGGCTGCTGTGGGGCGGATAACCAGGAGTTTAACTTCACTTCGCTCACGCAGTGCAACTCAACGTACGCACTCGCCGCGCACAGCCACCGCGCGCCCGCATTCAGCCCCCACGCGCCGATGCAAATCCTTGCCGTGGGATCCGTCGATACCCACGGACCATGCACCATGTGCTCCCCGTAATCGCCTATCGCAGGACGCAGGCCTTCGTCGGCGACGCGCACAAGCTCACGATCTTCGACCAGCTCACGCCCACTGAGTATGTTGAGGTTCTCGACTACCTGTACGCCCACCCAACCCTCGACCTGACGTGTAAGTATAGCGCCTACTTCTTCATGAACGCCACGGAAGGGATGCCGTGCAAGATGCCGTACACCGCTGCGACGTGGAACCGTGCGAATTGGCTCACCAAGCTCGAGCTCGACCCGCCGAACAAGGCGCAGACCCTCGCGTACCTCGCCGGCACGGGCCCGCGCCCAGCCCGGTACGCCAAGTTCCACTTTATGCGCGGGGCGCGCACGCCGCGCGACTCGGTCATGATGAAGGTCGGCCCGCTGCCCATCTCGACGCTGACAACGGTGACGCAGATGACCGAGCTCACGACCGACAACCAGATTCCCTGGCCCGCGCGCCCGTACGATGGCGGCGAGGAGTTCTTCATCTACAAGCCGGCGCTCAACAAAGCGCTCGAGATCATCGCACCGCTCGTCAACAACCTCACGGCCCAGGTCGCGACCCCCGGCTCGGCCTTCCAGCCGCAAATCGTCGAGTGGACTTACCCCGACCACACAGCCATGCCCGCCAACATCAACGGCAACGGCCCCAACATGCGCCGCGTCATGAACGGCCACTACTGGATCCAGGTGACCCCCCACGACTCTCCCTCGGCGGGCGGCGTCATCAAGCCCTTCCCGCTGCACTTTTCGTACGTGATGGACTACACCGTGCTGCCGTCGGAATGGCCGCTCTACAACTGGGTGTACTGCAACCAGGGCCCGTACGCGTCGCCGCAGGCGCTCCTCGCGGCATGGAATTCGGGCGCGATCACGCCATGCACGATGGAGGCCACGTACTACAAGAGCACGCTCAACACGATGAAGCCCGTCCCGATGCCGCAGGTGCCGGGGGGGGCTGCGACGATGCGCCCGAGCCCTGGCGACGCTTCGCTCATCTACACGCCGGGCGGCCAGCGCATGGCGGTCGCCGGCAAGGCGGTGCAGTGGATGGGCTGGCAGTTCCATGTGGACGTCAATCCAGTCAAGGGCCTCAACTTTTTCGACATTCGCTTCAAGAACGAGCGCATCGTGTACGAGATGACGGCGACCGACTTCGGCGCCTCGTACTTCTCGGCGCGCTCGCTGCACAACATGCACTACTCCGATGGTGGCTACATGCAGGGCTCGTACACGTCGCCTCTTGTCAAGGACGTTGACTGCCCCAAGCACGCCATCTACATCGACGCGGGCCTCACGGGCCCTGAGTGGGGCGGTGACATCGTCCCACTCCCCCGTGGCATCTGCATCTTCGAGGCGCCCGAGAACGTGCCGCTCTTCCGCCACTTCTCGCCGAGCTACTCGGCCGAGATGGACCAGTACCGTGGCCTGCCCTCGACCGTGCTCGTCGCGCGCTCGATCATCTCCATCGGCAACTATGACTACGTGCAGCACGCAACCTTCTTCCTCGACGGCAAAATGAAGTACGAAAAGTCAGCCTCGGGCTACTCGCTCGGCATCTGGGACGAGCTCGACGAGGCGCCCCGCTTCGGCCAGCACTTCACCCACTCGGTCACAGGCTCGATGCACCTCCATCAGGGCTCCTTCAAGGTCGACATCGACATCGGCGCCAACCCCGCGGCCAACGCGCTGCAGCTGATGAAGCTCAAGTGGGGCACCTATGAGGAGGCGACCGGCCGGCCCAAGCCGGGGTGGATCGTCGGCAATGGCGTGTTGTACGCCAACAAAACCATCGCGACGACCGAGTCGAAGTACTGGAAGAAGGACTACAATATGTACGACATCGTCTCGACCACTGAGACCAATCAGTGGGGTGAGAAGCGCGGCTACGAGATCGACATGATGCCCGGCGAGCCGGCGTACCAGCCCGAGGGCCACCCACTGCTCCACACGCTCAACTACACCAAGTACAATCTCGCGGTGGTCAAGCGCAAGGAGTCGGAGCCGCAGGAGAGCTCGCAGAACTACGTGACCGTCATGCCCACCAAGGCGCCCTCGGACATCGGCACCATGCTCAACGGCGAGAACATCGAGTCGGAGGACATCGTCGCTTACATCTCGATGAGCAAGCTGCACTACCCGAAGGCGGAGGATGTGCCGATGCCCTCCATCTTCACCGGAGGCTTCATGCTCAAGCCGCACAACTACTTCAACCGTGCAGCGTACTCGGACCTGCCCAATACCATGGGCACCACCACGGAGTGCACCATGACCCCGTGAGCTAAGTAGATGAGAACGGTACAGGACGGAGGCGATGTCGATGGACTGACGAGACCGTCTCGTCCCCCACTAGGCGCGTCCAGAGCTAGGCGCGCCCGTTGCTCGCAAACCCGATGACCCCCGCGGGTCGATGATGTGTACAGACGCGGCTACTCGCATTCGCATTGGGCATTCGCGTGAGCAGCTACATATAGCCCTGTGGTACAGCGCCGACCGCCGTCACGTTGCAGCCGATTTGTGCGTGCGATATTGAGTGTTAGCGGTGGCGTCACTGCATGGTGCCGAGTGCAGCCGCCGCACTCTCTATACCGTGACACAGCACGTCGCGCGCGCGCGCGCGCGGCCGCGGTGCACTGGCGCCCGGGCGACGGGTGCACAAAGACACGCTGTCTCGACTGTCTCGTCTGTGCCCATGTGTCTGTGCCGCGTGCGTAGCGGGTGTGTTATAAGCTTATAACGTAAGAAACCCGTGTGCCTCTCCCTCGTGGCTGTGGCCTGTTGCTGTTCGATCGGATGCCCCAGTCAATGACATACGACACGAGACGCGCACAGACCACAGTTGCGCTCGAAGTGTCATCCATGGTGTCATCTCACATGCGCCCACCATGGCGCCAATTCCGATCGGACGTGTCGACGCGCCTACTCTACGTCTACCCCTCGACGGCGGCATCCGAGAGGGCGCGCCCGTCAATCGGGCTACCAGCGCGGCGCCGGCACGCGAGCATGAGCCAGCCATCGTCGCGGCGCGTCGTGGGCACCGCCGGCATCTCAAAATGCCCCTCGAAAGCAGCTCGCACCGTCGGCAGGTCGACGCTCCGGAAGCCGCTGAGCAAGAGAAGCGCACCCGGGCGCACCCGTGCCGCGAGCTCCGCCTCGACGGAGATGAGCGGCCCGGGCAGCATGTTGGCCATGGCCACGTCAGCCTCGAGCCGGCGTGCTACCTCCCAAGGCAGTGTCAGTCGCAACCGCGCGTCCGTCAGGCCGTTGAGCCGCCCGTTGCGCGCAGCACAGGCGAGCGCGGCCTCGTTCACGTCCGTAGCATGCGCCACAAGTTCGGGGTGGCCGAGCGCGAGGGCGCCGAGCGCGAGCACGCCCGAGCCACAGCCATAGTCCAGCACGCGCCGCGCCCGCGCTAGCTCCAACCGAGCCCCCGATGGAGATGCAAGATGGCTAAGAATCATCAGGGTGCTTGCATGCAGCCGACCGTGAGCTGTGGTGAGGAAGACGTTCTCATCCGCCCCGTCGAGCAAGCGAAGGCATGCCGCGCAGCCGGGCGGCTCGGGTGGTTGAGGGACCTTCGGAGTGAGCAGCGGCAGCACTGCGAGCGATCTCTCTAGCAGCACAGGGCGGAAACTTCGCTCGGGTAGCTCTTCCCACGCCGCGTCTTCCCACGCCGCGTCGCCCTCCGACCACCTTGCCAACACGCGCTCCGCGCCCGAGGTCAGCGCGCCCGCCGCGGCGCTTGGGGCACTGCCCCAAGGTGCACTGTGCGCCACCCACGACACCGAGTGCACCGCCTGTGCACCCGCAAGTCCCAACAGGTGGACAAGTGCCGAGAGGCGACTCGCCCCGCCCACGCGCGTGCCCGAGGCGGCCGGAGCGGCTGTGAGCATGGCGCGTCGGCCGACGGCCTTGGAGGCCACCTGTGCGGCGGCGTGACGACGCTGTGCCATCGCAGCCTTCCACGCGAACTTAGCAGCTCGCACGAGCGGGCGCGTCATGAACCGCGCGACGCGCACGAGCGGGTCGAGCCGGTCGATGGTGATGGCGAGGTTGAGCAGGTCTGCGAGGAAGAGCGTGCCCACCAAACCGAGCACCTCGACTGGGTGCGCGCGCCCATATGCGACCACGTTGTGCACAGCAGACTGCGAGAACTGAACCAGCTGCGAGAGCGGCGGCGGCGGTGGCGGTGGCGGCGGCGGCGGCGGTTGGAAGTACGCGAGCAGCGCCTCGAGCGGCTCTTCCTCGTCGACCTCGTACAAGTGCGCCGCCACGCGCAGCGTGAAGAGGTACGCGGCGGCGCACAACAGCACGATGGCACCCGCCACCTTGATTGTCTCAGCCCAGCTTCCGGGCCGAGGGTTGCTCAACACCACGAGAAAGGCTGATATGATGAGGAAGCGTATCGCCTCCTTGGTACCGCCGTATGCGACATCGCCGACAAGTGTTGCGATGCGCTCGCGTGCTTCCTTGGTGAGCTCCTTCGGCATTGTCGGCCACGCGTGTCTCGCGAGGGGGGTGTAGTTCATGATCTGGAGAACTTGTGATCACACTGGCGGACAAATCAAGAACTCGGCCATCTACAAATCAGTACACTGAAACTATGGTACATGTACGTAACGTGGTGCTGTCTGAGCTTCTGACTCCCCTCTCAAAGGACTTGACTTGACTTGTCTTGACTTGACTTGATTCGGGACCGCGCGTCAGTCGGAGGAAGCCACACATGACCTCCACTTGGCCGCCGCTCCTCGAGGCGGCCCACCGCGGCGACTTTTTCACCGCGGCCAACTTGCTCGCCGCGTCGGCTAATCAATCTGAGCGGACGGAGCGCGGAGATTCTGCGGTCCATCTCTGCGCACACGCCGGCCACGCGGGCGTGCTAGACATGCTGCTCACTCACTCGGCAGAGATGGCCAATGCCACCAACCTCGCCGGCTGGACACCGCTCATGCTCGCGATGCTCTCGGATGCGCCCACACCAACGCGCATTGGTTGCTGCAGGGTGCTCCTCGCGCACGGCGCAGACGGTGGGCTCACAACGCCGCACGGCTGGACGGCGGGGCTGCTGGCGGCGCAGCGAGGCGACGCCGCCGCGCTGGCGCTCTTGCTCGGGCCTGAGCGCCGCGTCAGCCCGGCCGCCCTGCTCAGCGCACGCACAGCCGAGGGCGACAGTGCGCTGCACCTCGCGTCGCACGCAGGCAGCGCGCGGTGCGTGCGGCTGCTGCTGTGTGCGGGAGCGGATGCCGACGCGCTCAACTGTCGCGGGCTCGATGCTCTCGCGCTCGCGGTGGGCGGAGCATGCGCACCCGAGGCGAACTTTGGGGACGCGGCCACCGCCGCTGCGGAGGAGCTCCTCGCATGCCTAGCAGCGGCGAGTTGCGCACCACGTCCCTCGGGCAAGTTGCTTCACATTTTGGCGGCGGCGCCCGCCCAAGTACCGATGCGCAGGCTGCTCGCGCTCGCGGCGCTGCTGCGCCGCTGCGGCTGCGAGGACGACGACGATGGTGCGGGCTCCCCCGCTCACAAAGCGGCCAGCGCTCGCGCGATGCGCCACGGACGTTCCACGCTGGCGGCGGTGCTGCGCGCGCCGCCGCCTGCACCATTCGTCCTTGCGCTTGTGCGTCGGCCACTCGAGGGCACGGCGCCCCCGTCGCTGCTGCTGCTTGAAGGCGCGCGGGAGACGCCCGAGCTGGAGGCCGAGCCGGCGGCCCTGCGTCAGGCAACGCTGCTCGCGATGCGCAGCGCGGACGCAGCCACCTTGCAGGGCGGAGGCGGCGTACCGGGCATCGCCGTCGGCGGCGGCGGCGGCGTGGCCGAGCAAGGGGAGATGTCGCCGGCGGCCGCTGCCGCGGCCATCGAGGCGGATGCGGCGGCCACCGCGGCGGCTGCTTTGCTCGGCGGTGGCCGGCGGCGCGCGCGCGCCTTTCGATGGATTGGGGAAGTCGCCGCACCGTCCGCCGACGCGCCGTTTCCCGATTTGGCAATGCTACAACCCCTCGTGATGGCGACGGCGGCGGCGCGCCGGCAGGCGTGCAGATCTCCCGATCTGGCGACAGCATGTGCGCGCGCCCTTGCCCTCGCCTCACTCGCCGACACCACCACCGATGGCGCTATGGTGGGCGCTGCTGCCGCCGCCGCCACCGGCCAGGCACATTGTACCGCCTCCCCTGCCACAGACCCCTTACCCGATACCTCCCCCGCCACCTCCGCCGGTGCCGCCGCGCTCGCAGACGAGATGCCCACCCCTGCTCCTGCCACGCCCGCCACGCCCGCCTCGGCTACCTCTGCTACCTCCGCCGCCACGCCTGCCTCGACTGCCTCCGCCGCACTGGCCGCGATGGCCGCCACGGCCGCTGCCCGTGGCGGCCGAGCCGCATACCGCCAACGGCGGCGCTGGAGCGATGACGCCGAGCGACTCGAGGTGGTCGAGCTCGCGCCTCAGACCCACACGCCCCTCGTGCACGACATTCACCTCGCGATGCTACGGGAGGTGCTCGGAGCTGCCGCGCTTGATGACGATGATGACGGCGGCGGGGATGGCGGGGGGGGGGTGCGTCCGTGGGCGGTGTACGCGGAGGACTTGGCGTACCATTCGCCCGGCGCCGCCATGGAAGACGCCGCCGAGAGCGCCGCCGCGAGCGCCGCCGCTTCCATGGCGGGCACCGGAGTGACCGCGGGCGTCGCCGCGAGCGCCGCCGCGAGCGCCGCCGCGAGCGCCGCCGCTGCCGCTGCCGCCGCCGCGGCGGAGGCGGAGGCGGTCGAGTGGGCGGCAACGGCTGAAGTCTTCTCGCTCGACACAGCGTTGCTGCTCGCCTTTGCTGCGGAGTGGGCCGAGAGGCGCCGGCGTCACGAGGTGGCAGCGCTGCGCGACGAGGAGGGGCTGGCCATGGAGGAGAGCGAGGACGAGGGCGAGGACGGTGCCCGCGTCGTGCCGGTGGATGGGGAGGACTTGGAGTTAGCTCACGACGCCATGGCGATGAGCTTGACGCTGTGTGACGGGTGTGATTCGTGATCGATGACGGACCGAGAGCGTGGGGCGCCCAGGCGCCGCCCCCCGGACTGCTTCCGCCTTCCCGCCCGGGCGGTGTGGCAAGGCGGTTACCTTTGTGTAAATTTACATTTTGTGTAAATACCGCGGGGTATGCTACCGCCCCTCGCCCCCCCCGGGAGGTGCCCGCGGCGGGTGAGGAAGCGTGGGTGAAAGTGATGGCGACGAGCCGAGCATGCATTCTAAATATAGCGTAGAATGTTGTCGGAGAAAACAACAAAAGATTCGTTAGTACTGCACGTTAGTACGACCCCCGAAGTCGACGTGTTTGTGTTTGAGACCAGTGCAATATGAACCTTCATATGCCTCATCGCCAGCACCTCGAGGAGCAGACGGCCGCACGAACGTGCGACCACGAGGGTTGCGGCAAGCGCTTCGCCACCAACGCCGCCCTCACGAGGCACAAGCGCACGCACACGGGCGACCGGCCATATGCCTGCGACCACGCGGGGTGTGGCAAGTGCTTCACGCAGTCAGGCCACCTCACGGACCATAAGCACACGCACACGGGCGAGCAGCCGTACTCCTGCGACCACGAGGGCTGTGGCAAGCGCTTCTCGGACTCGAACAACCTCAGAAAGCACAAGCGCGCGCACACGGGCAACCAGCCATATGCCTGCGACCACGAGGGTTGCGGCAAGTGCTTCTCCGACTCGGGCAACCTCACGAAGCATAAGAGCACGCACACGGGCGACCGACCGCACGCCTGTGACCACGAGGGCTGTGGCAAGCGTTTCACGTTCTCGGGCACCCTAACCAAGCACAAGCGCGTGCACACGGGCGAGAAGCCGTATGCCTGCGACCACGAGGGCTGCGGCAAGTGCTTCTCGGACTCAGGCACCCTCCAGAGGCACATGCGCATCCACTTCAATGGCCAGAACAGCCGCAAGCGCCCACGCAAGGCTGATGGCTGGTACGAGAACAAGGAGGTCATGCAGCTCGCTCGGGAGATGGAGGAGGGTCCCATGAGGGTCCTTGCTTTGGCTGCTGCCATTCTGAGGGTCTCGCCGCAGGACGCTCTTTTATAGGTACTTGTTTCTCCGCTCTCCTCCGCATGTACTTATATCTGTTGGGTCTTGATGGGCGGGCCTGGGGTGAGATGTGCATGCCGCTGTCCAAGAGCCTATGAGGCCGACGGTGGGCGAGCAACGTGCGTGTGAAAGAGTGTCTGTGTGAGCGCCGCCCGCGCACGCCTCTCCGGGGCTTGTGGGTGTGCGTGTTTGGGGGCCAAGAGGGCCCTGAAAACGGAACGGAACGGGAGCTAGTCAAAGGCTACCCGTAGGGCAGAAGAAAGAGCGTGGGAGAAACAACCTACAGTATTTTCGCCTTACACACGCTCTTTCTCCCACTTTTATAGTAGGTTGTTTCTCCCACCGGCGGTCGCTCCTCCCCGCATTTGTACAAGAACTCCTTTTACGTGCGCAACCTACGTGCGGGCTGCACTCGCTCTGCTGATTTTCTCTGATTCGCGCGACGGCGCACCACAATGACACACATCAACACACATCTCTCTGAGAACTGAGATATATCTGAGAACTGAGAACATTCGACGATGCGCCAAAATCGGGACCGCTTCGCCGCCCGTCGATCAAAGCGATGGCTACATTGCCGACCCTAGGACCCTTTATTCTCAGTTAATCTTTATATAAAAAGGCTGCCGCGCGATCTGCCACTGCCTCGGGCTCATCTCGGTCTCAGCTCGTGCTCGCGCGCGCGCCACGCGCTCGCGCCACGCGCTCGCTCTTCGGCCCGCTCAGGCGCTGCACAACCAGCCACTCCTCAAAGGCCATGTCGGTGAGCCGGAGCCGCGTGACCAGCGCTGTCGCGGGCATGCCGCACGCTCGCATGCTACCCATGCGCGGCACGGTGCGCTTTTCGAAGCTGCAGCACAGGAAGCGAAGCCCATGGACCTCCGCGAGCGAACTCAATTCGTCGCCCTCGGCCAGGTGCGCCTTCCAAAGCTCCACATTTGGCCGTAGGCTCTTCTCGAGCGACGCGCCCAGCACGCTCGGACATCGCATCACGCCCGCACGCAGCTCGGAGGCGCCCCAACCGAGCGCCTCGCTCAGGAAGCGTAGCTTGGGGCGCAGGTTACCCTCGACGCTCAAGCCAAGGAGGTTCGGCAGGGTGAGCACGAGCGAACGCAGCTCGTCCTCCTCGAGCGCGAGCATCTCCCGCAGTGCTGCCAGAGAGGGCTGCAGGTTAGCTTCCACGCTCAGCGAGACGACCTGTGGGAAGGTGAGCACGATGGCGCGGATCTGCTCGTCGCTGGCGCGGAGCGGCGCGCCTGCCAGCGCGCGCATCTTGGCCTCCACGTTGCCGTCGGCGAGCACCAGCAGTCGCGGAAAGCGCACGACAAGTGAAGAGAGCTCGCCATCGCTCAGCTGAAGCCTCGCCTTCAAAGCGGCCAGCCGTGGGAGCAGCGTCTGGTCGACACTGAGAGAGAGGACCTGAGGCGAGGCGCGCACGACCTTTCCGAGGGTGCGGTCGTCGAGTTGCAGAGTGCTTTGCAAGGTATCAATCGCGGGCGCGATCTTTCCGGACAAGCTCAGGTCAAGCACCGACGGATTGCTAATGAGCAACCGCACCGTCTCGGCATCGGAGAGGCACAGCCGCCGCTGCAGTGCGCCCGCAGTCTGTCGCTCGGCCGGCGAGAGTGCCGCGGCGGCGCTCGGCACGTCGGCGAGGAACGGACGCGCTACCGCGACCGCCCCTGCCATGATGGCAGCTAGAAGGGCGGCCATCGTGAACGGCGTCCGCGCACGTGTGAAATCACAGCGGGAAACTTTGGGCGCACGCAGCAAAGGGAGGTTCAGTCTTTTCGAGGCCTTGACTCTATAATGTGACGCTGGACTGACGAGCTGTGAACACACCCGTGGCGGCAGACGACGTGCTTCTCTGGTGGCGACTGCCGTCCCTGCTGGAGCCACCAGGACACGAATGCCGCGTGTCATCTTCTGCGATCAGTGTGGCACCATAATGGACGAGCCCACGCATTCGGGCACCCACGTCGAGTGCCGGCTCTGCGGCACATCCGTCGAGTCCAGCGGTGCACGCCACCTCACTCTTGCTGCTGGCCCTTGCTCCTTCGGCTCCTTGCTAGTGCTCACCGACGCACGTCTGATCGTGTGCACACAGTATTTGAGCAACTCGTGCTGCACTCAGTGGGCACCGAGCATCAGGTCGAGGGCGATCCGACTGAGGAGAGTGGCGGCCGGCGGCAGACTCAGCGCGTGCGCGCGACCGTGCAGGAAGCTTGCCCAAAGTGCAAGCATCCGGAGCTACAATACTACACCATGCAGCTGCGCTCCGCCGACGAAGGCCAGACGGTCTTCTACGAGTGCGCCAGGTGCGGCCACACCTTCTCGACGAACACATAAGAATTGGAGCGAGAATCATGATGATGACTACTATAGAAAAGAGGAGCTGTCGCGTGTGAGAAGCGTCTGAGACCATATCACCCGCTCCCCCGGTCGCACGCGTTAGAGCGTCAACGCTGCTGCTCTTAGGGCAGTGTCTCAATCGTCTATCAGCAAATATTTAGAGTTGACAGATGAGACTGGACCGCGCTGACCATCAGAATACCGCGATCGAGCGGCCCCGGCGCACGCGCTGGGCGGCGGCGCGGCGACTCTCCAGAGCGTCAGCGACGTCCAGCGTCGAGCGTGACACGCCCGAGCCGGTGTACCGTAGGAGGCGGTGCATGCACCGGGGATCGCCGATGGAGTGAACGTCGCTCTCGCGTGTGTCGTGTGGCACACCCGACCGGCACCGCAGAGCCACCCACGCAGAGCCACCCACCGCAGAGCCACCCACGGCCGGTGGCCACGCCCTGCGTCATCGCCGTTCACGTCCGCGCTCGTCATGGCGCTCGTACCCGCGTCCGACTCGACTTGCCCATGACGGCGCCCATGACGGCGCCCCGGGCTCGACGGGGACCATCGCGCGCGCGCGGCCGTCCTGGATGCTGCCACGGCCGTGAGGCTCCTCGAGGAGGGGCTCCCTCACGTACTCACGGGTCGAGCCGGTGCCCATTACGGCGCTCCACGGGACGGGCGCGGTCGCCGCGGGCGGCGCGCGGTCGTCAACGGTCTTGGCGGCGGGCTTGCTGTTGCCCTCGACGCGCGGTACGAGGGGCCATAGGAGGAACTGAATGAGGGTGCCGACCGCCTGGATGCATGCGGTGATGAGGAAGGTGGAAGAGTAGCCGTACTGATCCGCAAGCACGCCGCCGAGCGCCGCCGAGCCGCACCATCCGAAGCGCACGATCGAGCCGAGCGACTGCCATCGCGCGCGCTGTGCTTTGGGGGTGAAGTCCATGAGGATGGACGAATTGAGGGGATACGTGCAGTTCATGAGCGCCGTGCGAATGAGGTAGATGATGACGATGATCATCACCTTCCACAGCGGAGGCTGATCGAGCAGCCCATGGTCCCCTGAGCCTGCCTCGCCTGAGCCCGAGTCACCGCCCAGCACGGCGCCCTCGCCCAGCACGGCGCTCTCGCCCAGCACAGCGCTATCACCCAGCAGGGCGCTCTGCAGGTGGCTCGAGGGGAGCGCACAGTCGCCGCTATGCTGTGTGTGCCTGTCCACGCCCTCGAGCAGCCACGGCTCGAGCTCCGCCATCGCAACGAGCAGCGCGATCCCGACGAGCTTGGACAAGACGAGCACCTGAACACGCCCGAGACGCTTGGCTGATGAGGGAGGCGCAATCAAATGATGAGGGAGGCAATCAAATGATGAGGGAGGCAATCAACTGATGAGGGAGGCAATCAACTGATGAGGGAGGCAATCATCATCGCACCTGAACACGCCCGAGACGCTTCGCGGTGCATGTGCCCATGTGCGAGAAGGCCGCTAGTAGCAGGGGCACGAGCGTGTAGATGCCCTGCACCGCCGCGGGGCTCATCCCGCACGTGCATCTGAAGTAGAGCGGGAATCAGTCTGATGAGGGAGGCCATCAACTGATGAGGGTGGCAATCATCATCGCACCTGAAGTAGAGCGGGAATCAGTCTGATGAGGGAGGCAATCAAATGATGAGGGTGGCAATCATCATCGCACCTGAAGTAGAGCGGGAATCAGTCTGATGAGGGAGGCCATCAACTGATGAGGGTGGCAATCATCATCGCACCTGAAGTAGAGCGGGAATCAGTCTGATGAGGGAGGCCATCAAATGATGAGGGTGGCAATCAGCATCGCACCTGAAGTAGAGCGGGAAGAACTTGATGGTCATCCCACTCGCAAAGCCCATCATGAGGGATGAGAAGAAGAGCACGTACGGCACTGTCCACACGTGCGGGTGAGGCGCCGCGAGCGTGCCAGCGGCCGTGCCCGCCGTGCCCGCCGTGCCCGCCGGCGCATCGCTTGCGGCGAGCGTCGTACTGAGCGTGGTACTGAGCGTCGTGCTGAGCGTCGTGCTGAGCGTCGTGCTGAGCGTCGTTGACGATTCGCTCGAGGCGCTGTCGCGGGCGTCCGCGCAGCTGCTGCTTGGGTCGGATGGCTCCGCCGAAACGAGCGCCGTCTCGAGCGAATCGTCGTGTGAACGTCGTGTGCCCCGAGCGAACGCGTCCGCTCTGCGTAGCCTCAGCGATGGCTGCGGCTGCTGTGGCTGCTGCGGCTGCTGCGGCTGCTGCGGCTGCTGTGGCGGCTGCGGCTGCGGCTGCGGCGGCTGCGGCGGCGGCGGCGGCGGCGGCGGCGGCGCGGCAGCGGCGGCCTCGGTGCTCGGTGAGGGCGCCGTAAAGGGCGCCGCGGCCGGCAGCGCAGCACGTGCATCGGAAGCGAGCAGCGGCTGCACGGACGCTGTCGGCGCAGCCGCAGCCCCAAGCGAACCCGAAGGCGCCGTGTTGGGCGCATCCGAGGGCGCGATGGCGGCCGGCGGCGGCTTCTTACCGTCCTCATCCAAAATGGATGGCGCCGTGTTGGATGGCTCCGTGTTGGGCTTCGTTCCGTCTTCATCCAGGACACAGCGCTCGCTATAGCAGAGCATCGCGGCGCCTCCGAGGAGAGAGAGGCCCTGCCCGACGAGGAAGACGTTGCGCAGCGCCACGGGCTCCCACGTGTCGTTGTGCAAGAGGAACAGAATGATCGAGATGATCGGACCGAGGACGCTCGCGGCCATGTACAGGCTGAACGAGTAGTTGAAGTAGCGTGAACGCTCGCCCTGCGGGGTCGATTCGGCGTAGAGCGCCTGCGCCGGGCCGTTGGCGACGGACTGGCACGCACCCCAGAGCGAGAGCGCGGCGACAAAGATCCAGAAGCTGGTCACCTTCTCGCTAGTGTGGTCGTAGCTCCAGATGACAGCGAAGCTTGTGAGCGCGACCGCCAGCGGCACACCCAGCCCGCCGATGGCGATGACGCGCGCCTTGGAGCCTCGGTCAGCTGCCCAGCCGGCGGGCAACGCGACGACGAGACTTGCTATGCCCATGGCGGCCTCGGCGTAGCCGGCGTACTCATTGCCTCCGATGTGGAAGAGGTAGTTGGCGAGCACCGTGCCGCTCCAGATCCCGTCCGAGAGGCCGAAGAAGAACTTCATGCCGATGTTGATTACGACGTTGTGGTTCACGTTGGCGAACGGGCATATACCGAAATTCTTACTGAAGCTCGGCGTCAGCGTGTGGAATCCTCCGTCCGAGTGTGGAGGCAACATGAAACCAGGAAACTAAACCGGCACGACACGACCCTGCACGACCTCGCGGGTCCGGCTTTCATTGTTTCTGCGGTATTCGGAGCACAAGCAGCCCCTCTTTTCTCATTGTGAATGGGGGCTCCCCCGCCGAGCCGACTCCCCTGTGGGAAAACGGGGAGGAGTGGAGCACAAGATGCCGCGGTTGTTTACCGGCAGCTTGTTGGTCGTGGTGACTGCCGCGCTCAACGACATGGTGGGCCTCGCCTTGCAGCAGCGTGGTCTCACTCGCCGTGAAGCAGAGGCGGTGCAGTTCCGCCACAAAAGGAACACGGGCGGTCCACTCACCATGGAGGTGTTGCAATCGACGTTGGCGGCCATCGACGACCTTCCAAACGCGTTGCTCGATGGGCAGGTAGCCGAGCTATTGCGTGCAACGACAATGGATGCAATCCGGTCAGCAGTAAAAGCCTCTCCGGATGGGAGATGGTGCAGCTACAAGCGCAAGCTCTGCGACTGCGGCGGCCGGCCTCTGCTTGTTTCAGTCGCAGCCGAGGCCGCAGCCGCACCTCGGCTACTGGCCATTGACTGCGAGTTTAAACCGCTGCGATTCGCGGCCGTCGACGAGGAGGGCAGCACACGCCTCGACTGCCTCGTGCTGCCCGACGTGGCGCCCGCGGGTCGCTCGTCGGCGCCGCTGCCATCCATCTTGCGCTGCGATCGGCCCCAGCTGGTGGGCCTCACGGAAGGTGCCCTCCGAGCGCAGCTGACGGAGTGGATGGCGCTCGGCACGCGCGTGCTCGCGCACACACCCGTCTCCGACCTGCGCGCCCTCGGCATTCCCGAGCTCGAGGTCATCGAGCTGCAGCGTAGGGGCCTTGTGGTGGACGTGGCGCTCCTCGACCTCGCTCAAGGAGATCAGTTGGCTTCGCTCAAGCGCATGGCTGAGAGGTACGGCGTCGCACCGCCCGGCTTCCAGGAGGGGGGCGCCAAGCATTGCGCCATTCAGGACGCCGTTGTCGCCATGGCGCTCTTCAAAGCGTTGAGACCCGAGATGCCGCCCAAAGTTTGTGATTTGTAACCACATGTGGAACATCGAACCGAACGTTGGTCGTTGCTGTACATAGTACGTACTGCTACGTACTCAGCGTATTAGTATTATCTTGAGTTGACCTGTTCTTAGATTGTGATACTTTTTATCATGCGACCTTGTTGTGGAATTTTGGGAACGTGCGAAAATGCGATCACCAAACATCTCACGTTTTTGTTGTCGCACGAGGGAGGGCGCGTCGATCTCAAGAAGTATAGTCGGGCGACACTCAGGAGAGTCATGGCGGACAGCGCACCCGTGCCGACTGCGCCGCCGCCCGCGGCTCCGGAGCTCACCGACGAGGAGAAGAAGGCGGCGAAGCGGAAGGAGATCGAGGCCAAGCTCGCGGCGCTCAAGCTCACCCAGGAAAAGGAGGCGGATCAGAAGGCAACCTACTTTGGCGAGCACGGTGGCATTACGTGCGACGGCTGCGGCGTGAGCCCAGTCGTAGGCTACCGCTACAAGTGCAAAGACTGCGCCAATCACGACATCTGCGAGAATTGCTACGATGCATGGAAGGGCGGCAAGGTGACTAACGGGCTCGGCAAGCAGGTGATTAGCCCCAAGCCCGAGGACCACCGATTCAAGCTTCACAAGGACAAGGCCTTCTCGTCGCTGATCAAGGGCGATCAGAAGGATGATGTCGCTGCGCCTAAGGGACCCAAATGCAAGCCTAATGAGCCTTGTCCGTGCGGTTCGAGCATCAAGTTCAAAAAGTGCTGCGCTTTGAAACAGGTGCAAACCGGCTAAAAAGGTAATGTGGCCAAGGTAGCGGCTCTTGGGTACTCATATTGTGGACTCAATATTGGCGGGGAACTTTAAGTTCTTGTATTCACGCCCCGCGACGGACACCGCGAGAGATGGCAAGAGGGAAGGTCAGGCCGTGCGCCAGGACGAGAGGCATCATTTCAGACAGCTTGTTGTAGCAGCGGCTTGCTAGTGCCTCCCTCGCCATGCCGAAGCCCAACAATTTTCCACCTCTATCGAAGCAAGCCAAGCCGAAGAAAAGCGACGCCTCTTCCAGCAGCATGCTCGGATGGCTCGCCATGCCCGTCGTGGCGACGGTCCTCGGCATTGCCGCACTCGCGTTACGCACGTCACGGCTGAATGCAGCAGCGGACGACGTTCACGTGACGGCATGCCGTTCAACGGCCAGCAAACCTCGCTTCAAGGGCTGCACGCCCCACGGCACGATGGGTTGCGGACGGCTGACGCGCGACGATTTTGCTACGGCCGCCGAGGTGAAGGCGCTGCGTGAGATCGCGGCGAGAGGAATGGCCATGGGCGGCGGTGGAGCCGGAGGCCCCACCATCCTCGACCTGCAGTCGGGCGCGGTCTCGTACGGTGAGAATTTCATCGACGTGTGGGCCGCCTTCAACTCGTCAGTTGAGCGCCCGTTTCGCAAGTCAGAGTTGCGAGTGTACGCCGACGTGGCCGAGCGCATCCGGAAGCTCGCAGAGTCGACGTTTAGCGCGAGCGGGCTGCGCCTGACCGCGCCCACCTTCTTCTCGCGAATCTCGGGCGACAAGGCGCCCGTGACCGCGCACGACGAGTACTGGCATGTGCATGTGGATGAACGGCAGTACGGATCGTTCGCGTACACGGCGCTGCTGTACCTGGCGGATGCGGGCAGCGACTTTGAGGGGGGGGCGTTTGAGTTCATGGCGTCGTCGGCCGACCCACCGCGCCAGCCGGCGGCCGCGGCCGTGCAGCCTCGGAAGGGCCGACTGGTCCTCTTCACATCGGGCGACGAGCATCCACATCGAGTGACGCGGGTGACCCTCAGGCACCCGGCTCGCCCAAGCCGGCGCTCTGATTGCACGTGATTGCACGTGATTGCACGTGATTGCACGTGATTGCACGTGATGACCTCTGATTGGGTCCCTCATCAGGTGACCTCAGGCACCCGGCTCGCCCTCACCATCGCCTTCACGTGCGACGAGAGCGCGGCGATCCAAGACTTCCTGGGACGCGCCGTCGACGATTAGGCCCGTCGCTGATGAGAGTTGCGTGCGCAGCCGCAGGCGCCACAGGCAAGTGAAACAGAGAAGTAGAAGAGCGCATCACAGTACTTCAACGCCTCGAAGCCGCGTTTTGTCTTTTGTATGTTTTGACGATCGTTCGCGGACGTGTCGTACCGTGTACCGTAATCGGATGATACACATTCACCGTTACCGCACATACTCGACTCTCTCAGAGCGTACGTTACTCGACTGCCCGCACTTCGACGTGTTACTCACATATACTCACATCAGTAACCGTTGGACGGGCCGGACCACGAGCCACGACCAGAACCTGTGTGTACTCACGAGTGCAGGGAGTACGCACCGCAAGCTAGGAGGCTTCACGCGACGATAAACGCGCAGCGACGAGTCGCGTGAGCGGCACAAGCTGTGCGGGGTGCGGCGTGTGCGGTCGCATCGCCGGCCGCCTCAACCTACCGGCCGCCTCAATCTGTCCGCGCGTGCATGCGACCGGATGGGTCGCACGAGGAGTGGAGGGCTTCCTCAACGCGCCCACCACAACGCCCACCACAACGCCCCATCACAACGCGCGGGAGTGGATGGTTTCCATAGGTTTCCTCTCTCGCGAGGAAGGCAGGGCGGGGGGAGGCAGCGGGGGGGGAAGCACGGGGGGGGGACGGATGCCCAAGCCTCGTTGGGGGTGCCAGCCCGCGTGGAGGATCACCATATGGCGCTGCCCATGTTGCGCTTACGGATCGCCTCCCTAGCCAGGTCAGCTTCTTGGTCTGGTCTCATCGGCGAGTTCTTGTCCGGAGCTACCGGTGAACGGATCGGGTTGCCACGGAGGTCCGTTGGTTGATACTGCGCTGGCTGCTGCTGGTAGTATGTCGGCGGCGTCGGCGGCGGCTGGCGCTGCTGGAACTGCTGCGGCGGCGGCGGCTGGCGCTGCTGCTGATGCTGCTGATGCTGCTGCTGCTGGCGCTGCTGGAACCGTTGCTTGAAGTAGGAGCACGCCTCAGGGGCCGTTGCTTGGACCTGGGCGGCAGGCTCCCACGTGGCCTCTTCGGCCGGAAACCCTTGCCATTTGACGAGAAAGTGCGAGGCCATGCCGTTCGGCCCCGTGCGCACGTCCAGGACGGCCTCCACCACGTACCCCTCCTCCTTTGGCGGCGGCGCGGGCTGCCGGAACTGCTGCTGCTGCTGCTGCTGCGGTGGCTGGTACTGCTGCTGCTGCGGTGGCTGGTACTGCTGCTGTTGCGGGTATTGTTGCTGCGCCGGCGGCTGCCGTGGTGCGGGTGCGTTGTGCAGGTGAGTCAAGTAAGCGCCGACGCCATCGCCCCCTTTGGGGGCGCCCAGATCAGCGACGGTCATGCTGATGCCAGCGGACGCTGCGACAATCAATTGCGCCTCAATCAGCCACGCCACCATTTGCTCATCTGGCATGCCCGGGGTAAAGCGTGGTAGGTTCGACGCGCCCACGAGATCCCGCAGGTTCATCGCTCTCTCCTTGAGGAGCTTCTTTCCGAGGCGGTCAATCTGGATGAAGTTGTAGATGGGAATGTCCTTGCCGTTGAAGGGCACTGAAGCTGGTAGATTAGCACTCGGCTTCCCTGGGAGTGATGCCCAATCCATACCACCGCCGCCCCACGGGCTTGCCTCGGGTGCACGGGCCATCTTGTCCCTCGAGCGCAGCGTCTTGTCACTGTGCGCACCCGCCGCCCGCCCGCTATAGAGCCGGTTGCCGCGGTCTCGGCCGTTGTGTGAGGTTCATGATTGAGCTTTTCATTCGCACGAAACGGAGTTTATGCCAGCGTCCTGAACAGTACATTGCATCCCTGTACCACAGGTACAAGCATCCGCGGGGGAGGAGCCGGGACACACACACACAGGATCTCTCAACGGGACACGCCGCGCGCGATGCTCAGTGCTGGAGCGCAGGTACAAGGCGAAAGGGGGCACCGCGCACCTCAGCCTTCTCTCTCTCTCTCTCTCTGACGTCTTATCAGACCGTCTTTGCCACTCGACCGGCCACTCGACCCAGCCTAAAGCTCCCTCAGCTCTCAAGCCGCGCAGACAACTAATAGCGCGGATCGATCGCTGGCTTCGGCTGCTGTCAATCCTTGATCAAATCGCCGGTCACGCGGTCGTACTTCTTCTTGCCAGCGCCACCACGGTTGAGGAACGATTGCCCCGAAGGACCACCACCCGCGTCGCGTTCGCGTTCGCGATCATGGAAGCGGCCGCGATCAAACTGGCCACCGCCCTTGCCGCCGCCGCCGCCGCCGCCGCCACCACCGCCGCCGCCGCCGCCGCTGCCGCCGCCGCCGCCGCCGCCGCCGCGATATCCGCCGCGATCGCCGCCGCCGCCGCCGCCGCGGTCACCGCCGCCGTCGTTTTTGCCCTGGCGTGGCTTGTTCACCTTGAGCGGCCGCCCTTCGACTTCCTTGCCGTCGAGCTGAGCAATGGCATCCTTCGAGTCCTTCTCGTCGACGAAGGTGACGAAGGCAAACCCACGTTTCTCGCCCGTCGAGGGGTCCTTGGGCAGGTACACGTCGCTCAGCTCGCCAAACTTCTCGAACAATGCACGCACGTCAGGCTCCTCGAGATGTGGAACCAGGTTGCCCACGTACAGCTTGGCGTCATCGTTGCGATCGCGGCCGCCGCCCTTGCCGCCGCCATCGCGCTCGCGCTCGCTGCCGCGGCGATCACGCTTAGGGCTCCGGCTACGAGATGACATGAGTCGAGCTGAACAATGCACACGTCAAAACATCAGAGGTCAAATACGATGTGGACGGACCCCGTACTCAGCAGCGCCATCATGGAAACCATGGAGAGCACGCGCAGGTCGGTCGTGTGCATCACGGATGTGCTTGGTTCTATCGCGGTTCCGCTGTCGCGCCACCTTGTGCGCGGGATTGGTGACGAGGAGCCCGAGGTGCGAGGAAGGGGCTCTGCCGTCTGTGAACACGCATGTGAAGACTCATGAGGATCGCTGCAGTAAACCACATTTACGACCGTATTGAGTAGTCCAGTGTGACGCCGGCCCGCCCCAGGTCTCTAAAGTCCGCATCGTTGAACCGAGACCGGACAAGTCAGCAGACAGCAGACAGCGTACTCACTCCGTGAGTCCCCCACCTTCGCCAGCCACCCACAGCATTCAGCTCGACCGCCCCACCGCTGCATGGTGCATGAGGCGTAGCGCCGTGATGGAAACCATCAATCGTCCAGCCGCGCCGCTCCTAAAGCGACTGCACTAGCGTCGCGACGGGCATCGCAATCGGCTCGGCGTACTGGATCGAGATGGGCGTCGCCATCGGCACGGGCTCCGGAGCCCATGGAGGCTCGTCGGGATCAGGCCCATCGTTGCCATCGTCGTCGCCCCCGGGTCCGTCGTCCTCGCCCTCAGCGGACCAGCCGTCCTCGGGACGACCGTTGGTGCCCACGTGCTCCGCCGGTACCTCCGGCATGGCGACCGAGATCGCGATCGGGATTGGCTCGTAGGCGGGCACGGCCCATGCCGCCGGTGTCGCGACGGGCATCGCGAAGGTCATCGGGATGACGCCCGTCATCACGGGCACTGCCATCGGCAACGTCTCCGTAGCCACGCCGTAGCTGTACCCGGCGGCGGGCAAGGGGACCGCCATGGGCGGCATCGCAGCCACCGTGGCCTCGTACGCCACGTCAGTCAGACCGAAGCCGCCCACCTCACCCGGGAAAGAGTCGAGCGACATATGAGATTGGCAGTCTGCGAGCAGAGGCGCGGCACGGCACGTTAATGCTCAGCACAGCGCGATCGCCACCAGAGCAGCCCGAGGCCCGCAGAGGCCCTCAAGTGCACTCAGAAGCCCACAGAGGCCCACAGAGGCCCGCCGAGGCCCACAGAGGCCTGCAGAGGCACTCCGGTGCACTCTGGCGCACTCTGGCGCACTCTGGCGCACTCTGGCGCACTCAGGTCAGGTGTGCACTCAGGCGCACTCAGGTGCACTCAGCGTACAGTTCTTGCACACGCTGCTGTGGAACTCTTTAGGCTCGAGCTTGATCGAGATCGCAAAGGCGGCGAGCAGCGCATCCACCGGGTCCGAGTTGCTGTACGTCTCAAGCCAGGCGAGGCTCTGGCCATCGCTCATCACTTTGAAGAGCGGCAGGCCGGTCCCCTGCTGCGTCGCTTGGAATGTGAGCTTGTCCGAGGCGAACCAGCTCCCCGTCTCCTTCTTGTTGTACTGGACGTCGAAGTCGGTCCCGTACGCGTGCATCTTGTACCAAAAATGGTCGAGCTCCGTGACAGGCCTGTCATCTACGCTGGACTTGCTCACCCAGCGGTACTTGGTCACCGTCGTCTCACCGACGGTCTCTACGTACCGTTCCTTTTCGATCCACTCCTCGCGGTGGAAGTGGCGACTGTACGTGCCCGTGCCGGCAATCTGAATCCGGCCGCACATGTGCTGCTGCTCCTTGTCGCTGAAGAGGCGCGCGCGGCGCGCGATGATGTAATTACCCGTGACCACCTTGTCCGTCCATCGCCGGTTGCGCTTGTTGTGCGTCGCGGATCGGCGCCCATAATGCTGGTGCGAGTACGTCACTTGGTACCACATGTAATCGTGCTCCTTTTTCAGGTTGGCGCAGCCGAGGACGGCCGACGTATCCATGCCCGCGCACCGATATTTGAGGAAGTAGTCGTACGCACTGTCCGTGATACCACCGACCGCGTCGAGGAGCAGCCACTGCTCGGGCTTCTCCGCGCCGCCCTCGCCGGTGCAGTCCTGCACATCGAAGTCGGCATCCATGCCAAACCAGCCCTGGCGCTTAATTTTCACGCGAATGTCCATGCCAAAGACGGGCGGTGGCAGCACCGTGACCTTGGCTTCCTCATGCCCGCTGCAGCAGCACCCCATGATGGAGCGCGAAAAGGTTTGAGACTTTGAAGTTTGTCGAAAAAGGCACGAACACGAAAAGACTACTTTCGAATCGGCCCTCTGGCAATGCGAGTCGCGTGGAATCAAGTGATCTAACAAGACGTCTCCCGGAACGATCCATATGTACACGAAGCCACCCGCGCGCGCGTACTTCAGTGCGACCTCACAACTTGGCGCACAGGTGGTCCGCGCGAGAGGCGCTTGGAGAGGCGGATCGCGGTTCTTAATGTTTAGAGTGCTACCGCGGGCTTCCCCACCCCCGTTTGTCGTGTGTCGTTTCGGTGGTGAGGAGCTCTTACTTTAGACACAATGCGGGGAATTCGAATTATTACCGTTCAAGAAAAAAGAGTTCCCTTGCCTTCGCGGCCTGCCATTTGAATGTCATTGGGCTCCTTGCGTGAGTCAGCGCACGCCCAGATCTCGATAAAATAGACTCGTGGTCGAGTCGCAGCTCATAGAAGATGTGTTCGTATGTTGCACACGCTTCCTAAGAATGTATTTTTATTGCGTCTCGTCCCGACTTTGGCCCGGTGCGGGTCAGTTTCCTATCGTGTTTGGGTACAGTTTCCTATCAGATACGTATCCTGATGTATCCTGAGTGTATCCTGAGTGTATCCTGAAGGATACACGTATCTCGAGTGTATCCTGATGTATCTCAAATGTATCTGACAAGCCCTGTTACATTTCAAGAGAATACATGTATCTTGACATTTTACACGTATCCCAAACGAGAGTCCAAGATACATTTTGGGATACACATCAGATACATCAAGATACATGTATCTTGGGCGCTTCCTTGGTGTCACACTGGATACATATCAAGATACATCAGGAGACGTGTATCTTGGACTCTTCATCACGATACATCACGATACATCAAGATAACATCAAGATACATATGCGGGATACATATGGGATACATTCTGAAATACATACCTCTTGAATGTATCCAGAGAGGTACGTATCTGAGATGCAGGATACATGCGGGATACATGCGATATACATGTATCTGCAAGGGTGATCAAGATACATTTGGGATACATCCGAAATACATGATGAGATACATGTATCTCAAATGCATCCAGAGAGAGATGTATCTGATATGAAGGAGACATGCGGGATACATGCAAGATACATGCGAGATACATGTATCCTCAGAGGTAATCAAGATACATGCGGAATACATGCGGAATACATGCGGGATACATGCAAGATACACGTATCTCGGGGGTTTGGGGGTATCCAAGCGCGGCCGCAAGTAGGGCTGTCGAGATACGTTCTATCTTGAGGTGTATCTCGATGTATCCCATTATGTATCTTGAATGTATCTTGTGTGTCACGTATCTGAGGGTTAAGATACATTGTATTTTAAATGTATCTTAAATGTATCCTGAATGTATCGTAAAGAAGGATACATATCCCTAGATAAGATACATTTCCAATGATAGCCAAAGTTACAGATACAAATGTATCTTGATGTATCTCGATGTATCTTGATGTATATGAACGGGACACATCAAGATACAATCAAGATACATGCAGGATACATCAAGATACATCAGGATACGTATCCGATAGGAAACTGTACCCAAAAACGATAGGAAACTGTACGTCACCCACTTTGGCCATCACCACTGAAGCGCAAAAATGCTGGTCCTGATCGCGCAATGCTTGTCGCCGACAAGCTCGCCAATGGCGAAGAGCCAAAAGATGCCAGGCGGGGGTACGCCATCGCGATAGCGATATGGGGCGCACGCAGCCGGGATTCTATCGGCTCCTCGCCATTGGCGAGCTTGTCGGCGACAAGCATTGAACGACCAGGACCAGCATTTTGGTGCTTGAGTGGTGATGGCCAATGTCGGGACGAGACGCAATGAAAATACATTCATAGGAAGCGGGTGCAACATACGAACACATCTTCTATGAGCTGTGGCTCGACCACGGGTCTACTTTGTCGAGAACTGGGCGCGCGAGGCTCCGCGAGGCAGACGAGCAAAATGGATAAGGTGGAATCGGACGGTGACGGCCTCTTTTCTCTCAAACCGGTAGGCTGTTGAATCCAAATTTGGGACGACAGACTGGCCGACGGACACACACACACACAGACGGACACGCAAAAAAATGGGCCCGCCGGCCAAACCTATCGGGTCGCGCGCGCGCTATTTTCACGCGGGCGGTTAATCTCAGAGGCTTCCCTCCCGGTGTTCCAACGGGGGTGGGGAAGAATTAAGGATACACGCTACAAGGGTTGTGATCGTACTCAATGCTTGACTCAATGTTCGTCTAGTACGTACTTCTAGAGCTCCGCAGAGCGACCCAGGCCCGGACACGTGGACGCAGACATCAATGGCAGACATGTAGAGAGGGTGTTCGGACCGGGTCTAACCCCGTGGGTCTAACCCTCACCTCATCCGCCGCACCCTGTGGCCACATTGGCGTTGCACATGGGCTGCTCTATTGGGGCTGCTTTTTCTTAGAGCCCCCGGGGCATATTGGCGTTTTCTAGAACTGGGGCCGAACGGGCGGGGAGTAGAGAGAGCTTGAGAGGAATACTCGATGACTGTCATGTAAGTTCGGGGATGGGCGAGCACACAAAGTACACAAAAATAACGTGGATTCCTCGCATGACATCCGCCGCGCCTCATCCAGTCATCCTGTTCTTGATGTCAAACTTTGCAATCAAACTTGATGAACGCCGCCGACTTTCAGATTCTTTCCCGTGTTTCTGTACCCCACGCAAAATGCGAATGCTCATTTTGTTCAAAATTGCGGCTCTGACTGCCCTCGTGTCGGCCCAGAACGACGTCTACCGGCTGAGGTGGGTGGGCGACTACCAGACCGGAGCATGGGACACGGATGCGGCCGAGAACATCGCCTTCGATTCCGTGCGTGCGCGTGCGTTCATCGCGTCCGCCGAGAGTGGCACCGTC
>Ga0210241_100551_pt1 | contig 33358 bp, 24 predicted proteins | sample ChrtobMetP5a_8mM_FD_155488 | JGI IMG/M metagenome (GOLD analysis project Ga0210241, IMG submission 155488) | Chrysochromulina tobin associated microbial communities from unialgal haptophyte culture, Seattle, Washington, United States - P5a_8mM | ecosystem: Host-associated > Algae > Haptophytes >...
AATGTATCCTGAATGTATCGTAAAGAAGGATACATATCCCTAGGTAAGATACATTTTCTTTGATGGCCAAAGTGACAGATACAAATGTATCTTGTTGTATCTCGATGTATCTTGATGTATCTTGATGAATACATGCAGGATACATGCAGGATACATCAGGATACGTATTGTATAGGAACCCCCCCCCAATTTGTATAGGAAACCCCCCGTCACCCCACAATCATGTGCCCCCAGGACTGAGTGTGCACACTGTAGACCAGTAGAAGTCTGACCTCTTGACTGACCTACGCCGTACGGCTCTCTTGCTATTGCTGCTGGCTGGGCAATGGGGCCTTTGCCCGCGACGCAGCCGGTAGTCCAACGCCGGCCCCCACATCCTCGTCCGGGGCCTCAATTCGCTTCCTGCTACCACCGACGACAGCAGTAGTACTACTACATGTACTGGAAGTGACGTTGGCGTTGGCGTTGGCGGCGACGACGTTCCCGGTGCCCTTTGGCGGCGGCGGCCTCTTCTTTGCAACGTAGCCCCCGGCAGCCGCCAGCGCATCGAAGCCCCTCGCAGGTGCACATCGCTGCTGGTCACCTTCAGCCGGCGATGCAGTAGTAGCTGCCTCGGCAAATTCGAGGGATCGTGTAAGCCTCGCATTGAGCGCGCGGGCCTCGGCCACGTCCAAGCGGGGGGGCGTCGTGGTGAGCACTTGCATGCAGCCTAGCGCACCTGTGGGGAGGGCCTCGGCCACGTCCAAGCGGGAGTCCTCGCGGGAGGGCTCGAGACGGCGCTCGACAGCCGGCGTCTCTGCGTGCGGCGGCGGCTCGTCGGAGGGAGTGCTGCTGCTGCCGCTCCTTCCAGGCCGCTGCTGCTCTGTTGGTGCTGGAGCTGGCGCTGGAGCTGGCGCTGGCGCTGGTGCTGGTGCTGGTTCTGGTTCCAGGTCTCCAGCTGGTGGCTGCCCGAGGGCAGCAGAGGCGGCTAGAGCGTGCGCAGGTGCGTCCGCAGGTGTCATTGCAGGCGTGGTTGCCGTTGCGGTAGCTGGCGCGGCCAGTTTCGGTAGCTGCTCAGCCGTGCCAGAGCCGGGTGCCAGTGGAGGCGGTGGACGCGATCGGAACAACGAGAGCTTGAATGGCAGCCTTCGTCGTCGCCGTAGCGCATCTTTGCGCAGCGCCAACTCCTCAATCTCTTTCCTTGCTTCCCCTTCAGTGGCGGTGGTTGGTGCGGCGCCAGGTGCAGCAGCGGGATGTGCGGCGTCTAGAATGACGGACGTATCACCAAAATATGCGACGGCAGGGGCGACGGCAGGGGCGACGGCAGGGGTGGCGGCGGTAGGCAAAGGGCGTCTGTCGCCGTCTGTGGCGGTAGGTGTGGCGACGGGTTTGGCGGCGGCGTGGAGCTCCGCGACACCGGGTTGCAATCGTGGACGCCCCATGGAGGCGAGCTGCAAGCGCTCTCTTGGATATGGAGTCCGATTTTGCGGTGCGAAGAGCGCTCGCGATTCCATGCCCGCGACAAGAACGACTGAACCGATGGGGTCGTGGTACACCGTGTGGCTCTCGCGTGGGTACATGGGCGCCGGAGCCACCTTCCGCTCTTCCGGAGCGACCTGGTGCTGCTGCCGTCGCGACCAGAGAAAATGGAAAAGGAGGCCGACCAGCAGCAGGGAGAACCAGGACGCCACTGCAATGATTAAGGTGCGGAGATCATCGTGGTTCATGCTCACAAATGCACCGTTGAAACAAGAACCAGGCCCTGCGCGGGCGTTGGCCGCTCCAGAGTCGAGGCATTTGTTGCGGAATTTGAGCGGCCAAGCGGTTCGATTGTCCTTCGGGCGCTCGGCAGAGGGGGACGTGATGGTCCTCGTGCCGCCCAACAAGCGCCGGCTGCCCCCGCAGGTGGTGCACATTGAGGCGGCTCTCGCCGCTCGTCGCTTCAACGAGCTCGAGCGGTCCTCCTCGTATATGGCGGCCAAGAGCGTGTTGGCGTGGCAACCCCAACGTATTGCGGAGGAAGCTGTGGCAAAACGCAGCAGCTCGTCCGTGCCAAGCTCCGCTCCTGCGGCCGTCGCGACACAGCTCAAGATCGTGATCGGCAAGGTCACTTCGGTGGCGGCCGATGCGATTGATGTGGACTACATGGCAGACGACGTGGTCCTGGAGCTGGAGCCCCGTGCCTTCCCGGTGCGGTCTGATGCCTTCCTGCTCGATACGCGAGGCTTACCTCGCGCACCTTTGATGCACGCTTACCCCGTTCTCGTGCGGACACCACTGCTGTCGCATCCCTCGTTGGACGATATGTTGCCGACGCAGACGCAGACGCAGACACAGCCGCAGCAGCAGCAGCCACAGCAGCAAGGTGCACGCCCTGCCTCAGCCGCCGCCTCAATGCTGCGACGGCCGCAGTCTCCCTCGCCAGTCTTGTCGAGTCGGCCCACCTCGTCATCGCACGCAAGCCGCTTCCACCTTCGCCATAGTGCCTCCACACCAGACCTCGGTAACCGTCGCAGCGCGACCGTTACCGATGGTGGCTTCGTCCACGTTCACAGAGACTCCGCGGGCCCTCGCCCGCCGGCGCAGGCGGAGAAGAGAAGCCCTGAGAAGCCCTTGGCACCGACGTTGCCGCGCAAGCCACCACCGCCCGCACGCCCGCAATCAGCTGCTGCAATGTACCTCATGCCGCCGGGATTTGAAGAGACGGCAGAGGAGAGGGAGTATGCTGCAGCGCAGGCGCAGGCGGGCGGCCGCCCGTCGTCTGCGCCGGCCAAGGGCAACCCACCCGCCGAAGAGCCACCGGCTGCCCGAGACGGCGCGCCGACCGTGCTGCCCGAGACGGCGCCCCCTGGCTTTGAGATCTTGCACGAAGGAGCTTCTCCGCCACCGCCCGTGACGGCGCCGTCAAAGGCGGCGACAGCGCCGGCGAGGGGGCCACCGCCACTGCCCACTGCCAACGAGACCATCAAGATGCTCAAGGCGACGGCACTCTTCAGCAGCTGGCCGCACCACTACCTGCAGGATCTCGTCATCAACAAGCTCAAGCAGCGCGAGCTGCGCCGGTGCGAGAGGCCACTGAGTGCTTCGAATGACCATCCTGATGACCTCTGATTGCACTGGATTGCCTCTGAGAGGCCTCTGAGTGCTTCGAATGACCATCCTGATGACCTCTGATTGCACTGGATTGCCTCTGAGAGGCCTCTGAGTGCTTCGAATGACCATCCTGATGGCCTCTGATTGCACTGGATTGCCTCTGAGAGGCCTCTGAGTGCTTCGAATGACCATCCTGATGGCCTCTGATTGCACTGGATTGCCTCTGAGAGGCCTCTGAGTGCTTCGAATGACCATCCTGATGGCCTCTGATTGCACTGGATTGCCTCTGAGAGGCCTCTGAGTGCTTCGAATGACCATCCTGATGGCCTCTGATTGCACTGGATTGCCTCTGAGGATCGCGTTCCTCCTCAGGTACGAACTTCTCTATCGCAAGGGGCAGCCGTGCAACGCATTCTACATTGTGCTCTCGGGCGCCATTCACCTGACGGTGAACGAGTGGGGAGCGAAAACATCCGCAGACGGCGCACCCTCGGCCGCGGCCGCCGCCGTCTCGGGCGCCGCGGCCTCTGGGCATAAGATGTCAATCTTCCCTCGTGTGCTCACCGACGTGCAGACGGGTAAGGTTCTGGGGCTCGACGTGGGCATCTACGAGGACTCGACGCTCGGGCCGGGGAGCGTCTTCGGCATCGAGACCCTCGCCCTCATCACGAATGTGTCGACGGAGGGAGGCGATCAAGGAAAGCCCGCCTCAGCCACCCCTGCCACCCCTGCCACCCCTGCCTCCTCCGCCTCCTCCGGCTCCCCCGGCAGCACGGCCGGCGGCGCGGGCGGCATGTTGCGCGCGCACACGGCGACGAGCATAGAGGCGGCCGTGCTGCTGGTGCTGCCCGAAGCGCTCCTGGCGCAGTCACGTCGCATCTACGAGCAGCTGATCCAGTTTCAGACGGCGCGCCGTGCGGAGATCATGCTGTGCCAGCAAGCGCTCGTGCGTGCGCCCGTCTTCTCGGAGATTGCACCTCGACGGCTCGTACCGCTCGCTCAGACGTTTCGAATGCGCGCGTACGCGCCGGGGGACAAGCTCGCGGAGGAGGGGAGGCCAATTGAGACATTCCATGTGGTCGTGAGCGGCAAGCTCGTCTTCTCACAGCGGACCGGATGGGGCAAGCTGCGGCTCTTCCAAAGGGCGGGACGCATGCAAACCGAGAAGATCGTGGCGACACTCACGCACGAGACGCACACACCTTTTGTGGGCGAGAGCGTTCTCGACGACGTGTACGGGGTGGTTCTCGGCGCCCAGCCTGCTGCCACTGCCCTCAAGACTAGCGGCGGCGGGGTGGGCAAGGGTGGCGCGCAAGAGCCGATCAGTGCGGTGGCGGTGCGCGCGGCGGACCACACGTGTGTGCTGTGCCTCGCTCGGGAGGACGCCGAGGGCTTTGCGCGCGCCCTTCCTGAATTTGCAGAGCTCGTGCACCAAAGACGCCATCGACTGCTGCACCAGTCCATGCACGACATCGCGCTGCAGCAGGCGAGGGCGAAACACCAGGAGGAGGCGATGAGCGGCAGGCCACCCGAGTTGCAAGAGGCGCTCGACTTTGCCAGGTCGCGACGCCGACCTCATCTCGAAAGGTGGACGCCCAAGCCGCCGCCGCCCGTCCACGAGCACGCCGTGCCGGTGGGCTTTGACGGAGTGCAGCGCGTTCCGGCGCGGGAGCGCAAGGGTATCGCTGAGCAGTCGCGCAAGATCATGCTCAACGGCATGGAGGTGCATCGGGTCGCGCTTAAGATGGGCCTGGCGGGCGACGCGGCGCTCAAGCCGCAAGCCGATCATGCGGCTGGGGGCGCGCGCGCCGCTGGACAAGTCGCGATGAATCAAGGACATGTCGGAGTTGGCGGCACGATCACCAAGCCCGACAAGGCGACCGAGAGGCTCATGGGCAAGCTGAAGGCCAACCGCCAATCTCTCATGGAGATCGGGCCTCCAGATGGCTCTCTGTCCAAGGCACAGCAGGAGGAGTCGCAAGGAGCCGTGTTCCTCGCGGCGATGTCGGAGCTCGAGATGGCGAAGAAGGTGCTCTCGGCCGCGTCCTGAGGCCGTGAGGCCCCCCTGGCGGGCGCTGCCTCGGAGCGTCGCAGCGGTGCATCTCGACAGCTCTAGCTCTAGAAGTGAGCCCGGCCGCGGCCCCTGCGCCCTGGTGCTGGTCTGTAAAGTACTGTGGTCTGTATGTAAACTGTACTAACCGCGCTTAGCCGTACTTTGTTGCCGTACTGATTCCGCCGTAACTCGTCGGGCCGCGAATCAGCAATGAAAACTTGCAATGTTGCAAAGTTGCGATATGGCATACGATATGCGAACCTCCATCTCTAGATCTATACCAATGTCGACAATGAATGTCGAATGTGCGATCACGAACTCAAGTCTCCTGATTACTCCTGATTGTGCATCACACAGGAGATCCGGAGATAGTCGGAGATTAATCGTTGGCTTACCCGACCGGGCGTGTAAATGACTACCCGTAAACCCGATAGCGATACCCGTTGCCCGTTGAGTGGCTTAGGCGTTCGAGCATCGAGGCACGAGGGCGGGGGCGGAATGCAGGGCGGAAGACGAGAACTTGAAATAACATTGTATCTGCAAAGTGCTAAGTGGATAGCGTGATTGGTACTTAATAAACAGACTCTCATATTTGCATACTACCTCCGACTACATCCGACTTCGTGTATGTACGATGTACTTTAGTCGGTTAATGGTACAAGTGATTTGGCTGCAATTAAAGGCCAGCTCTGCGTTCGACGTCACGAGCGCATTCAAGCGCCGTCGTCCGACGACAAGGCCCGTCTTCTTTCACTCGTGCGACTCTATAGCTTGCGATTTCTAAAGTTGGAATGTTCCGCAACTTCGGGGAATATTCATTCGACACTCTCTGAAAGATTCTCTTCTCCAGACGCATCGTGTCGTGCCAAGAAAAGAAAGGCGCGTTCGCAAGCGACGCGCAACATCGACGCCCACATGAACCTCACGCTGCCCGCAGACCTCATCTGGACGGTGGCCGTCACTCCTCTCGAGGAGCAGCTGCCGCAGCCAACAAGGGCACCTCCCCAACCCATTCCGATCCTCAAGTGCGTACAGACCCCCCTGCACGCGCCTCGCAATCATCCATCAGCAGCCCCTGACACGCGCGGTCTGGATGTGTGTGCGTGCAGTCGCGTCATCGTTAGCAACCACGCGGCAAAGGCGGCGTTGCGAGAACGCCGAGGTACGCATGATGCGGCTCATCGTGTAGTGACGCACGTGCCCTCGGCTCCGCCGGAGCTCCGCGTGATGATGTCGATCCCGACCATCTTCAATCCGAACTTGAACGGCATGGAGCCCATATCCGACTTCCTTCCCAGCCCGAACGAGACGGTCGGCTTCAAGTGCGCCCCTCGCCTGCCTTGCTCTGATTGCCCGATGCACCGCGCGTGCCCATCTCGCAACGATCCCCGCGAGGCGCGCGCTCCCTCTCCCCACGCCACGTCTCTACGCCACCGCATGGTTTTGTCTCATCTGCTTGCCGCCACCCTTATGAACTCGCAGCTACAAGATCGACGGGATCCTCGGCTCGGGCTCCTTTGCCACCGTCTTCCGCGCCGTGCACGAAGGCGCCCAGAACCGGCCCGTGGCACTCAAGTGCCTAAAGAACGCAAAGGAGACGGTGGATGCCGGGCTGGGCGAGGCCCGGGTTCAATCTCTGATCCGCCTACATGACCCACTCGGCCGCCGGCACATTGTGCGGCTGCTCGACTGCTTCTACTACCGCGAGCACCTCTTTCTTGTGTACGAGCGCCTCAACGCGTCCGTCTTGGCGCACTGCACGCACCTCGAGACACTTGGCCCGCGCGCGCGCGCTGAGTACTGGCACGCAGGCTCGATCGGGGCCCTCTCCATCCAGATGCTCGACGCGCTCGCCTTCCTCACCTACCTCGGCATCACGCATTGCGACGTCAAGACGGCCAACATCTGCATCGTCAACGCGGAGCGTCGCATCTTCAAGCTCATCGACTTCGGCTCGGTCGTCCTCACGCACGACGCCCACATGTCCTACCTGCAGGTGAGTGCCACTGAGTGCCCCGCAAGTGTCCACCCGCCCGATCACCTCCCAAGTGCCTCCCGATCGCCTCGGCTCGGTGGTCCTCACGTGTTCGACACCCACCATGGCGCCCCCCGCCCCCTACCCTGCAGAGCCGCTGGTACCGCGCGCCCGAGGTGATCCTCGGCCTCAGCTGGACGCCCAAGATCGACGTGTGGTCTCTCGGCTGCGTGGCCATCGAAGTCGCGCTCGGCTTCGTGCCCTTCCAGTTCGCGTCGACGGAGCTCGTCCTCGCGGCCCACAAGGCTACCCGCGGGCCCTTCCCACCATGGATGATGGAAGGGCCACTCGGATCCATCTACTTCTCCGGCTCCGGCTCCGTGTACGAGGTCGACCCTCGCGCCGCCGCCCCGGGCGCCTACCTGCTGCACGCCGAGCCCAACACGACGCTCCCCGAGCTGCTCGCCCAACAGCTCGATCCCGCCATCTTTGGCGACGTGGTCTCCTTTATTAACTTCGCGGAGACGCTTCTGACCATCGACCCCGACGTACGCCCTACTGCGGCGGAGGCGCTGCAGCACCCGTGGATGGCCTCGTATGGTCTTCCCCCGATCGATCCCCCGATCGTGCCTGTGGGCCCGCTTCCCCCGATCGATCCCCCGATCGATCCCCTGATCGTGCCTGTCGGCCCGCTTCCCCCGATCGATCCCCCGATCACGCCTGTCGGCCCGCGTCACCGGATGAGGTCCTTAACGACAGGCTGACGGCGGGCGTTGGTGCGGGAGGGGGTGTACCCGGGGTGATGTGCATGACGCTATTGAAGACGCCCACCACGAGGTCCGATAAGCGAGATCCAACTACACCATACATATTTGTGTGCGTCTGCTGAACTTGGATGAGAATTTATGTCGTGAGGTTGTCGTGAGCGGATGTGTGTGTGCGAGTAACTAACGCAGTGTGCAGGGCGGGCGCGGGCGGACCGGCTCCCCAGGGTGACCCGGTCGGCGGCGAGACGGACAGGGACACCCGTCGCCTCGGCCGGAGTCACACATTGGATCGTCGATGGGCGAGTCAGACAATTGGAGTCGGACATCACCGCCGTGACCCGTGTCCGTGATAGCTAATACAGTATACACACGTGTATACATGTATGTATCTAATCTGCGCGTTTTGGCATTTTATTTTGGAGACGAGGTTTGCTCACGGAACGCTCTCTCGCGGTCGCCGCGACCTGATTCGCGTTCCGGGGGCCTTCTTTCTGAGTCTGTCTTCTTACAAACGTAGTGCTCATTTCACAGTCAAGTTTCACACTTCGTTGTCCGCGGCAAACGGCCGCACGACTCCCCGCGCCGCGAGAAAAACCTGCGTTGTCTCGACGCCGTACGAGCTGCCATGCCAAAGACTGAGGAGGTGGATCTCTACAAGCGCCTTGGTGTTGCGAAGGACGCCTCCGACGCGGACATTAAGAAGGCATACCGCAAGCTGGCCTTGACGCATCATCCTGACAAGGGTGGCGACCCAGAGACGTTCAAGGGTTTGGCGGAGGCGTACGCGGTGCTGTCGGACGCCGAGAAGCGCCGCGTGTACGACGCGACGGGCACGCTCGAGATGACGGATGTCGACATTGAGGAGTTCATGTCTTCGGGCGTCATCGAGGAGTTTTTCCAGGAGATGATGCTCGAGAGCGGGATGATGGACGAGATGGCGGAGATGTACGGCGATGACGTGTCGATGGGGGAGCTCCAAAAGTCGTTCGAATCCTTCTTCAAGGCGAGCATGGGCTTCGGCACCGGCCCAGTGCTCATGCCCGACGGCTCCTACATCGACGCGGCCGATGTGCCGAAGATGAGTCAGATGGACCTGCTGGACGACTTTGGTGAGGAGGAGGATCTCGATGAGGAAGAGCTGATGGCGATGATGGCGATGATGGGCGGCAAGGGCGGGCTGCCGAAGGGGCTTCTCGGAATGCCACCGGGCATGAAGATGCCCGGTGGCATGGGCGGCGGCGGAGGCCGGCGGCGCGGCGCAGGTCGGGGCGCGAGCGCTGCACGGCGTAAGTCAAAAACGGGCGGCGGAACGGACGGCGGCCGACCGACGCTCGACGACTTGGACGATGACGACGACGAGGCGGAACTGGAGGCCATGCTCGCCGCGGCGATGGCACGCAAGCATGGTGGCGGCGGACGGGCCGGCAGCCGGGGCGGCGGCCGGGGCGGCGGCGGGATGGGCGGCATGATGGGCGGCATGCCGCCGGAGCTCATGGCAATGATGATGGGCGGCAAGGGCGGCAAGGGCATGCCAGACGAGGGCGAGCTGATGGCCATGATGGCCATGATGGGCGGTATGGGCTTGGGCGGTGGTATGGGCGGCGGCGGCGGCGGTGGCAGCGGCGGCAGCGGCAAGAAGAAGAAGAAGAAGAAGAAGATGGGCGAGGGCGGCTCCTCGACAAAGGGCTCAGGATCACGTTCCGCAACCCCGTCCCCGCCGCGCACGGCTGCGAAGCCGAGGAGCTCGGGTGGCAGCAGCAGCAGCGGCGGCGGCGGCGGTGCTGGCGCTGGCAGCTCGGCCGCCATCGACACGAGTAAGAGCGTCGATGAGCAGTGGCAGCAGGCTGCCAAGATTGGCGCGCTCGCGCACATGCAGAAGCTCCATGCCGAGGATTCGAGCCTCCTCCAAAAAAAGGCGCGCGGCATCGGGCACACGGCACTGCACTGGTCGGCCGCCAATGGCCAGCTGAGCGTCGTCAGCTGGCTCCTAGATGCTGGCCTCTCGCCGAACGTTCGGAACAACGGCGACTCGACCCCATTGCACTCCGCCGCGGGCGCGGGTCATGTTGATGTAGTGCAGCTGCTTCTCAATCGCGGCGCGGATAAGGCGCTCGGCGACTCGGGCGGCGAGAAGGCCGCCGACCTTGCAGCAGCTCGTGGCCACACTGCGGTGGTCGCCGCACTCGCGTGAGAGGTGGTGCAGCGTGCCTAGGCGCTGGGGGTCATGGAGGTGGGCAGGCTCGAGGCTCTTCTCCTCTCCCTCCGTGTGCACTGTGGGAACCTCCGCCGCGGGGGGGGCATGCTCGAGATGCAATCTCCGCCGCGGGGAGCCATGCGCGAGATGTAATCTCCGCCGCGGGGAGCTATGCGGAGACGTTTAATCCATGTGACGCCTCGCCAAACAGACGCCGGTATGCAGACGAGGACGGAGAGAGAGCGCGATGTGGGTCGCGGTTCGAGGTCGCGGTAGCCGCGGTACCGTATTTCCCGCATCGCCGCGTCGGATCTTGGCACGATTCATCTCAGGTGCTGGAACACCGCCGGTGCCACCTGTGGCTGTGCGGTCGCACAGGTTCCGTTGTGTGCTTGTGTCGCCCTCGCCTGCACTCTGCAGAAATCGTATCGGGGCTCGACGGTATCCGGATACTGTGGTGACTGGTGTTCGTGATGAGGGGTGTCCGGGGTTGATCGAAGCTATCATCGAAAAAAGTGATGGATGATCTCTAAACTTGCGCAGCGAACTCGGCCGCCCGGCCCGGCACTGCCACCCCACTGCGCCTTCGCATGCTACGATTTCCCCACATTGCTGTTTCGCCACCACACACGTCTACGTCTTACTCTTAGTTTGCCTCGTTTGCCTCCAACGACGTGTCGCTCGCCAGTGTGGATGGGGCGGGCGTCGAGGTTTTGCACGTACTGCGCTGCCTGGTCCAGTACACTGGCCCATAGTCGAAGGCGAATTCCACTCGCGCCGCGACGGCGCATGTGGTCACCAGGCACAAGTGGTACGCGCCATCGACCAGAATGGCTACGCACTTGCAGTTGTTGGCGGGATCTCCGAGTGGAGCGTGGTTGACGAAACGCATGAGCGAGCCCGCGTCTTTCCCTGACAAGTAGAGTGCACCTGGCGCGCTCGGGTAGCACATTAGATATGGGTCCGAAAGCGCACACACACCTCGTTGTAGGGCTCCCACGTACTCCCCAACGAGTGCATGCTTGGGCAGATCCACCGCGGCAAATAGACCGTGCCCACCGTAAGCGTCGGGTGCGACGTAGACCAGAGAAGCTTCGTGGCAAAGCCCACCGCGCACAGCATCAACGAATGTGCCGAGCAATGACACTTCTGGCAGAAAATCCGCAGGAAGTGCGTCAATCGGGAGGTTCTCGAGCGGTAGCGACCTCTGCAATTCGGGCGATGCGGCGACAACCACGGCAATCAGTTCAAAGTGCAGCTGTGCCTCGAGAGCAGAAGCTTCGATCAGCTTATGTTTGGCATCACCCACTGGCCCGCCGTAGGCCACATAGGCCGGCGGCTTTGGCAGTGGCGCCCACTCGTCCTCCACGTAGCGCTCTAGCCGACCGTGGGGACCCCACGCGCAGGGCGTTGAACCAAGGCAGTCTATCCAAGCCATGGAACGTGGTCGTGCGTCGGCCTCCATCGTGTTCACATCATAAACAAATCCTTGCGCGTTCGTTGCGGAATCGGCGCGCCGTGATGAACAAATTGAAACGCCACCTGCCTGTACTTTAACAAACAGAACCTACTGACCTATGACGACGGGTGCAGATGCCTACTGACGACAGCCGGGTTCGCGTGGGTCGGTCCCTCGGGGTCGACAAGGTAGCGCCACCCAGAGCTCAGGATCGCGTGCCGCTCGCTCACACCCTGCTCCGCCGCGCGTGCGGCCGCCGCAGCCGCCCCGCCCGTGTCGTACAGCCCGGTCGTCGGGTCGTACAGCCCGGAGTGCGCCGGAGGCTGCACAAGGCTCGCCCCTGAGCTGTTGAACGCCCGTACGAGAAGGTCATACCAGAGAGACTCGCCGCTCACGACGGCGCCGTGCACCATCAGATAGAGCCAACCGCTCTCCGGCTGGGAGATCGAGATCGAGAGCTCCCCGCCCGCCGCGCTCGCGTTCCGGAGCGTGCGCGGCAGGGGCGTCCCTTCTCGCGGCAGCACCGAGTAACCGCCAGGGTACCGATCGCTATACAACCCCACGTCCCGCGCGGGTGGGGGTGAGGCGTCAAGTGCACCAGCGAGTGTCAGCTCTGGCGGCGCGCCCGCGCGTACGTACAGATGGAGCGCGGTACGCTCGGCGGCGCTCTGGCGCTCCCGCAGCGAGGCCCCCGCCGCCGTCGCCTGCTGCAACTGCACGAGCGCGCGCTCGCACCCAACGGGCAAAAAGGTGCGATGGCGCACCGCACTGGCGCGGCTCACCTGCCCGCGTCGCCAGCCCCCTATGGGCAGCTCGAACTGGGCAGCCGGTGGCTCGGGCGCATCGAAGGCGGTGGCTGGGCTGAGAGGCCCGCCGCCGGCCGCATTGAGCGCCTGCAGGGCGAGGCGGTAGCGGTGCGAAGGCATCAGCGGCAGCCGCACGTGCGCAGGAGGTGCGCGCTCGTACATCGCAGAGAGCGGCCGGCCGGCAGAGGTGTTGGCCACGAGGACGAGCCCGGTTTTGTTGAGGGTCGGCACGTCCGCCCATATGCGATAGCCGCGGATGAGATCGTCGCCATCAAACTCGGGTGCAGCCCAAGTGAGGTCGACAACGGCACCGTCCGAGGAGGCTGCAACGTGCGGAGGACCTGGTGCGAACGGTACGCTCGGCACGCGGACGGCGGCGCTCTCCCCGACGGTCTCGTTAGACACGTCGGCAAGCACGCGGAAGCGGTAGCTCACGCCCGCGTCCAGGCCCTCGACCTGCAATGACGTCGCGTTGCCGCGCACCGGGCAGCATGGCGGGCGCTGCGTCGGAAGCAGTGGGCAGCAGCTCGACGGCAACGGATAAAAGGTGGGCGACGGCTCACGTGCGGCGAACACGTGGTATGCCGAAGGCGAGCTTGGCGACGCGGGCCAGGAGACGAGTAGGCCAGGTCCCGAGGGCGTGGCGGTCACCACGTTTGCCATTCTTCACAGCTTCCAAAACTCCGTCCCAAAAATAAGATGCTTCAATCAACACGCAAATATCCTCACCTCCAAGTTCAACAGACCTAACCTGGAAACCGCATACAAAAGTGTCGGTCTCGTGGGCTCTTCGATATCGGTCTCGTGGGCTCTTCGATAGCGGCATGCACATCACCCCAGGCGCCAGGCCACGCCCCTCCTACGCCCCTCCCGCTCCAGGTTTTATGGAGATATGCCCGCCGTCGGCCTGCTGTAGGCACCTCTATGACAGCCGCATGCACATCAACGATCAACCCCGGCCACGGGTCACGCCCCGCCCGCATCAGGCTTAATGTACGATAGACTGACGACGGAGGCGCGGCTTGCCGCAGCAGGCAGTGGCGGCGGCAGTGGCGGCGGCGGCGGCGCTGACGCCAGCCCCCCCACCATCGACCTTGCAGCCCCCGCCGTCGCCCCAACCGCCATCGCCGCCGCTGCCATCAACGCCACCTCCATCGCCTCGGCGCTATCTCGCCACCTCCATCGCCTCGGCGCTATCTCGCCACCTCCATCGCCTCGGCGCTATCTCGCCACCTCCGTCGCCTCGGCGCTATCTCGCCACCTCCGTCGCCTCGGCGCTATCTCGCCGTCAGAGGGAACTGGTCCGACGTCGCGGGCGTCGCAGGCACGATCGGGGGAAGCGGGTTCACAGGCACGATCGGGGGATCGATCGGGGGGAGACCATACGATGCCATCCACGGGTGCTGCAGCGCCTCCGCCGCAGTAGGGCGTACGTCGGGGTCGATGGTCAGAAGCGCCTCCGCGAAGTTAATAAATGAGACCACGTCGCCAAATATGGCGGGATCGAGCTCTTGGGCGAGCAGCTCGGGGAGCGTCGTGTTGGGCTCGGCGTGCAGCAGGTAGGCGCCCGGGGCGGCGGCGCGAGGGTCGACCTCGTACACGGAGCCGGAGCCGGAGAAGTAGATGGATCCGAGTGGCCCTTCCATCATCCATGGTGGGAATGGCCCGCGGGTAGCCTTGTGGGCCGCGAGGACGAGCGCCGTCGACGCGAACTGGAAGGGCACGAAGCCGATCACGACTTCGATGGCCACGCAGCCGAGGGACCACACGTCGATCTTGGGCGTCCAGCTGAGGCCGAGGATCACCTCGGGCGCGCGGTACCAGAGGCTCTGCAGGGTAGGGGGTGGGTGGGCGTCATGGTGGGTGTCGAACACGTGAGGACCACCGAGGCGCGGCGATCGGGAGGCACTTGGGAGGTGATCGGGCGGGGGGCACTCAGTAGCACTCAGTGGCACTCACCTGCAGGTAGGACATGTGGGCATCGTGCGTGAGGACAACCGAGCCGAAGTCGATTAGCTTGAAGATGCGACGCTCCGCGTTGACGATGCAGATGTTGGCCGTCTTGACGTCGCAGTGCGTGATGCCGAGGTAGGTGAGGAAGGCGAGCGCGTCGAGCATCTGGATGGAGAGGGCCCCGATCGAGCCTGCGTGCCAGTACTCAGCGCGCGCGCGCGGGCCAAGTGTCTCGAGGTGCGTGCAGTGCGCCGAGACGGACGCGTTGAGGCGCTCGTACACAAGAAAGAGGTGCTCGCGGTAGTAGAAGCAGTCGAGCAGTCGCACAATGTGCCGGCGGCCGAGTGGGTCATGTAGGCGGATCATAGATTGAACCCGGGCCTCGCCCAGCCCGGCATCCATCGTCTCCTTTGCGTTCTTTAGGCACTTGAGTGCCACGGGCCGGTTCTGGGCGCCTTCGTGCACGGCGCGGAAGACGGTGGCAAAGGAGCCCGAGCCGAGGATCCCGTCGACCTTGTAGCTGCGAGGTTATAAGGGTGGGGGCAAGCAGATGAGACAAAACCACGCGGTGGCGTGGAGACATGGCGTGGGGAGAGGGAGCGCGCGCCTCGCGGGCATCGTTGCGAGATGGGCACGCGCGGTGCATCGCGGGCAATCAGGACACGACAGGCGAGGGGCGCACTTGAAGCCGACCGTCTCGTTCGGGCTGGGAAGGAAGTCGGAAATGGGCTCCATGCCGTTCAAGTTCGGATTGAAGATGGTCGGGATCGACATCATCACGCGGAGCTCCGGCGGAGCCGAGGGCACGTGCATCACTACACGATGAGCCGCATCATGCGTGCCTCGGCGTTCGCGCAACGCCGCCTTTGCCGCGTGGTTGCTAACGACCACGCGACTGCGCGCACACAAAGACCGCGCGTGTCAGGGGCTGCTGATGGAGGATTGCGAGGCGCGTGCAGGGGTCTGGACGCACTTGAGGATCGGAATGGGTTGGGGTGGTGCCTTTGTTGGCTGCGGCAGCTGCTCCTCGAGAGGAGTGACGGCCACCGTCCAGATGAGGTCTGCGGGCAGCGTGAGGTTCATGAGGGCGTCGTGGGCCGCATGGATCGCGATCGCGCGAAAACCTTCTTTTCCACTTTTGGAAGGGGAATGAAGCTGCGAATTTTCTCTGCATATTGTGAATCCGCTGCAATATAAAGAAGTTCGAGAAGGTCTAGAAGGTCCTGCCAAAGGATCCGAGCTACATGTAACGTAGCCTCAAACGCCGAGCCTTTCCCACGCCACACAGACGAGAATCGCACCGACGCCCACCGCACGCACGGCAGCTCCGTGCTTCGTGCTACGCCTCACTCGACGAGCTCGAGCCCCGCCCTCTCTATAGCGAGCCGGAGCTCTGCGGAGGGCGGGTGGAAGGCGACGAGCAGCTGGCGCACCGAGATTGAGCCCACATGCTCCGGGTCGAGCACAAGGAAGATCTCCTCCGACGCAGCCACCGCCGCCTTGTACGCTCTCTCGGCCCCGTCGGAGTGGGGTTCCCGAGCGGCGCCGTCCCGAGCGGCCCCGTCGGAGTGCGCATCGCCGTTGGCAGCCTCAGCAACGTCACCGGCCGTCTTCACTTCCGCCTCCGCCGCCACCTCCGCCGCCACCTCCGCCGCCTCCGCTGCCACCTCCGCCTCCGCTGCCCCCTCCGCCACCGCTGCGGCCTCCGCTGCGGCCTCCGCCTCCATGGCGGCGATCAGATCGTCGGTCAGTGCTTTCGTCCTGGCCGCCACGACCGCATCCTCCGGGAGCACACGTGTTCGTCCAGACCGTTGTAACGGCGGCCTCTTCGGGTGCGCGCCGCGCTGTATTGAGCGCTCAGGAGAGCGCGTGAACCCGATGGGCGCGGCAAGCCCCAAACCGGCCATCGGGCTGCCGAGCAGGAGCAGCCTTGCAAGGTCGGTTGCACTTATGTATCTATCGAGGCACATGGCGCACAGCGAGGTGCTCTCGGCCGCCGAACTGGGCACCCCGGCCTCGGCGGCAGCAATGGCAATCGAATGACTCTTGTGCACGAAGCCTTGGCGGCGCTGCACCTCATCATGGAGCTGCAGCAGTCGCATCACGTCCGTTCAGTGGCACTCAGTGGCACTCAGTGGCAATCAGTGGCAATCCGTGGCAGTCCATGGCAATCCATGGCAATCAGTGGCAATCAGTGGCAATCAGCGCACCTGCAGCAGTCGCATCACGTCCGCTTCAGAGCATGGAAGGTCTCGGATGAGCGCCTCGAGCACCTCCTTGCGCTTGCTCTCGCGCTGCTCGTGCATCGCCAGGCGCTGTGCCGGGGGCTCCTCCTGCATCGATGTAGGTGGCAATCAGTGGCAATCAGTGGCAATCTGTGCCGGGGGCTCCTCCTGCATCGATGTAGGTGGCAATCAGTGGCAATCAGTGGCAATCTGTGCCGGGGGCTCCTCCTGCATCGAGAGCATGAGCTCGTCGGGGTCCCACACGGCAATCAGTGGCAATCAGTGGCAATCAGTGGCAATCAGTGGCAATCAGCGCACCTGCATCGAGAGCATGAGCTCGTCGGGGTCCCAGACGGCGGTAGTGGCCTCGGCGAGCACCGCATACACACCCGCAATGTCCTGATGAGGGGGCGCAATCAGCGCTCATCAGCCGCACTCATTCGTCATCAAGATTCGAGTGCTTCGGCACTCGCCGCCCACCTGATGAGGGGCGCAATCAACGCTCATCAGCAGTCGCAATCAGCTCACCTCTGTCTCTTTAAGGCGCGGCTCGAAGCGACGCAGCAGCGAGAGGGATGAGGCGACGAGCGTGTCCACGCCGCCGCCCGCGAGCACCACGTCCCACATGCGCAGCAGCGTGGCGGTGGGCAGCACGTTCGCGTACAGGCAGAGCCACCACTGCGAGGCGAGGATCTCGAGAGGCACCTGCATGCAATGAGGGTGGCAATCAGCATGCGATGAGCCACCACAGCGAGGCGAGGATCTCGAGAGGCACCTGTATGCAATGCACTCAGACGCACTCAGACGCACTCAGACGAACTCAGGCGCACTCAGACGAACTCAAAGGAACTCAGAGAGATCGAGAGGCACCTCGAGCTTGACAAAGTGCGCATGCAGCGAAGGGAGCTTCTCCTGTACCAGCGTCACGAAGGCGGCCGTGTCGATGCGCAGCCCTGTGGGGAAGGGGAGCGCCGTGGTGAGCACTTGCATGCAAGGCCTCCTGACTCGCGCGCGCCGCGCACCGCTCATATCGCGTGTGTGGTAGTCCGCCACCACCGTCCGACAGAGGGCCACCAAGAGCCAAAACGCGCCCTCCTCATCCGCCACCAACAAGAAGATGGCCACAATAAAGTTGAGTGACTGGCAGTAGCCGACCGAGACGTTGTACGACGCATAGGTGAGGAGCACACGCCGCAGTGCCTCGCGCAGCCCTGTGGGGGATGCGAAGGCTCGATGCTGTGGGAAAGTGCGTGGCAGGTCGCGCTCGATTTGCTTGCTCACCTGATGAGGGGAGCAATCAAGAGGTCATCAGAGGTCATCAGAGGTCATCAGTGGCAGGTCGCGGTCGAGCTGCTTGCTCACGTCGCGGTCGATGGGCGCCTCGCCCATCTCGGCGCGTCGTACGAGCTCCCGATATGGTACTGCGGAGGCGAGCATCAGGTCGCGTGCCCCCGAGAGGCACAACCAAGCGTGGGGCCGATGCTGGAGGGGCACACGGCCGAATTTCGAGCGCGCGAGCTGCGCGGCCTCGGCGGGCAGCGAGCCATCGACGCCGGTGCGGCGCATCAGGGCGTTCCATTGAGAGAGCCACATGGTGCTATCGCGCCCGGTGGACACACGCACGCGATGGAAGGCGAGCACGTGCGCCATCGGGACCTGGAACCCGTACACGTCGAGCGGGAGCGTTGCGTCGGGCACGTCGAGCGTCGGGCGCCACGTCACGCGCACGAGCAGCGTGCCCACGGGAGAGGCGCCGTGGTGGGCGCCGTGGTGGGCGCCATCATGAGCGCCGACATGGGCGCCGTCGTGGGCGACTCCTCGTGTGGGCACACTGCTGCCGTCGGCGGCGGAGACGCCCACCACGGCGCCGTCGGCAGCGGGAAGGCTCGTCGCGGCGCTGCCGTGAGCGCCCACGGCGGCGCTGTCGGTGCCGTTCACGGGCACACCGCCATTGCCCGATGGGGTGAGGGCGACGGGGCGTGAGAAGGCGAGCGCCTCGTGAGGGGAGGCGCCGTTGTGAGCACTTGCATGCACGGGGAGTGTGAAGAGGAGCGCCTCGTGAGGAGAGGCGAGCACCTTGGCTAATGCGAGCTCGGCCACCCCAAGCGCCGCCTCCGCCTCCTCCTCCTTCTTCCCCAAGTCACCTGGCCTCAAGCTCGCCTGCAGGTCGGGACGGTAGCTCGCCTGCAGCAGCTCGGGCGACCGGCGCCCAGGGGCCTCGTCGCGCGAGATGAGCTTGAGCTTGAGCTGGATCGCCGAGATCGCCGACGGCGCAACCGTGTGCGGCACGGGCCACCACATCCAGTGCGCAAACCGCCACGACCAGGCCGCATCGGGAGTGGCTGAGTCCGGCGTGCCGGCCGCGCTGCAGGTGTCGACACTCAGGCCGACCTCACACAAACCGACTGCCTCCACCCGAACGCCCAGCAGCACGCTAGCCGCCGGCATCGCAGCCGGCGCTGCAGCCGGCGCCGCGCCTGACGAAGCCGGCGCCGCGCCTGACGAAGCCGGCACCGCGCCTGACGAAGCCGGCGCCGCGCCTGACGAAGCTGGCACCGCCTCACCGGGAGAGACGCCGTGGTGAGCACTTGCATGCACGAGTGGGGCGTCATGCGGGGCGTGGAGGGAGACGATTTGAATCTGGAGCAGCCCGGGAGAGTTCTCAACGCGAAGCCTCGCCGCGAGCTCTGCCGAGGCCGCGGAGTCCAACTCATCAGGGCGCGGAGGCTCCGGGCTGATCTGCGCCACAATCTCCGAGAGCGAGGGCAGCCGGCGCAGCAGCGAGGCCATCGCCGGCGGGCGCGCCGCCGTGGGCGCGCCGCTGGTCGCTCCGGTGCGCCGGTGCCGACTGAGCTGCCGCGGCGGGCGCGCGGCGGCGAGGGCCACGCCGGCGCCGGCGCCGTCTTGGGCGGAAGTGCACCCGTCGCCGGTGCCGCCCAACACAGCGTCTGTGCCCAACACAGCGCCGGTGCCGCCCTCCACGGCAGGTGCGGGCGCTGTGTTGGGCGCCTGCGCTGTGTTGGGCGCGGTGACCGACGGCGGCGGCGCCGCCGCCCCGTCCGCCGCCAGCCAGCGATCGCGCCCCCGGCTCCATCGCGAGAGGCCCGGGGAGATGGTCTCGAGCACAGTCTGGATGTCGGAGTCGTGCACGGCGTCGCCGATGCGGTGCCTCCCAAATTTGGGACTGTCCTCGCCGCTCTCGCACGAGAGCGGCGAGGCTCCTTCGACGGCCGAGGGCGCGTCGTCGCTGGCGCCTCCCGCAGCCGAGGGCGCGCTGTCGTGAGCTCCTTCGGCACGTGGCGCCCGCGACGGCGCGCCCTCGGGGGAGGAGCCGCCGCCTCCCTCGCCCTCCGTCGCCGTGAGCGCCGCCGTGAGCGCCGTCGTGAGCGCCGTCGTGAGCGCCGTCGTGGGCGCCCCCTCTCCTTCCAAATCGGGCGAGTCGCGTCCCGTCGCGAGGCCGGCTGCCGACGGCGCCGGCGCACCCCCCGTGACCGTCTTCCGGCGTGTGGGGAAGTAGGTGCCGAGCTTCTTACTCACCGCGGCGGCGGCCGCGGCGGCCGCGGCGCTGGCTGCCGCGGTCGCACTTTCACTCGCAGACCTCGATCCACTCACCGGCGGCGGCCGTAGGCTCGCCTGTAGGTCGGGCGGCTGCGAGGGTGGCGGCGCCGGGAGCGGCGCCGGGAGTGGCGGCGGGGTCATCGCTCTAGAGGATGGCGGCGGCGGTGGCGGTGCCCCCACGTCGAGGCTGTCGATGCCAATGGCGCCAAAGTCCTCCATTGTGGACGCGTCTGAAGGCGCGAGCGTGGGCGTGCTGCTGTTGCCACCGTCGGCTCCCGTCTTGGCCGCGGGCCCATCCTTTTTGCCGAACTGGCGCGAGAAAAGGGTCGACACGGCGGAGCCGACTACGTTCTGCACCTGCGCGAACGTCGTGCGCTCCGCACCCGCGTCTGGTGGGTTCTGTGCCTGCGCCTGGATCTCCTTGGCGAGCTCGGCGGGTGTCTTGAGCTGCTGGGCTGGGCTGGCGTATGATGACACTGCGGCGGCCATCCGCGCCTGCAGCCCGTGCTCGGTCGCTACACGCCGCGCGACGACAAAGGTCACCTGGTCAAGGCCAGAGATGACCTCGCTGATGCTGTCGCCGATGTTGATGGGCGTCGTGTTGACGGCGATGAGGCGATCGCCGACGCGCAGCGTGCCATCCTCAGCGGCGAGACCGTCCGCGTCGATGCGTAGGATTACGTTCGCCTCGTTTAACGACAGGCCAAACTTACGGCTGCTGATGGCGAAGTTGAAGGACGTGACCACTGCGACGAGGCGTGACTCCAAAGCGCGCGCCTCGAGCCAGCGAAGCTCCTCGATGATGATCTCGCGCTCGATCTCGTCGCGCATGCGTCCGTTCGTGAGCAACCGGATGGCCCCGACGCTCTGCGACGAACCGAAGATGACTCCCCCGCGTAGTGCTGTCGCGGCAATCAGAAAATCAGACGAGTTCTCAATCGGCAAGTTCGAACACCGCAGTTCACACCTCGACAAAAAGGGCATCCCCGGACCTCTACATCTATCTACAATCGACCACGCAGGGATTCCCCCGGCGCGCACTCGCAGAACACATGCCCTGCTCGCCGTGCGGCGCCAAGATTCGACACTGTGTGCTTCTGTGCGCGCGCGGTGTCTCGTCTGAACGGTAGAAGGCAACCAATGGGGGCGCCCTCGTGCCCTCGTACAGCCCGTGGAGGGCGCCACTAATTCCATTCGCCAGCAGGTGTACATTGCGGGTACATTTCCGTCGCTCACGCGCCCAATACCATCGAAATTGACATACAGGCGCATCAAGGGGTCGTTTGGGGTCGTCGCCGTGTCAGAAAAGAATGCAACCCTGCTCGGTATCAGGCTCGCTGTTGGTGATACATCCCCAGGCTGCGCGTTTGCTGGGCTCGATGCAAGCGCATGGGCACATATAACTGCGGCCGTGACTGTGAGTGCTCAGTCCACGCCATGCGTCACTCACGAACATAACGACATTCTTGTGTCTCACGGCAACCACTTTACCTGGGGGAGGATTTCGGCGAAGGGCTTCCTGCCGTTGAGACGGATACGCCTCGCGGCAGCCATTGAAGGCGACATTCTGGTACGGCAGCACGTACTCTGGATGCGGCTTGCCGTGAAGCTGAGAGTTGGCGAAGACCAGCTCCAGCTCACACGCATGGTTCAGGTGGGAGCGCCCCAACGGCGGCCAGCAGGAAAAGTCCCCGATGGGTTCGAATCCCAGCATGCGTGAGGTGTTCACAACCTCGCTGCATCGTGGCTGGTTCTCATACAAGCTGCGACAGTCGTCGGACACCACCTCAAGTTGAAAGCGTGCCACTCGCCTGTGCAACAGAGGCCCAGCGGACTGTATGATGGCCAAGTCCATCCCCTGAGCGTCAATCTTGAGAAAGTCCACACGCGTGCCCACCCAGCCTAGCACAGTTGACAGCGGCACTGTCCAGACAGCACGCGTCTCCTTGATTTTACGGCACCACTCCCCGAAGTCGATCCGATGCGCCACGGAGAGAAGCGACGAGCACCCACCTGCTGCGTAAAACGTTCGCTGCTCGCCACCCGGCGGTGCAGGCGCCACTGCGATGGGAAGGATGATCCCTCGATCGTGATGCTTTCCAAGCGGCTCCAACGTGTCCACAACACTCTCTTGCGGCTTGCGGCGTGTGAGCGCGCGTGCGTACTTGTCGATGAGCGGCTCAAGCGTCAGTAGAAACGCGTCAGGCAGTTGTGGAAGCAGCTCCACGTCCAAAGTATTGCGGTCTGACGAACCAATCTCCAGAAGCATCGGGCTGGCAGTGGAGGGGATGTCGATGAGGACACCATTCACCAATGTGGCAGCATGCACTGGGACTATGAGCGGCGTCGCGACTCCTGCCCAGTGGCTCTCGTTGGTGCCCTTGACAATTGCGGATGTGAAGCCAAAACCGTGGGTCAGATTGTCCAGATCGCATTTGTGGAACCAGCTGCAGTCGCCTTGCTCCTTTGAATAGCTGATAAAGTTGCACCGTGCACATCGCAGGCATCTCAGTGCACATTGATTGATGTTGGTAATGCCCGAAGACGCGTGATTTGAAGCTGTCACAGTTGCAGACCTTTATGCCGTTGGTGCAATCGATGCCCCGGGCTTCATCTGTGACGTCGCAGTAACCAAAGCGCTTAGAGCCAGCATCGTATTGCTTACTGCCTGCGACGCAAGGTGAAGCGCCGACAAGGAGGAGAGCAGCACGAAGCCAGGGAGCGGGCATATGTGCTCGCTCAGAGAGCCATCTTTTCTTGGAAGTGGTTGCGCGTCGTCACCCTGCTCAGAAAAAATGGCCGCAAGCAAGCAACTTTGCATGCAGTTCACACCACAAGTTCAGCTCCCGACTAACTCAACTTCGGGGCTTGCACAAGTGCGCCCTCGTGGGTTCATCTCGGGTCCAGTATTCATACACGAAGAGAGGGCTCCCGAAATGCGCGCGGTGGCCGCCCGAACGAGCGCGTTCGCCGCATCCGTCGCGTGCGCACGCCGTGTTCTGTGCACCAGGGAGCCTGCCACGTCTTCGATCCATGCATTGAGCGGCACGCGCCTTGATGGCACGCCGCTAAAATTCGACTCCCTTGCAGGAAAGCCATTTCTTCTCCTGAACGTGGCATCCGAATGAGGAGACACGGAGCTGGTCTACAACCAGCTGAAGATGTGGAAACACCAGCTCGGCGCGACCTTTTCAATCGTTCTCTATCCGAGCGACGAATTCGGGGCGCAGGAGCTTCCGGAGCATGAGTTACCATGCTTCGTCTCGAAGTTTCTGACGCTGGACAGAAATGTCCACCTCATGGCCAAGGTGGTGGTCAATGGTGAGCAAGCCGACGCGGTCTGGCGATGGCTCAAGACCTTTTATCCTGGCGACGTCGAGTGGAACTTTGACGCCCTATTCCTGGTCGATCAGACCGGGGAGCCCGTCGGCCGATACACCGCGCGGGAGCTTCCGCGAGTTGAGGCCGACCTGAAGTACTTGCTCACGCAGAGCGGCTCGGAGTAAGCTTCCGTCGACTCCCTCAAAGTGTGCAGTGTCGCTCGCTATGAAATTGGCTGTCGTCAAGCGCGCAACCTCACTGAGGCGCGCCGCAGCCGATGGAGGCTCAATAATTCACGAACTCCTCTCTCAGGGAGTAAATCGCGGCACGTGGGGTCGACTCGGCGGGCCGGCACAGCGGGAGGGCCGGCCGGACGCCTCATACACCGGGTAATTTTACCGGACGCGGTACGGAAGATCAAGATTCCATTGGGATTTTGATGCGTCTCATCAAGTTTGAGGATTGAGCATGCTGCTCAACTACCTCTGTCATAGCTCACAGCTTAGCTCATACCGAATTTAAGAGCGCGTGTTGACGCGCCTGTTCGCCACCTCTGCGCGTTCGAGAGTGCGTTCGACTAAACGTGGTTCTAAAGTGGAATTATAGTCCACACGATACACGAACCGATGGCCCGAATGCCACGACACTCAGCTTCTACTACAATCAATAGTACACGTTCAGTCCGCTTCATCCATCAGCCCGACGCAGGCGATCCTAAATTTCTTACGTTCAGACTGGGTCTCGGTACTGCTGCTGAGGAGTTGCACCGTGCGGTTCGGCAGGAGACGCGTCGCCGGGCAGCACCTGCTCTGCCTCTGATTCATTGTGCAGTGGTAGATGCAGTGGTAGGTGCAGAGGCAACGCCTCCAAAAGGTGCGCTCGCGGCTGCGGCTGCATCACATCGCCCTCCTTGCTGAGTGCGGAGAAGCATGCGCGATGTGCCGGGGACATGCTGGCGAGCACACAGATCTGTCGCACGCGCGTGCACAGGCTGAGCAGCTGCGCAGTCTGCCATCTGCACGACTGGCAGCACTCGGCGGCGTCGTGCGCCGCTGCGACAGGTGTCGGGCCAGGCACATCCTCACAGCGGGAAGCGAGGCTCAGCAACTGCTGCAGCCTGTGCAGGTGCGACTCGTCCGCGAAGCACTTGGACTTGAACTCGGCCATCGCGAGCTCGACCACTTCGGCCAACTGATCGCGCGCCCTGCATCCGGGCAACACGCCGACGATGGCAGCCAGATGCGCATACGACGTCTCAGTTAGATAACGCTGTTGTGCCACAAGCACGCCGATCCTCGTGTAGTGCAGCGACGCGGTGGCCCTCGCGGTCGACGCGAGTGAGGTGATGTCTTCGGAGGGCAGTAGGCTGCATACGGCCTCGAGCACCTCCGTGGGAAGGCTGAGGAGCGACGTAGGCGGACGGCGCATCAGGGGCGAAGATTGCCGATGCTAGGACTGCCGAATGTGGAGGAATGTGAATCGAAGATGCTCACCTTTCGTCGAACTTCACGCCTACTTCGAACGAAACTCTAGATTTGTGTAAGGGTTGCGGTGTTCAGGGGGGTCGGTGACTACCACAGGCCGGCAAGCATATAGGGGACAGAGTCGCCTCACCACGCCCCGCCCTTCGCTCCGTTTCGCGAGATGCAATCTCGAAACCCACCTCGGAACATCTGCACACAATCGCAGCTTCGCGCACTCACGATCACATCCAAGACACCACTATGCTCTCCTGCGTCCTCGCTGCCTCCCCCGCTCTGATGCTCGGCCCGGTCGCCTCGCCAGCCCTGCGCCACGCATCACCCGTGATGCAGCAGACCTTCCAGCGCGAGCAGGTCGGCTACGGCACCGCGATCTACACTGGCGGCGTCGTGCCCACGCGCAATGCGCCCGTCAAGGCCGACTCCACCATCCTCGTGCAGGGAGGCTCGCTGCGCACGTGGTCGTACCGCTCGCCGTCCGTGGAGCAGGTGCAGGTCGTCCTCAGCACCGAGGGGCGCCCGCTCGATGCCGACATCGAGCTCTGGCACGGCCCCGACAACACGCCATGCAAGATGCGCGTGTATGTCGAGAACGGCCAGCTCCGCCCCTTCTCGGCGGTGATCGAGACGCCGCGCGGCCCGAACACCGTGGCCATCCGCAACATCGGCCAGATTGAGTTCCCCATCGCCGCCAACGTCGTCGCTGACCAGGTCGACAGCCCGTCCGCCGATTGCATTGCCGCATCGACGACCATCCAAGGTGGCGCCCTGCGCACGTATCCCTTCGACCCGACCGTCGACAGTGTCCAGGTGCTGCTCAAGACCGACGGACGGCCGCTGAACGCTCGCATCGAGCTCCTCCAGGGCCCGAACAACAACAAGCAGGTCATCGAGCTCTACACCGAGGACGGCCTCGACCGGCCATTCTTCGCCATCCTCGAGACCCCGGGCTCGGGCAACGTCGTCCGCATCGTCAACACCGCGCCCATCGAGTTCCCCATGACCGCCGGCGTTGTGCCGCACTCCATCAACACGGACATGTCCGCGGCCGACGTAGTCATCGGCGGCGACATTGGCCGGTAATCTGCAACGGCCGGCGGCGGCGCACAAGAGAGAAGAGTGGCGCCCACACGTGTGCTCGACGAGTTCCTTCGCAAACGTGCGTCCGGTGCACGCTTACATCCCATGTCCAATTGTCCATACTGCGCTGCTTTGCGTTTCGTCACACCAGAATTTTTAGAAGATTCACATGTGAGAGGAGATCGTGTGAAGCTTCATATCCGGATAGCCGAAAGCCGTCCACACGAGCCATGGGCTCGGCACTCTCGGGCTTCTTTATCGACACGGAAGACCTGCCTGGATGCATTCATCGTCATACTCGAAACCATCATACAGGCAAATTCATCAGCGAGCTCGATTGCTCATTTGGGAATGAGGGCTGGAGCCAGGGCCTCATCCAGACACTCTCGATCATGTGTGCCTACGGCCTGATACTGTACAATGCCAGCAACATGCTCTCGAACGGCTCAGAGCTGCTTCTCCTGGTGCCCAGCATATCGGGCATCGTGGGCTCCGTCGTGTTGCCCGTCCTCGGTGCGGTGCCCGACGGTGCCATCATGCTCTTCTCCGGGTTGGGTGACGCCGCGCAGGAGAACATCACCGTCGGAGTGGGCACGCTCGCCGGCTCGACGATCATGCTGCTCACGATCCCCTGGAGCCTGTCTATCTTGCTCGGTGCGGTCCCTGTCGACGGGGGCGTCGCCGTCTACAGCCGCCGGCAAGAGAAGGTCAATCCGTGCGCGCTCTCGAGCTTTGGCGTCTCTCCGGACGCCACGATCCGCAGCAACGCCTACGTGATGGTCGCGACCGCGCTGCTGTACTTGGTCATCCAAGGGCCGGCGTTCCAGTACGCGACCAAGCCCGAGTACCTCGAGCCTCCCAAGTCAGCCGTGGCCTCCCATACAGAGCATGGGTTCGCACTGGCTGGTCTGATGCTGACGACGGCAGCCTTCGTGGGCTACCTCGTCCTCATGGTACGGCAGAGTCAGCAGAGCTCACCCGTGCGGGAGTACCGGGTGACCGCCGTGGCGCTCAAGGCGCTCGATGATAACCCGCATATCAGCCTCTCCGGCATCATTGCCCCCATCATCGCCGACGCGGCGCAGTTCCAGGTACGTTTGATTGCCGCTGATGACCCGCCTTGCATGCAAGCGACCTCACACCGGCACTGTGCGAGGTCCAGGCAAACGTACCTGCAGGGCAGTACGTGAGCGCAAGCGTGATGACTATCGAGAGTGTCGCGAAGAAGAAGCTGGCGGCGCTGCTCAAGCCGCAATTCCACAAGTACGACGTGGACCACGACGGCAAGATCTCCGTAGTCGAGCTGCACATGCTGCTCTCGGACGTGGGAGAGCGCCTCACCATCAACGAAACGCGCCAATGGATGGAGCGCCTCGATCCGGACAGATCGGGCGAGATCGAGCAGGTGATCACCTCTTGAGTGCCGCGGATGGCCGCGGATGGTCAGTTAAGGTCTCTGATTGTCACTGAGTGCATCTCCGCGACCCGGACGGATCGAGCGAGATCGAGCGAGATTGAGACGCACGAGTTCCTCCAAATGATGCGAATTGCCCCTGGCCCCTGTTGCCCGATTGCAGCACGAGTTCCTCGAGATGATGCTCAATTACATCAAGGAGAAGATCGACGCGAAGAACGCCGAGCTCCGGGCGAAGCCGAAACCCTTCTCTCCCGCAATGGAGGCCGCCTTGTCGCCGAGCAAGGCCGGGGCCTCCGAGCATGAGGCGGAGGCGGAGGAGGAGGAGGAGGAGGAGGAGGAGATGCCTGCAGATCTCGAGCACCTCTCGCCCAGTGAGCAGCAGGTGATGATCAAGCGGCGCGCCGCGATGCTGTGCGGGCTGGGCACGGCACTCATTCTGCTCTTCTCGGATCCGATGGTGGAGGTCTTCTCCAACGTGGGGAAGCGCCTCGCGGTGCCTCCTTTTTACATTGCCTTTGTGATGGCGCCCCTCGCTTCGAACGCGTCCGAACTCATCGCGTCCCTCCTCTACGCGTCCAAAAAGTCGCGCAAGACGATCACCGTTTCGCTCTCCGCACTCGAGGGGGCCGCCTGCATGAACAACACCTTCTGCCTCGCCATCTTCATGGGTCTCATCTACTTCAAGGGGCTCGTGTGGAAATTCACAGCCGAGACGTGCGCCATCCTTCTCGTGCAACTGCTCGTCGCGGGCGTCGCGCTGCAGCACACGCAACGGCTGTACCATGCGATCCTGGTGCTCCTCCTCTACCCGCTCTCCATCCTCTTTGTGGCCATGGTCGAGGCCCGCGGCCTGGATTAGAGATCCCCGGCCTATCCTCGGCCTATCCCCGGCCTGCTCGACGTGGAGGTCGACTGGGAACGTCGGAAGCGGCGCAATCACGGCCGCAATTACGACGGTGACCACCACAGGTGGAATGCATCGGAGTTTAATCGGAGGTGCTCACACTAAGAGAGAAAAGGCGATTCCACCCGGAGAGCCATCCTCAGACTAACCTCAACCGAGACCGTGCGCGGTACACGGGCACGGTGAAAAACATGCGGAACTGAAGGAACCCGGTGATTCGTGTTCCGCCTTATCGAATATCGTGTCCGCGCCGACCGACGCACCACAGTCACTGAAACACACAAACACTCACCGGACACGACGACGAGCACGTGCACGAGCCCGTGGTCGACTCATCACGCGATACACGCCCAGAGGGCAGTGACCGGCGGTACAGTGGCGGTACGCGGCGCGGCGACGCGGTTCTAACGCGGTTCTCCACAGAGGGCCCCGAACATCACGCGAATCAGCGTGCCTTGTTCTCATTCAAGATCTAATGTGTGCCGCCCCCAAACCCCGGCGCACACACCCTCCCTTGTCCGTGTGTACGATCATGTCAGTGCGACGATCTAGCGACGATCTGGTCGCCTGCGCCCTCGACAACGCGCAACGCATATGCACCTGCTATGTAAGCTCAGTCCTGTGAATGTGAACATCGCTCAGTCCTCTGTTTTCAAATGGGCTCCTCCTGCGCGGAGTCCGGCTTGCCTCTTGGGAGTAGCCCACAGCAGTTCGTGAGCTGGAAGCCCTGATTTCCCACCGCCGTGTTCGAATTCTCCTTGGCCGGATTGAAGGCGGTGCGGGGGCGTCGAAGCTTGAGCACGACCGTCTTCTTGGATGCGCCGAGGGCTCTCTTGATCTCTTCGAGCGGGTTGCGCGAATCGACACCAGCGATGGCAAGCAACTTGTCGCCAATTTGGATCTTGGTTTGGGACGCCGGCCCGTTCTGACAGCACACGAGGACGTGGGACCACACGCGAGCACGCAGGCAGTCGGTAGGCAGTCGGCACGGGAATAGCACGGGAATAGCACGGGAAAGCGCGGCGCAGCAGCAGGCAGCAGTGGTGGCGGCGCGGCGGCAGCTAGGCGGCAGTAAGGCGGCAGCCCGTTGGGCACTGGGCAGCCGCGTAGGTTGCTGTGTCGCAGTGTGCGCACCTTATCGATATCGAGGACGGTGGGTAAGTCATCGTAGCGCTTCTGTACGAGGCGCAGCCCGATGGACGTGGTGTCGTTCCGCCTGAGCACAACGACGTATTCGCCTGGACCGAGCTGCTCCTCATCTGCCTCGGAGGGAGTCGTCGAGCTCAGCAGATGGCCCTTGAGCTCCTTGGGAGTGGTCGAGCCTTTAAAGTCTTTGAGCTCCTTGTGCATGTCTTTGGTCGGCGCTGTCGCCGTCGGGTCCTCCTCCACAAGTACCGTGGCCGTGGGCAGGCGCAGCTTCGGTCTGCCCGATGCGCCCGTCGACCGAAACTGAACGTCGGCCTCCAGGTGCGCAGATATGGTGCCGGTCGGCGTGCCCGTTTGCTGTGGGGTCTGCGGGCGAGACGACCTGGGCGAGGCGCTGCGGGCCGGCGGCGAGGTGGCACGTTTGGGTGGCATGCCTACCGATGCCGCCGGAACAGTGAGCCCATCGCGCTCATCGCGCCGCCGGCCGTCGGCCCCGATAAAGATCGTGGCATTTACTCCCTTTCGAAATGCTGTGGCAATCTTGCTTTTCTTCGATGACCCGAGCATCGAACCTGTCTTGGCCCTGAAGACGATTTCGATGATGCCCGTGGAGGCGCGCAGCATGTCGCCTGCTCTCTCGTGCCCCTGCTCGCAGGCCTGGCCATTGATGGAGACAAGGACGTCGCCCTTGCTCACATACGGGGCAAGGGGGCTTCCTGGACTCACGTCTGCGATTTTGACCCCGCCGCCTGAGCTGCGGTTCATGAGACTGATGCCCACCGCCATCCCGGGGACCTTCTCAAGCTTGATCACCACGGTGGCCTCCTTTGGCGTCGACATTCGGAGAGCAGCACGGCCCGTTCGAGAGTTCACCGCACGCCAAGAATCTCGACAGTCCCTCTTTGGTCAAAAACCTAAACAAGGCAGCATGCACCAACTGATTAGAAAGCCTCACCCCGCCGCCGCAGCCGCTGACTCCCCAGGATTACGAACATATGCACTTCACGTCATTCACACTTTTGAATTTCGGACGATGCTGCGCCACTCTCTCTTCGCCCTTCACGCACTCTTCCTGCGGCCCACTTGGGCGCGATGCGAGCTGCTTGGTATCACGCCCGGTGCGTCGGCAGCATCTGTTGAGACCCTGCAGCGAGCGTGCGCGGCACTCGCGGCCGCCGGGTGCGACCGGCTCCTCGTGCGGGAGCCAACACTCGGGCCAGCGCAAGTAGAGGCGCTGGTTGAGGCAGTTGTGCCGCTCTTCCCACCCGGCGGCATTGTGGTGCACGAAAAATGTGCCAACGCACGTGAAATTGCGCACGCGCGCGGCCTCGGGCTACACCTACGATCCACATCAGATTGGCGAGCAGAGAGAGCTACATGGCGCGGACCACTCGGCGCATCAGCGCACAGCCTGGAGGAGCTCCGCCTCGCGGCGAGCCTAGGCCTTGAGTGGGCCTTCTTTTCGCCGGTGGCACGCCCGACCTCGAAACCGGGCGATCTGCGGCCACCGATAGGCGAGGCTGCAGTTGCGAACGCACAGGGCCTCCTGCCGGGCCTCCGAATCTACGGCCTGGGCGGTATCTCGCCTGCAGCTGCGGAGCGGCTCGCGCTCCATGGCGTGCGTGGTGTGGCCGTGCTCGGCGGGCTCTTTCCGTCTTGGCCCGAGACCACGCCCGAGGCGGCCGAGGCGGTGGCGCGGCAGTACTCGCAGGCCCTGACGAGAGCAGCGGCTGCGGCTGCCACTGCTGCTGATGACGATCGCTGGTGGCTGAAGCGCAAAGAGTTCGTCGCCTCGTTCATGGGTGTGTACAACTTTGAGTACGCGGGCGGCCAGTTTGAGGTGCATCTGCGACCAGCGGAGCGCTTCTTTGCGCCGCTCTACCAAGCGAGGTCGAAGTGGTCTTTGGATGCGGATGGCAAGATGATGACCGTCGACTTTGCCCAATATGGCATGTACGAGCTCCGGCTGGAGGACGAGGTGGCTAAGGCGTTTGTGGGCGCGGCCAAGGGCAAGCCGGAGAGCTGGCGCAAGATGGTCTTCAAGCGCCCGTTCACCAAGGCGGAGCTCATGCTCTTTGACTCGCTGTGGGAGTTCCAGCATCCGGGTGGCTCCTTTTCAATCGAGTTCCGGGCGGATGCGTTCAACCACTTCGTCTGCGATGACTTTCCTGCGCACTCCCATTGGAAGTGTGTGCTCGCCGCGCCTCGTCTGAGTGCCTCTGAGTGCCCCTCCCTCTGATGGCCTCGGATTGCCTCCGATTGCCTCTGAGTGCCTCTGATTGCCTCCGATTGCCTCTGATTGCCTCTGATTGCCTCCGATTGCCTCCGATTGCCTCTGATTGCCTCCGATTGCCTCTGAGTGCCTCTGAGTGCCTCCGATTGCCTCTGAGTGCCTCTGATTGCCGCTGGTGGCCGACTGAGTGCGCGCCGCGCACAGAATCCTAAACGGGGAGTCTGACACTCCCACGGTGGAGATCAACTGGGGCAAATATGGGACGTACCAGCTCACCCTTGCAGCCGATGGCGAGTCTATGAGTGGCTCCGTCAAGGGGCAACCCAGCAGCTGGCGCAAGGCGACGAGACTCAGGGCACTCGGCACGGTCGATGAGGTGCACGTGAACGACCACTAGATTCTCGAGCAGGAAGCGCACGTGCTGGTGTCCGCTCAGACCCAGCTTGATGCGCCCAGTGTTCCGATTTCGGCACTGACTCGCAGAATCGGCGATCACGCTTCTCGGATCGTCACGCGAAGAGAGAATACCGGACGGGACGGAACATACGATATCGATACTCGATCATCGGATCGGGATGATTTTATCGTGAGTCGTTACGACAGCGTTACGACCGACCGCCGCCGGCGCGCGTAGCCGTGTAGGCCGCATAGTAGCAGCCCAGCAGCCGGCCCCAGTGCGGCCCGAGCCACCGAGGCGAGGCGCGTGTGAACACAGGGAATATTTTCCTACGGGGTTCTGAGTTTTTGTACTGTTGGCTTCGTCACATCACAATTCACGATCCCAGTAGTCTGCCGTGCGCTCGGCCATGCACGCTGTGCTCACCTCGTAGTGGCGAGTGTAGTATTTTCCGTAGCACCAGACAAGCTCGTCGCCTGTACGGATCGTACGCACCACACGTGTCGCGAGCATAATGCCGCACGTTGTCCGCTTCGCACCACAGTGGTAAGCGCCGTGGGCACGCACGTCAACGTTGGGCAGCGCGTCGCCCTCGGGCTCGTTGAAGAGATGAGCCATCATCTGGAGGTTTGCGGAGGGTAGCCTCCGGTCACTGACGAGAGAGGGGTCAGCGTGGGCCTGCCAATCTACAAGGATCTGCTGGTTGAGAGCCAGCTGGGCTCTGGATGTGTCAGAGCGGCTCAAGGAGCCGAGCTTCCACCAAGCATCGCCGCCGTCTCCAACGGGCAGACCAAGCCACTCATGATCTGAATCTGAGAATTCAAGCACAATGGTATAGTTCCGCCAAAATGATACATCCACGAGTGCGCTCACCGTACCCTTGGCCATCCACGACTCGTAGCGATCTTTTCGCACGAGCAAGCAACGGTAGAGGGCGATCAAAGACCCCACATTCAAAGAGCCACGCTCGTTGTACTGCACGATGCGGCCTCGCTCAGGAGTCGAGATGACGGTGAGCTGCGGCTCAATACCAAGACGCATCTGCAAGGCACGCTGATCTTTTAGTGACGGCACTAGCATCGATTGCGGCGACACACCTGAGTCCTCTGACCTGGCCCGGACCATTTGGCGGAGCAGCGCGCCCAGCCAGATCTCAGACCGTCGCCGCGCGGGCCCCGATGACGCCGATTTGGGCTTACTTGTTAACAGTGAAACGAGACACAGAGAAGAACTGCAACCAAATCTCTTGGAATCTCAGGAGCTAAAGCGGTGAGAGTTAGAGCAACCGGTGCTCCGCGAGCCCACCCGCACGAAGTG
>Ga0210241_100554_pt1 | contig 33296 bp, 35 predicted proteins | sample ChrtobMetP5a_8mM_FD_155488 | JGI IMG/M metagenome (GOLD analysis project Ga0210241, IMG submission 155488) | Chrysochromulina tobin associated microbial communities from unialgal haptophyte culture, Seattle, Washington, United States - P5a_8mM | ecosystem: Host-associated > Algae > Haptophytes >...
TCCGCACGGACCTGACCGAGCTCAACTTCCACATGGCGGCTGAGAACATCCCTCCCGAAATGCAGTACCGGCTGCGCGAATATATGCACTTGACGGTGCATCTGCGCCAGGGCGCGACGCGCGTCCGGCTGCTACAGCTGCTCTCGCCCGGGCTGGCCGGCGACTTCGCACTCAGGATGAATGTGCGCTGGCTCAAGAACGTGTGGTGGCTTGAGGGTATTGATATGGAGCAGGACCGTGAGCTGCACATCATGCTGTGCCTCGAGCTGCGCGCGCAAGTCTTCCCGCACAAGGAGCCCGTGCCCCACGGCTCGCTCTACGTCGTCTCACATGGCGCCGCAGTCACCGGACGTACCGAACACAAGTACTCAGGTAGGATAATCCATTTCGGCAACGCCTTCCGCACGGACGAGTTCCTCGAGAACGCCGGCCTGCGTGCGCGCTTCAGCGTGACGGCCCTAGGCTACTTGACGACGTTCGCGATCCCGGGCGAGCGGCTGCGCGAGATCATCCGCGAGTGCCCGATGCCCATCCGGAGAATCATCAAGAAACTCGAGACCAACCTTTCCATCCGGCGCGCCATCGTGCGTGCCGCAGAGGAGGAGTGTTATCGGCGCGGCGTGCGGTTCATGGGGCGCGCGCAGGTATGCTGATGGCCTCTCATGACATCTGATTGCATCCCTCATCAGCTTCCCCTGGGGGGTGGCAAAGGAATGCACGCGAGTACCTTGAGGTCGATGAACTGGCTCATTAGGATTGACACGGAGTGCTCGCTCCTAATTAGGATTCACACGGAGTGCTCGCTCCTAATTAGGATTGACACGGAGTGCTCGTTGCGTTCCCGGGGTGCTCGTTCACAGTTCATCTACGCGCGCGTCGCCGGGGAGGCGAGCCTCACCTCCGATGAGACGCTGATTGAGAAGGCTTCGTCTCAGGACACTCGGATCGCAAAGGCACTTCAATCCGATGCGCTCCGATCCAACTGCAATCATCTTCTCATCAGCTCCTCGCCGCCGAGGCGTCCGAGCGCTCACCACGGCGCCAATCATCTTCTCATCAGCTCCTCACCGCCGAGGCCTCCGAGCGCTCACCACGGCGCTACTGTCGCCAACACGAGCCCCGGGGCCCACACGAATGTCGCCGGGGCCCGCCGCATGCACATCCCGGCGGCGTTTGTGACGGTCGTTCGCGACGACCAGGCTTCCCTACCATCCCAGCAGGCTTCCCTCCCACCCCATGGGCCATTGAGCCTCAAATCACCGGCTAGAGTGGCCGTGAGGTGCATGAAGGCACACTTGGTAGCACCAGCTGCAGCACCCCCGGGACCCTCAGGCGCCATCGTGGGCGGGCGCGCGGCCAGCAGAGGCTCCGCTTCAGAGCGCATGCAGCTGCTCAGGCAGCTGCTCGATGCTGGCTTCATTAGCCTAGAGGAGTTTGATCGCAAGCGCAAGCAGATCGTCATTCAAGCGGAGCCCGTGACTTCGGGCGCCGAGATGGGCGCCAGAGAGTCCAGCGAGTCCAGCGAAGACATGAGTGCCATGAGAGTCTGAGTGCGCAGGACTACTACTCATCGAGGATCTGTCTTACCCTATCCTTGCATGCAAGTGCTCACCACGGCGCCAGTGGATAGGATCTCTCTTACCCCTGGGCGGTCTGACGTCTGAGTGCAAGCCGCCTGCATCGGCGGCACCGCCCAAGTCGCCCGCACGGGGTGAGTGACGGTGTTCAATTGGCAACAAAAAAGTAGCGTGAGGGTAATAACTGCCCCTCTGTGTTGCCCGCACGCATCCAAGCATGCATCCGGCATGCGCGTTCTGCGTTACGTCACATCTCGTCCGTGAAACGAAGGACGGGATGGCCGTGAGTGTGATCTAGGCTCAACGCTCATGTCTAGGCACCACTCACCAGTGGAAGTGCAACTGCAAGTGCGAAGTATGGATGCGCGGCGGCCCATGTGAACGCCGGTCCGGTGTCTTCGGTGTCGAATTAGAACCATTGGCTGTGAAGCGAGTGTGAACGATTGGCTGTGAACTTGTAAGCGTTCGTGAATGAAGCCCCGCCCTCAAAATGCGGCTACCGTCGTGTGTGGCGATCCTTCTCTTTCTCGTCGCCATTTTGTGGCAATGGGCGCTGACAAGCTTCCCACACGATTGGATGGCATCGGCGCAGTACCTTGACGATCTCGTCAAGGGTTTCCTCGACCCAGACCATCCCTTGCACCGGAATCGCGGCGTGGCCGGCCCTAGGGGTGGACGAGGGGACGGCACGGTCACGGGCGCCGTTTTCACGCCGGGCGTGGTCGCGGCCGACGGCAGCAGAGGCGGTGCGCCTGTGAGCGAGGTGTTCGCGGCCAGCTGGTCGGGCCTCACGAATACTCTCGAGATGGCTCTTGAGGCAGAGGAGTGGGATGAGGCATACAATGTGTGGCAGCTGATGGCGGCTGAGCACCAGGCGCAGATCAGCAATGCCAACGCGCGCTCTGCGCCGGCCGCCTCGCCCTCGGTCGTTGCGGCGCAGCAGCTCGCGAAGCTACGCGACCTCCTCCAACGACAAGGCGCGACTGAGCGAGAAGCGCTCACCACGGCGCTCTTCGCGGTCCACGCCGCGAGCACGTTCGGCACGGGCGCGCATGCATCGATCTCTGAGACGGGCGCGGCGGAGTTGATCCGGCAGGTGATGGTGCGCTTCCCTCGCCTCGTCTCGGAGGGCGAAGCGGCGCTCTGGCGGCTGTGGAAGCGAAGCGGCCAGCGAGAGCTCGACGCTCAGGTAACGTCTGATTGCTCTCTCTGATGGGATCCGAGTGTGACGAATCTCCGGTGACGAATCTCCGGTGACGAATCTCCGGTGACGAATCTCCGGTGACGAATCTCCGGTGACGAATCTCCGGTGACGAATCTCCGGTGACGAATCTCGGTGTGTAGCTACGGAAGGTCGAGAGGCTGGTTGAGTTGGAACAGCCCGTAGACGCGCACGCACTGCTCGATCAGGTGCTTGCCTTTGATGAGCGGAGTGCCCTCTGATTGCATCCCTCATCAGGTGCTTGCACAGGCGCCCAATTGGGCCGAAGCATGCAATCAGCGCGCGACCCTCTGATTGCATCCCTCATCAGGTGCTTGCACAGGCGCCCAATTGGGCCGAAGCATGGAATCAGCGCGCGACCCTTCGTTACCTACAGAGGCGTCACCTCGACGCGCTCGACGATGTGGAACGAACGCTCGCGCTCAACCCGATCCATTTTGGGGCGCTCAGGTGATTGCATTTGATGGCCACTGATGGCCACTGATGGCCACTGATGGCCACTGATGGCCACTGATGGCCACTGATGGCCACTGATGGCCCTTGATGGCCACTGATGGCCACTGATGGCCCTTGATGGCCACTGATGGCCACTGATGGCCCTTGATGAGCTCACACTCTCGCGCTCCACCCGATCCATTTTGGGGTGCTCAGGTGATTGAATTTGATGGCCACTGATGGCCACTGATGGCCCTTGATGAGCTCACTCTCGCGCTCCATCTGATCCATTTTGGGGTGCTCAGCGGTGCGGCGCTCGTGCACACTGCCATTTGGCGCGAGACTCCGGGGCCGCTGGATGCGGGGAGCGAGGGACTTGAGCTAGCGAGGCGCCGTCTTGAGCGCGTCGTGGAGCTCTATCCGGGCAGGTGAGTGTGCCTCTCTGAGTGCCTCTCTGCGTGCCTCTCTGCATGCCTCTCTGCGTGCGCCTCTCTGCGTGCCTCTCTAATTGCCTCTCTGCATGCCTCTCTGCATGCCTCTCTGCATGCCTCTCTGCGTGCGCCTCTCTGCGTGCCTCTCTAATTGCCTCTCTGCGTGCCTCTCTGCGTGCCTTTCTGCGTACCTCTCTGAGTGCCTCTCTGAGTGCCTCTCTGCATGCCTCTCTGCATGCCTCTCTGAGTGCCGCTTGAGTGCCTCCCTGAGTGCCTCCCTGAGTGCCGCTTGAGTGCCTCTCTGCGTGCCTCTCTGAGTGCGCCTCTCTGAGTGCCTCTCTAATTGCATCTCTGAGTGCCGCTTGAGTGCCTCTACAGCGCGTCGTGTTGAGCGCCCCCCAGCAGCGAGAGCGCTCACTTCAACTAAAGCGCGTCGTGTTGAGCGCCCCCCCTCAGCAGCGAGAGCGCTCACTTCAACCTCGAGCAGCTCGAGAAGATGCAGGCGATGGTGCGTGACCAGCACGCGAGTAGCGCCAAACGGTCCAAGGCAGCGATGATGAGCGCTTGATGCACGCCAGTGCATGCATTCGTGACCAGCACGCGATAGCGCCAAGAACAGTCCCGACGAAGGCAGCGATGATGCCGAGCGAAGTTGAGGTCGCATATCCCTGGTGAGCGTCGTGTCGCTGCCGGGCACAACACGACGATTCGTCCGGTGTGTGAATACAAATGAAGCCCACGAACGCCCGCTGTGTCGAAACCCGTGACACGCTCCACCCGGTATGCCTATTGACGATACTAATTAAAAAGCATGCCTGACATTGTACATGTAATTGCAAATCATTATAATAAGCGCAAATTCCTGGAGATTTCAATCTGAACCCTGCTGTTTGTGGACTCTCGTTTTTTCGCCGAAGAAGCAGAATCCTTCGCCTGATTCGCAAAGGAGCGAGTATGAAGTGGCCTTCCCGACTCACAGGCGGCAACTCCGAGCGCCGGCTCGCCTTGCCTGCCCTGCGCGCCCCTGGGGGTCATCGGCGTTGCTGACTCGACGCGGGTGCTGCGCTTCACGTCGCAGGTCTCAACACAAGTGTCCGTTCCCCGTCTCCCCCATCGCGCTCCCCCAGCGCTCCCCCGAGCAGTATGCTTCAATCTTCGTGGCGCCGCTCCGCGCCTCGACTTGCGCACGCCATCTTCTTCGCCCTGATGGTGAGCGCCACCGATGCGCAGTGCACGGAGACGTGCAACTACGCCTCCGATGGATACTGCAACGATGGCGGCCCAGGCGCGGTGTTTGCTGATTGCACGATTGGCACCGACTGCGCTGACTGCGGCCCTCGAGGGGCGTCGCCGTCGGGGACGAGCTGGTCGATTGTTTCGGGTGGATCGTATTGCGAGGTCACATCCAATGGGTTGTGCATCACCGATGGCAGCGAATCGTATAACGACAACGAGGCATGCACGATGCGAGCGGAAGTGACAATGAATATCACCGCCATCGAGTTCAACACCGAGAGCTGCTGCGATTATCTCACGATTGGGGGCAACACATTCTCCGGCACCCAAGGGCCAACGAATGTGCAAGTGACCGCCGGAACAACTGTGACCTGGTACAGCGACAGCTCGGTCACGGGTCCAGGCTTTGTGATCTGTATGCTCATACCACCACCAGCACGACCACCAGCACCACCGTCGCCACCAGCACCGCCGATGCCACCGCCAGCACCGCCAGCATCGCCGCCGCCACCGCCATCAGCGCCGCCGCCGGGATCACCACCGTATCCACCGGCACCACCGCCTTCACAACCGAGCCTCTGCTCGAATAATTATGGCAGCGGGTCGGAAGGCTGTTGGTACATCAACGACGGCCACTGCGACGATGGCGGGCCAGGGGCTGAATTCGGCGACTGCGACTTGGGCACAGACTGCTACGATTGTGGGATCCGCCTCTTGGAGTCCCCTCCGTCGCCCACATATCCACCGCTCTCGCCGTTGCCAGGCGGAGCGCTCATCATGGGAGGCGTGCCCGTCGTGCGCGTCGCCTTCTCCTTCCCCCCGCGGAATGTGACTCAGGAGGAAGTGGTCGAGTTCACGCGTACGGTGGTCGACGTTGCGCTCTGCACAACCCACCCAGTACGCTGCCAAGTATCTCGTGAGCTGACATCAACCAGCCCTGGATTCGTAGACAATCTAGGTCGGGAGTTTTCACAAGTGCTCGCGAGCACTATGACCTTTCGGCTCGCATTCCCCGAGTCCAACTTTAACGGCTCCGCTGGCTCGGTCGCCCCCGCCGCAGCGGGAGCGGCGCGCGCCAATGCGGTGCGCACGCTCTTCGCGTCTACGCCACTCACCGCGCCGGCGTATTCGGCAGACCGCAGCATCACTTTCGCCCTTTTGCTTGCCGGTGACGTCGCCGCGTTCACTGAGAGCGTGAATGGCGAGATTGCCGCCGCGATCGCGACCGCGGCGAGTATGAACGTGTCTGCCTGCACCGAGACGTGCGAGTGGGCCTCCGATGGCGATTGCGACGACGGCGGTCTGGGCACGGAGTACTCATCCTGCGCCATCGGCACCGACTGCACCGACTGCGGCATGCGCCAGCAAGTGGTTCTGAATGTTACGTCGTGCAGCGTCGTGACCTGTGGCACGGCCACCGGCGTCATCGTTGCCGTGCGTATCCGGACGCCCACAGAGACGGCAACCACGGTGCAGTCGAGGATCACCAGCGCCATTAGCAGCCCGAGCCTCGCAACCCTCATGCTCGCCAACGTCACCGGCGTACGCCGTGCCCGACGTCTCTCGGCTACCGTGATCGCGGTCCTGGCAGCACCGACCGTGATAGGCGGGAACTCCTTGCTCGGCGCATTCGGCGTCACCAGCCGACCCGACGCAACAATCACCTCCGCAGCTTTGCCGTACTACAAGCCACCCTCGCCCCCGCCTGCGCCTCCGCCTCCCGCAGCGCCACCGGGCCTGTGCTCGAACACGTGCGACGCCTCTGGCGTAGGGGGCACCCCGGGTGTGTGCAATGACGGCGCCTCCCCTGACCCGTTTCCTTTTAGGCAGCTCTGCCCGTTCGGCAGCGACTGCACTGACTGCGGCTCACGTGACTTTTGTCTCACCTGCTCGCTCGAGTGTCAGAGGCGCAACAATGCGCTGACCGAAACGAAGCGCGGCGATGGGTGCATGGCCTCCATGTATGGTGACACAATCTGCGACCCCAATTGCAACAACCGCGAGTGTGGCTACGACGCCGGCGCATGCACACTGAGCCAGATCCGGTCCGTGTGCATGGCCGAGCAGGATCTTGGTCGCACGGACTACAGTACGAAGCCGCAGGCGCTCGGGACCCTCGTTGGTGTGAGTGATGGCTCCTTCCGGCTACTCCTGCAAGAAAATAACTCGCATACCTCGAGCGCCTCAATGCTCGCCATGGGCCGCGTGCCGGTCGCGATCTCGCTCAACCTCTCGCCCATCCGCCTGGTGCTGCAGCAAGACTTCAACGAAAACTACATCTTCGCCGAGATGAGGTACACGCTGCAGTGGGCCGACCCACGCCTCGCTCGCTCACCGTGTGCGGGCGCACTTTCGGGGATGCTCTCGCTCGACTTTGAGCAGGGCCTGAGCGACATCGCGCGCGAGGCGGCGCGCGCGATGCGCTCCAAGTTTTGGGTGCCCTCGTTAATGCAGGTATTCGCCGTCCCTGGCTACCGTGGCATCGATGCATCCGCCGATTTCCATCTAGGTACGGAGACGATTCTTATAGATGGTGCGCCAGGATCGAGAGATGAAGGGCTAAGGGTCCCTATGCCAGTGCAGCCTTGGCTCGAAGGCTATGGGAGCAGCCTGCCGGCGCCCGCACCATCAGCAACGCTCTCGGGCGTCCTCCCGATCGCCAACCAGTTCACGTTGGGGCCACGCAACACGTCGGCATGTGTCGGTTGCGCCTCCTGGACGGGCGACATCGAGTTCCAGCTGCTCCAGTCGCACCACGTCTTCTTCTTCTATCCCTTTGACCAGCAGGAACTCACTGTGACCATAGAAGTGGCTGGGGCCTGGCTGTACGGCTGCGTGGGCACGGGCGCGGACTCGCCTGTGCTGGCCGCGATGGGCCTCACGGAGGAGAACAAGGACGAAGTGTTGCTGCCACCGACGGCCGAGTGGTACTTAGACGGACCTCTGTCCGAGACGGTGCGTGTGGCGCACCCATTCGAAAACGGAGTGGAGCAGGTGCACCGATGCGAGGTCGTTATGATGGCAAACCGCAACCCGACAGTGTTCATCTTCCGTGCGCTGCTCACGACGATCATTATCGTCTTCGGCTCCTTGCTGACGGCGATCTTCATGCATGCCGAAGAGCACAGCGGCGACCGCGCGTCGGTGCTGTACATCGCCTTCCTCATCTCGCTGACCAACATGGCGACGACCAACCTGGGCCTAGGAAAGGTCTCCTCGCTGCTCTGGTACGACCTCTTCAACCTTTCGCAGCTGCTTCTCTCGCTGATCGCGGTGGCCGAGACGATGGTGGTTCACCTCCTCTTCAAACATAACGCGGCTAAGCTCGCCACGCACATCGACTCTGTCTGCCGGCAAACGCTGCCGGCCCTTTACATCGGCGTGACGGCGGGCATCTTCATCTACGGCATTGGCCGTGGCCGAGAACTTTACACGAGCGTGGGCTTTGCGATCATGGGCATTTTCATCATCACTATGATCCCGGCAACCCTGTTCTTTGTTTGGGTTCGGCAGGGGCGCCTAGGGCGCTGGCAGGCAAAATGCATCAAGGAGCTCAAGAAGGCCAATCCCGCCGATGGCAAAGAGTACGACACGAGAGTGAGGCAGGTCTTCCACGCCTTCGACGTGGACGAAAGTGGCGAACTTGACACGGACGAGTTGCGCGACTTGTTCGTTGCCCTCCACCCGAAGATCTCTCGCGATGACCTGAGCGCTTGCATTCGGTGTATGTCCGGGTACGTCGATCCCTCTTCGGGTGTGCTCACGGAGCCCAAGTTTCTCGACGCGCTCATCGAGGGCGAACGTACACTGTCGCAACTCCTCAATGCCGGTCCCAAGGTCCCTAAGGTCCCTAAGGTGCGGATGGGGATCGGCTCTGTTCATTTCAGAGAGATCCCCGCATCGCCGGGTGATGAGCGCGAAGGCGTCTTCGAGGAGGATACCAAGGATACCACTCTCAAGGACAAGGAGCATCGCATCAAGAAGGAGAGATCCCATGTCACGATTGGCCCCGAAGGAAATCTACTTTCAAAGGCGCCGAGCTCGGCGTCAGCCGTCGCTACATCGGCGGCCCGCTTCCACGCAGGCGGCTCCGCCACGATGAATTCGGATGGCACCGAGCTGTTCACGTGGCTACTGTATGCCGCGGAGGTGAATGAGAGCTCTGTGGCCCTAGTTCTTGGCGACTTGCAAGAAGAGGGTGTGGAGTGCCTGAAGGACCTGCACATCCTCGCGGGGCTTCCGCACTTTGAGACGTGCGGCATCAAGGCACTCGACGTTGCCAAGATCCGCAAAGCGCTCACCACAGCGCTCACCGCCGATGGCCCGTCGCTTGTGACGATGCCAGGGTTGATGTCGTCGTCCACTTACACAGACTCCACAAAGGGGGCGTTCACCAAGGGCGACGCGGTCCTCTACCGTACGGGCCATGGCACGCAGATCCGCGCCGAGATTGTGCACGTGCTCACCGAGACGACGCCCCACTGTTACACGATTCGCTACGAGGGCCTGGGCAGGTTCATCGAGAAGCAGACCGAAGAGCATCGGCTCGCGATGGCCCCCGCATTGTCCATCCCCGAAGCTTCCGTCACCCCCTAGAGTTTCACACCCGAAGTCTTCACACCCAAAGTCTTCTCATCCAGAGTCGAGTCCCCTCGCCACTCACCGAGGAGCGCTGAAGAGCCAACTGCAGCTGTGAAGAGCCAACTTCATCTGTGAAGAGCCAACTGCAGCTGCTTGCAGCTGCTGGGGTGGCACGGCAGTGGCTGGCTCAAGAGGCTGGCAAGCTTGCAACGTAATCGAGTCGCAATCGTGATCTTCGTGGTCGGACCTCAGGGTCAGGCGGTCAGCTCAGGGGTCGGACTTCAGTGTCGGGACCTGGAGTGGGAACCTTCCACACTGGGCGCGTGGGGGGAGTGCGCAAGCGTGATATGCTAGTCCAAGGGTGCACCCAGACGCGGAACAGGGTGAGAGGGTGGGCTAAGGGTGGGCGTGGAGCATGCTCGACTCATGGCGGGGGATGCCCTTGGGGGGATGGGGGAGCCATGTGCATAGCAGGATCAAAGGGGCAGGATAAAGAGCCCAATAGCCTGGATCCGAGCACGAGCACAAATAGGCGCGAGCATGCTTCTACTTCACAGGGTCGCATCACGAGGGGGCGTGCGAGGGGGGCACCGTCGTTGGCATCGAAGACGCGGCGCACGAAGACGGCGGCCATACGACGGCGTCGCGCGCGAGGGCGCGAGAGCGGAGCAGGCAAGGGGGTGCAGGGGATGTGCGCGCGCGCATGTGGCTGGCTCCTCGGACTGTTTGTCGATTCCTACAATCCCTTTCACACGGAAAGTGTAACAGAAAGCCACCGTTCACAGCGACCTCCGCTTTTGCTTGGCTGCAACATTTTTTGCGATCCATAGCATCGCGTACCATGGCGATGAATCCCGGCCCTGCGGGCGCGCTCGCGCCGGTGCCGCCACCGCGACCGATGCCTGAGAGCCCAGTCGATGAACGGCGTGAACGCCTCATCCGTGCAGGCCTGAGAGACAAACATGGCAACTTATCTCCAGATTATGTGGAGTCCTGCACCATCTTCGATCACGTGGCAACCATCGCACCATCTCCAGCAAGCGGCGAACCAACCATCGACAGCGCCCGGTTCCAGGCGATAATGCGTCAGCGCGTGCCCGACTGGTCAGCACGTGCACTGCATGCTGCGTTCCAGGCCGCTGACGTCGATAGATCCACCTTGCTTAACCGTCACGAATTCGCGATGCTCCGTCGTGCTCTCGAGACCTTTGACCCCGCCCGCGACGCCGCAAACAACGATCTGATCGAGATTCGATGCCGCGCGCTCTTCGCCATGCATATGTCATCGGACAACGAGCTCAACGCGGCAGCTCGTCGAAAGCTAGTCGAGCGCGTCCGCGATCTTTGTGGGCGCTCCTCCCATGTGGACCGCGTGTTGGCAGCCCTGGGCTTGCCTTTGGACGACACGGCAGCGCCGATGACATACGCCCAGTTTGCCCAGGCGGTTCAGCAAGGCACACTGATGACTCTGGCCAGTCTCAACATCGGAGATCCACCAGCGACGGAGCGCACGACCTCCCTCAAAGTGGACGATCGTCAAGTGGTCATGGAGCAGGCCGCGGCCGGAGGCCCCCATCGCGCAGCGAGCAATATGGCAGGGCCCAAAGCGGTAGCTCCTGATATGCGCCTGGATCCGGAGCTGTGTCCCAACGCTGGAGACGACTGGCGCGGCGCGCTCGCCGCCCCTCGCGGTACCGAACGCTTCAGGATCGCGCAGCTCGTGGTCGAGAATGCGCGTGCGCTCTCGAATGAGATCTCCACGCAGCCCGACGTTGACCACCGCGACTGGATGCCTGGAAGCGCAGCGCTCGAACGTCTACTGGATAGACGTCGAACGCCTGAGTTGGCGCAACTTTCGCCTGAATATATGATCGGACGGTTGTGCGAACATGTAAAGCGCATCGCGATAGCGCAGCCGATGGTCGTGCAGGTCCCTGCTCCGGCCAAGGTGTTTGGGGATATCCACGGGCAGCTTCGCGACCTTCTGATGCTCTTCTGCCGGTACGGCTTCCCTTCGCATCACGGCGGCGACATCGAGACGACCTCGTACGTCTTCAACGGCGACTGGGTCGATCGTGGCGCACACCAGCTCGAGGTCGTCGTGCTCCTCTTCGCCCTCAAAACACTCTATCCCGCGCGCGTCTTCCTCATTCGGGGAAACCATGAGTTCCGCAGCCAGTCGGAGGGAATGGGCCTCCGAGGCTTTCGCCATCACGTGAAGCACCATCCAGCCTTCTCGACGATCCCCGACCGTGGGCTGGTGGGGGTGTACGAGAGGATACACGCGAGCTTCGATTGGCTTCCGCTCGCCGCACGCGTCGGTGGGGTGGTGCTCGTGCTTCACGGAGGCATCGGCGACGGCAGCTGGACGGTCGACGACCTCGCCGCTGTCAGACGGCCGTTGAGTGACGAATCGGATGCTGACGTGCCCCCATGCGCATCGCAAGCCCTTTGGAGTGATCCAGCTGATTCCGATGCGGTCATGGCCCACGGCGTGCACACACGCAACAGTACGAGTAAAGGTCTGAACATGCAGCATGTGGGTGCGGGGATCCCCGGGTTCGGTGCGGATGTGACACGCCGGTTCTGCGCACGCGAGGGCCTGAAGATGGTCGTCCGCTCACATCAGTTCGTGCCCGAAGGTGCCAAATACATGCATGGCGGACACCTGGTGACTCTCTTCTCGGCGCGGAACTACTGCGATGGGGAACAGAATGACTCGGCGCTTCTCCTCTTCGCAAATAATGAACTGGGGGAGCTTCTCGTGCGCGTCAAACGGCTCGCTCACCGTTTGACGCCGTATGACGCGTGAACAGGTGGTCAAGGGGGAGCAGTTCATGAGTGCTATCCGGACAGCAACCGGGAGCCGCGACACACTGAACAGGCGATGGCCGAGGGCCCCCTCGGTAGCTCTGCCCTTCGCTGCCGGCAGCTGAGACATGAGGCCAGCGCGTACCTCAGGGCCGAGGTCGGCACTGGCCAGGCACCGCTCTCAGTCCCACACCCCACACGGTGGCGTCTGTTCCATTCCGCGCGCTGGGATGGTGTCGGAGAGAAGTCGACGAAACGCCCGCACCCACGAGCCGTACTGCGCAGTCGAAGCATCCATGCATGATCGGATCTCTGAGATGTCGATCTGGCATCTCTATCCACGGCCACAACTCGGGCGCCGAACGAAACTCGACGAATTATATGATAATTACGAAACTCGACGAATTATATGATAATTACGAAACTCGACATGATTGTACTCGACATGATTGTGCACGACGCGTAGCCGGCTGACGCGATGAGGCGTGCACCGTGGTCGCGCGCGTTAAGACTTAGTTAAGAGAAAACCGGTCGTGGGGATTCCCGCTTGTGCGGGGATTGGAATGCGGAGCCGGAGGCCGGAGCGCGCGCACTCACCTAAACCTTTCCCACCGCAATTTAGGGGGTCCCGCCAATTGGTAGGGTAGCTTGTTCTGTTGTAAATTATGCTCTCTATTCGCCGCCTCGTCCTGTATGACGACGCGGGAATCTTCGCTCATCAGCATCATCAACACAGCTCCGACGCAATTCTCCTCCGCACCGGCGCCCACCGCGGCGCGCGTCGCGGCGCCCGTCGTGGCGCCCATCACGGCGCCTCGTTCTTCTCGGGCGAGTGTGGGTTTGCCGCGTGAAGTAGCCCAGGCACAAGCCCGAGACGCGGTGTGAGCATGCAAGCGCTCGCGACGGCGCAAAAGGGCAGCGTGCACACAGGGATACCCAGACCCGCCGCGACGATGCCCTTGGCGCCACCGAAGACCAAGGTCGATGCCACGGCACCGGAGCCGGCGAGGGCATACATTTCCAATTTAGGAACGAAGAAGACGCCGACGGCGAGGGAGGTGAGGGCCGCGTTGAAACCCCACAGCCCGTTGGCGATGTCGAAGTGCGACGCGCCCAGTACGGCGCCCGTACCGGTGCCGATTGCGGAGCCCATCAGCGTGAGCGCAGCGCACTGTGGGGAATAGACGCCGATGGCGCCGAGCATCATCGCGCCTGCGATCGGGTCGTTGACGACAAAGATCTGCGACACACCCACGAGAGGAGCGCAGAGCCAGTCGGTGATGCCGCCCACGACGGCGGATGGGTCAGGCGGCGGCGAGAACTCCCACAGCGGCCTGACGAAGGCGAGCACCGAGAGCGTCGCCATGTTGAAGGCGAGAGTGAACTGCGGCACTGCGCCACACGCCATCTTGAGAGGCACCGTGAGCAACGTGCTGCCGCCGGCGGCGACGGCGGCGGCGACCGCGGTGGGCAATGTCCACGCGTCCGTGCCCATGAAGACGGAGAAGGCGCATCCGACGAGGCAGCCGTTGTAGCCGGTCAGTCCGTTGGCGATGGCGCCCGAGTCAAGGTTGAAGACTTTGGCGGTCGTGGTAGCCGAAACCGTGCCAATGGTCGCCAGCGTGCCGAGCCACGGATCGCCCTTGAAGAGCGCGGCAAGCATCAACGCTCCGGAGGCTGCGCTGTTGCAGAAGACCACCTGCCCCACGCCTCGCAACACCTCATCAACAAACGGTGGCAGGCCGGGCTTGTTGGAATCAGAGGATGACGGTGGCGTTGCTTGAGGTGGGCTCGTTTTCGCGGGTGTAGACTTGGATGCGAGCGCCCGCACGGTATGGCCGGGATGACGTAGCGGCCCGTGCGCGAGCGGCACCTCCATCATTTTCAGCGCGCGCGGCCGGCCGCATCGAGTGAGCTGCACAGTTCCCCGCCACAGCATTCCTTGTTCGGCACGAGATTTGTCTCGAAATAGTTCGAGTGATCTCGCCGAGTGATCTCGCCACTTTTCAAGTCTCCTGAAACTTGAATTAAGCGACTTTGGCTTGAAACGGCCCGTGGCGTAGGTCGGACTTACGTTCACACGTTTGACACAAACATTCGCTATACAATACGATACTGGGCGAGGGGGAAGTCGAAGTGTACACGAGTCGTGAACAACCGTGTGGTGCTGCGGATCAACAGGACCAGGACATGTCTCAAGAGGGCGACTACGAGGGCTGGGCAACAGTAATGTCATGCAGTACAACGTCGCGGAGAGGGTACACGGCCGGCCCACCGCACGCGCGAAGACGTACGTGCGAGGTGCGACAAGCCGAGCCGGAGGTGTACATAAAGGTACATCGGCCTGGGAGTGTCCCTGATGGCCAGAACGTACTCGTGCGTGCATGCATGCGCGTCCTCGTGCATGCATGCTGGCGTCCTCGTGCGTGCATGCATGCTGGCGTCCTCGTGCATGCATGCATGCTGCGTCTTGCTGCGCGCGCGCTCACGCGCGATCGAGGCGGTACATAACGACATGACCGGCAAGCATCGTGACGCGCCGGACGCTCCAGCGATTCTCGTGCGTCGCCGCCGCCGAGAAGACGTCCGTGTCGATGTTTGTGAGGTACTCGAGGACATACGGTTCGCCCATCAAGAAAAATTCTCCGTTCATGGGCTTCTTCGCAAGCGTCTCTTGGAACTCGGGGTGGATGTCGACGATCACGACGGACTCGCGCGCGACGCGCATCATGTTGGCCAGCACGCGTTTACGCGCATCGCCCGGCATCTCGTGCATTGCGTACATGATCGTCACGACGTCGTAGCCCTGGGTATCGCCGTAAGTCTCCGCGTTGCCAAACGAGAAGGACAAGTCAGGCCGATGGAAGCGTGCGACGTTGAGCATCATGGGTGAGGTGTCGATGGCGTGGCCGCCTTCCATCGTCGAGAAGCCGACGCCACAGCAAAGGTCGAGCACCGTCTTGTCGGTCCCGATCATGTCGTGAGCCACCTTGCGGACATCCAAACCGCCATAGGATGCACGGTCGATGACCGCCGTGGCCAGTGGCGCCATGAGGGCGTGGAAAAAGCCGCCAAGCCCGATGTTGCCAAACGTGTGGATCTGCGGATTGTACCAGTACGGAACCGGTGCCGTTGTTCCCGTCGAGGACGCGGCATCCTTGGGCCGCGTCGTCACGGCCAGGTCCCCCGAGAGAACAGCACCCTTGGGCCGCGACGAACCCATTTTGATTGGTGGCTTGGCGGAGAAGCCAGAGGCGACCCGGGTGTGCATCGCAAGGAGCGTCACGATCGCGCCTGCCGTGCGCGAGAGCATTGTGCGCGAGGGCGTTGGGTTTAGCGCGGCGTTGATGACGAGCAGTCCATCCACTGTTCGCGAGTCGAGTATGGGCTCTCGCCGCGCAGACGGGTGTTTTCCAGTAAACTACCCCTTTAGCGATGAGTTATTAGGGTTTCGTTGATGGTATCCGTCTCAAAATGGCGTGGCGAGAAAATTTGACGAGTTTCGACATTGCACGTTCGTCAGGCAGTGAGCTTTCACGAATCCTTCCTGTCAGCGGCGTGGAAAGGTCGTCCAGAGAAAGGCGCGGTCCCGGTCGAACCCACAAGTCCCCGCGGCGTCCGAACAGTTTACGTCCGATCGGCGCGCGCCGCTCACGAGAAACGCAAGGAGAGGCGAGGCTTCTCTTCTACTGACTTCTGACAGATTTCACGATCGAGACATCGCATGCTCGGCTATCTAGACGAGACATGCTTACACAAATTAATTTCGTTTAGGGTAACTGTTCGGTCGAAACTCGAATAAACTCGTATAACTCCTTTGTGTAGCGCGTAGGATGTGGTCTCTGAAAAAGTAAATATAGAGGAACAAGCTTGTCATGTATTGCGGTGCGAGCCGCTCGCACCCTTCACGCACCTCAAACTGAAATTCATGTATCTCTCCGTCACCTCCGCCCGAGCTCCGCCACAAAATCGCCGAGGGCGCTCTCGACGCGCTGCTTGAGGTGCGCGAGCTCGGCCTGCACCGCCGGTCGCGCCGCCGACGACGGCGCGACTGTCCACTGCTCGCCTAGCTCATACGTAACGGCCGCTGCCGGTAGGCCGGATTTGGAAGGTCCGGTTGGGCAGATCTCGCTGTACAGCAGCTTGCCACGGGCCGCCGTCGTGGGCACCTCCCCCCCGGCTCCGGCGTCGTCCTGGGCACCCCAGCGCCACTCGATCTCGCACTTGAGCTCGAACGGCCGTTTCACCCTGCCGCGCATGCTGATGATCGACGCGTGCCCCTCGAGCGCCGCGACATTGCTCACCGAGATATTGGCCAAGCTCAGCCCCTCGAGCCGCCTCTGCACGTCGGCGAGGGCCCACGCGCTCACGTCGCGCTCCTCCCACGTGCCCGCGCTGTTCCAAGCACTGGCCGCGCTCGTTGGCGCAGTCGTGGGCGCCACCATGGGCACCGTCGGCATGGGCGCCGTCGTGGGCGTCGGCTTGGGCGCCGTCATGGGCGCCATCTCGAGCTTCTTGGGCGCCTTTTGGGCATCGAGGAGCGCTTTGGTTGCGGTGTCCACCTGTGGGAAGACGGGATGGCGCCGTGGTGAGCACTTGCATGCAATCAGACTCCACCTCCGATGGTTGCGGCGTTCACACCTGGTCGGTGCGGGCGAAGTACGATGTCTTGCTTCCGTCGGCGCGGACCTGATGAGGGAGGCAATCAGAGAGGCGATCAGAGGCGATCGGAGGCGATCAGAGGCCATCAGAGGCCTTCAATAGCCATCCGACCACAGATGTGCTACCTTGTACCCCCTGCAATCAGGGATACTCAGGGACACTCTGTGGCACTCAATGGCACTCTGTGGCACTGGGTGACACTCTGTGGTACTCTGTGGTACTCTGTGGAGCGTACCTTGTACCCTCTGCTGAAGCCCTCGAGCAAAGCTGCCTCGTCCTCGTCCTCCACCTCCAGCTTCGTCACCGCCGACTGCGATGCTCGACGCGCCTCCTCTTGCTGGCGCGCCTGATGAGGGACGCAATCAGTCGCAATCAGTCGCAATCAGTCGCAATCAGTCGCAATCAGTCGCAATCAGTCGCAATCAGTCGCAATCAGTCGCAATTAGCCGAAGCTCCTCTCGCTGTCGCGCACCTCCTCAGCCTTTCGCAGGTCCTCGTCCGCCTTTCGCTTGGCCTCGCGCTCCTCTTGGCGCGCTCTCTCCTTCGTTGCAGCCTTGAGCTTCGCCTGATGAGGGAGGCCATCAGAGGCCATCAGAGGCCATCCCAGGCCATCCGAGGCATGCGTGGCACACTCAGTGGCACACTCAGCGCCACTCACCTGCCCGAACTCCTCAAGTGTGAGTGGTGCAAGCTTATCAAGGGCCGCTCGCGCCTCCGCGTCCCCCGACGCCGCCGCGGACGCAAGTAGATCGATCGCGGGGTTCGGCGGCCCGCGTTGGCGTAGTGCGTCGCACTCCTGGCGCCACTCGTGCAGCAGCGCCGCCTCCTGCTTCGCGAGCGCCTGGGCCTTCGCCGCCTTCTCTCGCGCCTCGATCGCCGCTTCCTCTTTCGCGAGCCCTTCGAAAGCTTTGCCCATCATCGCACGTTCAGACGAGGCTTGCTCCTTGAGCTTGGCGAGCACGAGCTCGAGCGCGGCGCGCGCCTCCCGATTTTTCGGGTCCGCCTTGATCACGGCGGTCAGGTCGGCCTTGGCCTCGGCCAGCCTGCCCACGTGGGAGCACGCGACACCCCGTCGAAGCCGGGCCTTGACGAGGGAGGGATCGAGGTCCACGGCGGCGGACGCGGCGCGCAGGGCGCTCTCCCACTGCTGCGCTTTGACGTGACACGCGGCCAGGTTGTTGTGGCACGCGGCCAGCAGTGGCGACGCCGTGTCCGTCTCGCCCGGGTTGCTCTTCCACCACACGCGGAGGGCCGTCTTGGCCGCGTCGGATGTCAGCTTGGCGACGGCCTGCTCGTACGCCGCAGTGGCCGCGGCAAGGTCACCCGCGGTGAAATTTTCGTTGCCGAGCGCCTTGAGCTCGTTGGCCTTCGCGATCAGGCTGGCGACGCCATCGCCGGGCGCCGACTCGTCGTCGGAATCCATATCTACAGAAAGCGCCGTGAACTGACGTGTGAACGTTAACACGACAGACGCGACAACCGGTGCTACGGCACTGTGTGAAGAGACTACGCGCACCGCACCAAGAGACTACGAGTACCGCCGATGCAAACGACCAGATGCACCCCGCCCAAGTCCCGAAAGTCGCAAGGCTCTCAACCACCGTAATCTCAACACCATCTCAACACCAGGGATTCCCTTTGTGGGGATGGCACGGCACGTCGGCGAGCGAGGCTACGCCTGGTAGCTTGAGCAGGTCCATTTCGGTGCGTGCGTCACAACAAGTCTCATGAACCTGCGTGCAAGGTCATCCAAGCTCATCAGATCTCATTAGAGGTCATCAGAGGTCATCAAGTATGGGGTCTGACACACCTTGGTAAACAGCGGACGCGTGTCCGTCGGGTGTTGCGCACGGCGCACGTTGATGATGTGGCCGGACAGAGTAGAGGGCAGCGAGCCTACGAAACCGCCGGGCGCCTCGGCGCACACGATCTACGTCCAGATGGCGAGGGCAATCAGCGCCGAACAATCATTCATGCCCATTCACAGCCCATTCACAGCCCATTCATGGCCCCATCCACGGATGGCACTCAACGGCGAACAACAGCACTCAATGGCACTCAATGGCAATCCAATGGCACTCAGCGCACCTGCTCGAGGATGGCGAGCACGTCAGCCCAGAGCTTCTGTGGAAAGGCGGAGAGCGCGAGCACGAGCGGAGGTTGCGCGAGATCGTCGACGAACACCAGCTTGTACCCGCCCAGCTGCGCGAGCGGCTTGAACCAGCTGCGTCCGAACTCGTGCGAACTCGTCATCAGTCGTCATCAGTCGTCATCAGTGGTCATCAGTGGTCATCAGTGGTCATCAGTGGTCATCAGTGGTCATCAGTCGTCCGAACTCGTGCGTGGCGACGAAGACAATCAATTGCAATCAATTGCAATCAATTGCAATCAATTGCAATCAATTGCAATCAATGGCAATCAATGGCAATCAATTGCATCCGTTTCAATCAGCGCACCTGCGTTCGAGCTCGTCCGTGGCGACGAAGACCGTGGCGCCGTTGACGAACCCCTCGTCCTTCGCCAGCTGTCCGAAGAATTCGGTCGTCATCTTGCCGCCGAAGACGGCCGCGTAGCTGATGAGGGAGGCAATCAGTGGTCATCAGGGGTCATCAGGGGTCATCAGTCGTCATCTTGCCGCCGAAGATTGCATGTACGCACGCCTTGTCGACAACGGCCTTGTCGCCACGGCGCACGTGCATCGCCGCGTACGAAGGGCCAAGAGGTGCCGCCGCCTCGCGCGCCGCACGCACGAGTGTCGGGTGGTACCTGATGAGGGAGGCAATCAGCATGCAATCAGTCTCTCGCGCCGCATGCATGAGTGTCGGGTGGTACTTGATGAGAGACTGATTGCAAGCGGATTGCATGCTGTGAGAGAGAAGGCGCCGTATAGACGGCAATCAGAGGCAATCAGAGGCCCACCAGAGGCCCATCAGAGGGCCATCAGAGGCCCATCAGAGGCCCATGAGCGAAGGCCAGAGGGGAGACTAGTTATGGATTCAGCGTACGCTATCAGCTTGTACATCTCGAGCGCGATCTCCTCGGGCAACGGCCACGTCCAAAAAAGGCAACAGGTGACCCGGAGCAGACCGACGTCGCTGCCCGCGTGGTCGCGCACCCAGACCTCGCGCGACCAGCGAGGCATGCCGCGCCTCCGATGAGGCTGCCCTTCGCCCGAGAGCGTCACCGTCGACCGATCGGCCGCAGCGAGCGCGGGTGCGAGCAGCCCATCGACGCTGCCATGCTCATCCTCGCAGAGGACGCGCACGCCGAGCCGGGCGAGGGTGCTCAGGTCGAGCAGCCTCGCCACGCTCACGCGCGCGTCGCCCCGACGCCGTACCCACGCAAACGGCGGCACGATCAGCGTCCTGTTGAGCAGCCGCGCCATGTCCAAGGCGCAGAGCAAGTTGAGGATCTGATTATTCCACCCGTTGTCGGTGACGTACGTGAAGAAGCGCTCGGAGCTCGCGTCGACGATGCTCAGGGAGCCGTCCGCGCGCACGACCGCCGGCATCCCCGTGGAGGGCACGAACTGGCCCGCACGGCCCGACGTGACTTTGTCGATGAAGTCCGTGTTCATCGTATGCGCAAAGGTAGAGAGCGGCGTGCCCAGCGGCTCGTCGCACTCAGCCTCAGCATCTGCCGCCACTCCAGTGCTTAGGAGCAGCAGACAGATCAGTTGCATGAGGGTTCGCACTCCCGCGGCGCGGGGTTCTCGATCTGTGAAGAGCGAAAGGGAGGGGGACAGGAGCCGCGTGCGTGCGTGCGTGCGTGCGTGGCCGGTCGAGGAGTTCCACGAAGTTCACGTTCACGTTTAAATTGCCATCTCGGCAAGACGCACTACCACATAATGTACGACGACAACTTTAAGTTCCCGGAGACAGTCTGGAGTCTGGCTATCTGGGTACAAAGATTGTCCAAGACACCTATTGACCCTGTGGACCCGAGCATGAACCGACAGAGTAGAACCGACTGACAGCGTTAACGACCTTACACAAGCATGCCACACAAGATCAACCCTTTATGTCTCCGGTTAGTCTCCGGTTAGTCTCCGGTAGCCCACTGGGCAAGCTCGCCGTCGAGCTCAAAGCTGTCTGGCTCGAATGCTAGCTGCGCTGCTCCCCAGTCTATCGCGATGCCTGTGCTCAGAAGACAATCACTTTCGCTGCCCCACTGGCGAAGCTCGGCACCTAGCTCGGCAACGAGATCGAAGCTTCCTGCTTGCGGTGTTTCCCTTCCCGTCCCCGGCATGGTCAACGCGAACGGGGGCAGGGAACGGTAGGCATCGCGTTCCTGGTGCGCCACTCCCGATCCTGTCGGCGGGAGCGGCGGTAAGGTGGAAGGAGCGGGCTCAAGTCCCTGCGCGGAAGGAGCGGGCTTAAGTCCCTGGTTGGAAAGAGCGGCCCGAGCCTCATTAGCCTTTCGTCTCCGCTTGGAAGCAGGCGACATGGACATGTGTGACCGCTCCCATTCGTCGACGATGTCGAGCAAGAAGTCGCAATTGGACGAGTCCTTCACCGCAGCGATAATGTCTCTCACCAAGAGCGTGGTGCGTTTCTCGGCAATCATAAACTGTGCCGCACGCGCCGTGATGAGGCGCAGGAACACTCTAGTAGCATAGGCCATGAGATAAACTGCATTGGCGGAGACCATTCGTGGGCTCCCGAATATCGTAGGCCTCTTCATGATCCTCTTGACTCTGACGATGGGCCACTCGTTGAGGATGCGCTTCTCCCACAAATGGTCGCTTTTGTCCGCCACCCGCATTTCGAGCTCGAGCTTTGTGGACTCGAGGAACTTACGAGTGAACTCGGCTTCTTGCTCGCTCTTCTGGCGCGCCTTGTGGATTGGGCCGAACGAGGGCAAGATCTTCATCATTGGTCTCTTCTGCACGGTTCTTCTCCCCGCACGGAGGTATTGCACGGAGGTATTAGGCAATTCCGGCAGAACTTAGGAACGCGCAACGCGAGATGTTCTCTACTATTTTAGGAAAAGGTTTATCTCCTGTTGCGCGATCCTAAGTTCTGGGAGAAGCGCATCTCCCGCAAACTAAATTGATCTCATCCGAATCTGCTGTCGCAGCGCAAGAGCTATCCAAAAGAGGTGCTGTATGCATCTGGATGTATTGTTGGTGACAATTGGTTGGTGGGAAAAGCTGCATCTCCCTCATGGTCTCCGTTCGCTCGTTCCTGGAAGCATGCGCAAATGCCTCACCTCTCTCCGCCATGGTGCGCCTCCGCCTACGGTAACCTCTCCCACTGACCTCTCCCCGCCTTGGTGCGCCCCCGCCTCTTGCCGCCTCGCCCGGTCCGTGCCTTGCTGCGTCGCTCGGCCGAGTCCGCCACGGCGACCGCCCCGCGCGCCTCAGTCGCCTGTGCGTACGCAATCAGACGCAATCAGACGCAATCAGACGCAATCAGACGCAATCAGACGCAATCAGACGCAATCAGACGCAATCAGACGCGTCGCACGCAGATGGTTGACAGATGGTCCACGGATCGGCAGCATCACCTGGCCGTAGATCCACCGGCCGAGGCAATCAGCCTGCAATCAGCCTGCAATCAGCCTGCAATCAGCCTGCAATCAGCCTGCAATCAGCCTGCAATCAGCATCACCTGGCCGTAGATCCACCGGCCGAGGCAATCAGCCTGCAATCAGCCTGCAATCAGCCTGCAATCAGCCTGCAATCAGCCTGCAATCAGCATCACCTGGCCGTAGATCCACCGGCCGAGGCAATCAGCCTGCAATCAGCCTGCAATCAGCCTGCAATCAGCGTGCAATCAGCATCACCTGGCCGTAGATCCACCGGCCGAAGTAGCTCGCGTCGCCGTGCCTGCCCAGCACAGGGCGCGATAGAATGTCAAAAGCACTCAGGTGCACTCAGGTGCACTCAAAGAGCCAACAGTGCTATCCACAGTGCTCACCTGTTCACAAAGAGCGCGGTCAACTTAAACTTGTGATGACCAGATGACGTGGCGTTGAGGACCGTAAGGCGCACGCCGCAGCGCCGCCGGGTGCTCTCACGCAACGCCTCTGCCGTTGGAGGCTGCTGTTGGATCCGCACGGAAAAGTAGACGAGATCGAGAGGCGAGATGCGCTCGAGATTGTGCGCGTCGATCACGAGCGGCTCGCATGCACACTGGTGCATGCAATCGACACGGACGGAGCCCATGTGCTCATAGCTCTTCAGGTAGCCAATCCCGACTCGGTTAGCCACGCTCGTCGTGTCGCCGAGAGCGTACGAGAAGGTGCACTGCGCGTGGCATGCGCAGTCCAACCAGACGCACTCAGACGCACTCAGACGCACTCAGACGCACTCAGACGCACTCAGACGCACTCAGACGCACTCAGACGCACTCAGACGCACTCAGACGCACTCAGACGCACTCAGATGCCAATAAAGACAATCAAAAGCCATCCGAGCTCATCAGGGCTCATTAAGGCTCATCAGAGCCACTCATTGCGGCCACGTGCACCTGCGCGCCCACGACGGCGCTCAACCAGCCGGGTTTTGGCACGCCGGAAGGCGAACGCTCGACGGCGTACGCCCAGCCGATACAACCCTCACGCTCGACCAAGGCATGCAACGAGTCCGCATCATGGCACTCCAGCCGGCGAGCCTCCGCGCCGGCGACGTTGGGTAGCATGGGCTGCGGCGGCAGCGTCCGAATGCCGCCGGGCCGTGCACACGTGGCCAGGGCGTCTGTGGAATTGGCATCGCCTAATTTGGCATTGAGGGGCTTCACCGAGCGCCCCGCCGCGAAACGCACGGCGTCGTCGTGGGCGAGGGCAATCAGAGCTGAGGGTGACATCGAGGGCGACGACGTGGGCGTGGGCACCACGGGTTCGTCATGGGCGGCATGCATCGGAGCTCCGGTGAGCTCGAGCATCAGGAGCGCCGTCTTGAGCAGATGGACGAGGCCGTGAGCAAGGATCGCATGCCCATAATTGGAAGGGTGGATCCGGTCGTAATAGAGCTCATGCAGGCGCAGCCCGCCAAACGTACGGTTGGCCTTCATCGCGTGCCAGATGACGTTACGCAGCGAGATTGAGGGCAGATCGTAATACCTCGCGAGCATCTCGAGCGAGTCTTCATTCGCAGTGTGGCCCCATTGCTTGTGATAGCTGAACGCGAGGTCGGACGCGTGCGCGAGCGGCGCGGCGGGCACCGTGCGCCCGCGCTGCCCCTCATTCGGCCAGCGCGCGTACCAAGATTTGGGCGTCTCCATCGTCCAAAACGGGAATGCATGCACGAAGACGACGGCGGGTGCCGACGGAAAGCCGAGCACTTGGCGCAGCATGCGTTCGACCGACTCACGGCCCAGCTCGCACGGATCCGGCTGCCCGGACGAGGCGCCCTCGCGCCGAGCACGCCCGCACATGTTCGCCGAGGCTTCGAGGAGAACGAGGTCGACGGTCGGAGGTACGTGAAGCGAGAGGCACTGCTCCATGTAGCCTGGCGGCACGGCGGGCATGGCGGCGTTAATGTGGCCGACGTGGCCGGGGAAGCGCGACTGCAGCCACCGCTGCAGCTTGCGGTGGTAGAGGCCGCTCTGATCCGGGCGTACGCGCGACGACGACCCCGCCGACACGGAGCCGCCCAGCACCGCGATGCTCACATTGTTGCCCGCCCGCAGCTTGGCGGCGAAGCAGCGTAGGCGGTTGAGGCCGCCCTCGTGCGAGACGGCGCGTCGCAAGTGTGCGAGATTTAATACGCCCGCAGGAAGGTCGTCTCCAAGCAAAGGAAGCGACGCGAGCTCGCGAAAGAGAGCGCTAGCGACATCCATTTCTTTGATTTTTTCCGTTGAAGTGAATTGTGCATGCAATCCGCTTTGTGTCAGAAACACACGGTGAAACCGCCTTCTCCCTTCCTTCTCCCGCTCCCACGCGCCCATTTGTCTCACATCCCACGTCCATCAAGAGTCTTCACAGCCTTGTTCGCCCCCTTCACACCGGGAGTCGTCAGTGGTCGACCGCCGGTTCACGCAGCGGCGCGCGTGCGCGTGCGCGCGATGCATCGCGCCCAGTCCGCGCCCGATCCGAAGTATGTGCGGGAGGTCTCCATCCTGTCCCGCTTCTCCTTTGGGGAGATTACCCGAGAGGACGTGCGTCCGGCGGTGCGGCTCGACGACGTTGCCCGGCCTCAGCTCAAGCAATTCGAGCCTTCGGCGGGGTTGCCTGGCAGCCGGAAGACGCTGAGGAAGAGCAAGAGTTCTGAGACGCTGAGGAAGAGCAAGAATTCTGAGCTGGACCCGCCGCGCACCGCGTCAGTGCACGTGGCACGGCCGCAGGCAGATCGGCTCAACACCACCGGCTTCCACGACGAGCGCCACCGCGGCCACTCATCCGGGGCGATGCTGCACGTCGAGGCGTTCGAGTTTGAGGCGCCACCGCAGTCGGCGGCGATGCGGCACGGCATCTCGACTCCGACGCTCGCACCGGCCGCGCTCCGCCACCGCCGGCCCGGCAGCAGGCCCAGTGCCATGGCGGGAGCCATGCTGCCATCGCTCTCGTGGCCGGCCGGAGCCGCGCCCGCGGCGGCCACGGGCCTGCTCCTGGGGAAAGGCGCGCTCCCGCCGACGGACGCGCAGCAGATGGCGGCACAGCCGGACGCGCGTGACGAGTTACGGTCCGCGCCACGCTCGACGCCCAAATCGAGTCCACGTGGCCTCGATGGACTCGAGCCTGCCCCTACCGCCAACGCCGCCAACGCCGCCGCCGCCGCCGTCGCCGCCGTCGCCGTCGTCGCAGCAGCAGCAGGATCAGCCGCAGCAGCGGCATTCGCCGCAGCCGCCACATCAGCCTCGCCGCATCAGCCTCGCCGGCAGGCGCCAGTGCCTAATATGGCAGTGTCCTTAGGATCGCATTCCCCTTCGCCCGTGCCCTCCTCGTCAGCCTCGCCCATGCCGCTCAAGCGGATGTCGGCCCGGGCGGCAGACGAGCCCGATCGCACGGAATCTCCATCGGTCTCTCCGTCGGTGTCACCATCTCGTCGGACCTCGACCGTCGAGATGTCTCCGTCGGTGTCACCATCTCGTCGGACCTCGACCGTCGAGATGGATTCGTTGGGTTCGTCACCATCTCGTCGGACCTCGACCGTCGAGATGGATTCGTTGGGTTCGTCACCGTCGGCGTGGAAGCGCGCCAAGATCAAGACTGTGCGCACGAGACGGCGCGCTCGAGATAGCGCCCCGATGACCTCTAATTGACCTCTGATTGACCTCTGATTGACCTTCAATCGCAGATGCGCCCGAGTCGGCGCTACTCGATCTTCGATCGCATCTTGCGCCCCGTCAACCGCTGGCAGCGAACGGTAATTACCACCTGATGGTCGCTGATTGCTCCCTGACAGCCACTGGTTGCCACTGATTGTCACTGATGTATCATCGACTGTCACTGATTTGTGGCAATCAGTGGCGGTCAGGGCCATGGATCCGTCACTGATTCGTCACTGATTACCGTCATCAGGTCCTTACAACCGCCTTCCTAACTCGGCTCGCGAATGATTCGTCACTGATTACCGTCATCAGGTCCTTACAACCGCCTTCCTAACTCGGCTCGCGAATGATTCGTCACTGATTACCGTCATCAGGTCCTTACAACCGCCTTCCTAACTCGGCTCGCGAAACGGATCCATCTGCTCAAGAAGCTTCGCGCCATCTTCGCCACCATCATCGTGCCGCATAGGAAGAAGCTTGCCATTTTAAGGCCGCTCAAGATGTTCGCCTCCCTCTCGTACCGCGAAGTCTACGCGCTCGCGGGCATGATGAAGCTCAAGCTACTGCCTCGGTGCGCACCAGCAGAGTGCCTCTGGTGATCTCTGATGACCTCTGATGACCTCGGAGTGCGTCTGAGTGCGTCTGATTGCCTCACCGATTGCAGGTACGCCAAGGCCCTGCGTGCCGGGTGCGCGCCGTCCGCCTTCTACGTCGTAGTCTGGGGCGGTTTGCATTTCATTGGCGGTCGAGAAGATGGGCTGCCTCAGACCGTAGGTGTGGGCGAGAGCTTCGGTGGCGGGCATCTCGCCTCGCCGCTCAATCTGGGCGACATCAAGGGGGACAGCAAGGGGGACGGCGCCGTAGCGGGCTCGCACAGAGGGCAACTGTCGGTGTCTCCGGGGCGCGAGGTCATGGGCGGAGGGCAATCTCCGGGGCGCGAGATCGCGTCGAATGACGTACCTCTCGAGCCATTCGATCTGCAGGCCGCCGAGCCGACCCTGCTGCTCAGCCTGCGAGTGAGTGATGTCGATACGATCCTCCATCCGACTGAGTGCATGCTGATGGCCTCCCTCATTGCATGCAGGTGAGTGATGTCGATACGATCCTCCATCCGACTGAGTGCATGCTGATGACCTCCCTCATTGCATGCAGGTGAGTGATGTCGATACGATCCTCCATCCGACTGAGTGCATGCTGATGGCCTCCCTCATTGCATGCTGATGGCTCCCTCATTGCATGCTGATGGCCTCCCTGATCGCAGGTGAGTGATGTGGATACAATCCTCCATCCGTGGTTCATTACTCTGCAGAAGCAGTACGTGCCGCCTTGGAGTGCACCGCCTTGAGTGCACCGCCTTGAGTGCGCCGCCTTGGAGTGCGCCGCCTTGGAGTGCGACCCTAAATGGACTCTCTGATGGCCCCCATCATCAGGTACGTGAGTAGCCAGCTCAAGTTTGATATGCTCATCAGGGCGCCTGCCTTCGCGCGTGCGGGCGTTGAGTTGGTCGATCAGCTCGCCTCATGCTTCGTGCTGCACCGAGCGCCTTCAGGAGCGACGCTCTACCACGCCGGAGACCGACCAAACGGCGCGTTCTTGCTAATCGAGGGCACGGTCGATCTCTTCGCACCTCCGAGATTGAACCTGAGCGGTCCGAGGAGCTTTGAGGACACTCAGCCGAGTCTAGTGATGCGTCGATCTCAGCTGAGCGAGTGCGCGTGGGTTGGCGAAGGTACGTTGATGACCGCTGAATGCCACTGTTTGCGACCGATGACCACTGATGAGCTCTGATTGCCCCCCTCATCAGGTGCTCTGTTCCACGGGCGCGAGCCACCGGGCAGCCGTGATGACGGGCCAGGCAAGGGCTACCGCCGCTCGCACACTGCCCGGGCCGCCCGTGCGTGCCAGATGCTGCGCCTGCCGCAGGCGTCCTTCGCGCGCTTCGAGCAACTCGCTACGGTCCTGCTGCCCATGCTGCGCACCCACGACAAGCGGCTCGAAGAGCTCGTGGCCGACCCCCCACCCAAATTTGGGCATGCGACGAAACGGGTCGAGGCGGCGGGGGAGGATGCGGGCCTGAAGGAGATGCAGCAGTTCGCGCACGAAGCCGCTCTGGCAGCGCGCGTACGGGAGTTTGATATTGTCCGTTACATTGATTGCCATTGATTGCCATTGATTGCATGCACCTGAGTGTCCCTAACTAGGGAGTTTGATATTGTCCGTTACATGCACCTGAGTGTCCCTAACCCGATGCGCTCGGAGTGCCACTGATGGACATGGGTTGCCACTGATGGCCACTGATGGCCACTGATTGCCATGGTTTGCCACTGATGGCCACTGATTGCCATGGTTTGCCACTGATGGCCACTGATTGCCATGGTTTGCCGCAGGCGGAGGCGCACAGGCGCTTCGAGCAGAGCCAGCACCGCGACTTGAAGGCCACGTTCATCTACAACCTCGCGTCCGCCTACGACCGCATCGACCGGTACAAGCGCCTGCAAGAGGGGGAGAAGGCGCCGCGCTCGGCTTCGCTCCAAAAGGGGAGCTCTCCGAGAAAGGCAACTGCCACGCCCCAATCCCTCGTCGCTGGCCCGAGCCATGCTGCCCCTACGCCAGCACCTACGGTGTAGCCATGCTGCGATGAACACACTTCATACACATGTATCTGGTGGCCTCATGTGGCCATCCTTCTAGATCCGGAGTAGAGGACTGAGGAGAACTTACAGCATTCTTGCTCACCTAGCATTTCACGAGTCTGCAGCAGAAAATCATTCGAGATTTGATCCAGTGACCCACACCTCCCCATGCCATGCTCTTCGTTTCCCGTCGGGGTGCGTAGGCATAAGTTTCGATCTTCTTCATTCCTATGATTCATTGCGGACTTCGCCGAAAAACGCGCGACGTCCTGCTGGGGAGAGGCGCGACGGGCGTTCGCCGAAGCGAAGCGCAGCGCGCGCCGCGCCGCACGTGAGGTACCAGCCTGTACGTAATGGAGGGCCTGAGCGAATACGAGCAGCAACGGCTGGCTCACATAAGGCGCAACCACGAGATGCTCGTCCGGCTCGGGCTTGTCGACGCCGACTCAAAGCCGATCTTCTGTGCTTCCGCCAAGGGGAAGATGATTGCCAAGGGGCCGACGAAGCAGCGCACAAAGCTGCCTGCTGTGCCGCCGGAGAGCCTGCGCCGCTCGAGCCGCAAGCGTGGCGACAACCCCGAGTACGGCCCTGAGGTGGTCGACTCGTATGGTGACGAGGATGAAGAGGTCTCGGGAAAGAAGCGCAAGCTCGATCCGGAGAGAAATGGGAAACTTGGCGCCAAGGACGACGAGGCTGCGGTGCAAGCCGACATGCTCGAAGCTGCCACCGAATTCTTGCGTGCGGCGCGCGAGGCGCTCTTGCAGTTTGTCTCCTCGGCGGATGGCGAGGCGCCCGCCACGGCCGAAGGCTGGCACGCCGAGGCCGTGCAGCGCTGGGGGCCCCAAGTGGGCGGCGAGACTGGGGATGAGCGCGACTGGGAGACCTACGTGTCCTCGCGCCTCTCAAAGCCGCCGCCCACGAGCTCACTCGACCTGCTCCAAGAGTACTATGCGGCCGACACGTGGCAACTGCTCTGCTGCTGCGTGCTGATGACGCGCTGCTCGTCGTGGGCGACGAAGCACAGGTGCATCTCCGGCTTCTTCGAGGCGTTTCCCACACCGTCGGCCTTTCTTAGCAAGGTGGTCCTCGCCGGAGAGACGGCCGATCTCAAGCCGATCATTCACTCACTCGGCCTCTTCGACGACCGGCTCAAGAGCCTCGTCAACGTCACACGGGCCTTCCTCTTTGGCGACGATGCCTTTGAGGTGGGCCTCGAAGGCGAGCACCTGATGGCCACTGATGGCCTCTGATGACCACTGATTGCCTCCCTCATCAGGTTGGCCTCCAAGGCGAGCACAAGATTAAGGGCGTGGGCGAGTTCGGCTACCACTCGTGGCTCATCTTCTGCCGTGACGAGGGCGCGACGCTCAAGGCGACGGACGAGACGCTCAAGGGCTTTTGCCGCTGGCGGTCCCGGCATGCGCAGGCCGAAGAGACATGTAAGAACGCCACGGCTTCGTGATCGGTGCTCCGCTGTACATGCTGTGCACGTACACAGCTCCGTTCGCGCGTGCGTTCGGTATTGTGACAGCGACCAGTGCGTGAGGGTTGAGGGTTGAGGTACTATTCGTCATCGAAGGTCGGGTGTCGGCGACGTGGCGCTAACGAAATTGCACTACGCTATGGAGTTGACAATCTCTATGATCTCTAATGAAGTCACGATGGATTAAAGAGGCGAAGTTGCTCCATACCGAACGCTCACATCAACTCGGGCCGTGACTCGTGCATCGGAGAGGCGGGGCGCCGTCCGTTGGCCGTCCGCGGGCGCGCCGGCGCCAATGGCAATGGGCATGGCCGCCCGGACCGCTCCCGGTCCGGGATAATAACTGTCCGCGTCCCGCCCTTAATTACCCGCCCTATGCGACGCGTGCGGTACAGCTCAGCTGTACTGTAGGTGAAGCGATTACAGCGTCCGCAAGTAATGACTAATGTTCGAGAGGTCTCCCGAAGGTAGGTCTTAATCATTACTTACAGTGATCAGTGTGTGTGGCCCGAGGATGCCATGCCATCACGTCCCGCGCGACAATCTCGCGCAACGGGCACCGCTCTTGATCGTGGACGGAATCGGAGAAGACACGCCGACCACCTCAACAGCCATCTCAACGTGACCTACGATTCCGGCCGTGATTCGATCTCCCGGCACGAGGCTCCCCACACCCGAAGGTGTGCCAGTGACTATCAAATCTCCGGGCTCGAGCGTCATGATTCTCGAGATGAAGGCAATGAGCGAAGGTACCGAGTGGATCATCGCGCCCGCCTCGCACGCTTGCCGCCGCTGCCCGTTGACGTCCAGCCACATGCGCAGTGTACGCCAATCCTCTCCCGCCTCAAGCTCAAATGGGTCCGAGAGAGGCAGGAAGGTGTCGTACGACTTGCTCACCGTCCACGGCATCCCCTTGTCCTTAGCGGCCGTCTGCTCATCGCGCTCGGTGATATCGAGCGCGAGCATATACCCGGCGATGGCGCCCATCGCGTCTCCCTCCGAGACGTCCTTGACCGTCTTTCCAATGATGACGGCCAGCTCAAGCTCGTGGTGGATGCCATTTCTGACGGGAAACCTTGCTCCCGTACGCCGTGGCGGCAGCACAAGTTGCGTACCAGGGAACGCGTACGACGTGGTAGGCTTCAGGAACAGTACCGGCTCCGGCTCCTCCTCCGCTTTCCAAGAGGGCCCGAGCTGAACCAACTCCGTGATGTGATCGCGATAGTTCTTTCCCACGCAGACCGCTTTTCTGCCCGCGCGCACCAAGCGCGAGAGCAGTTGGCGCCGGCGGTGATGGTAGAGCACAGCTGCTGCAACGATGGTGGCGCCCACGATAAGCGCGGCCTTCATCTCACGCGCGAGGCACTTGTCGAGGCCGCCGGAGCATGGATGAGGGCAGCCTCCGCGTTGTGATGAGGCCGCGTTGCGTTTTGTCGCCGCAAAGACTGCGCTAAAGAGAGTTTCGGTGTTTGAAAATTTACCTGCTACTTTAGGGGGGGTCGTGGTACGCCGTGTCACGGCTTGGCATGTAATCTTTCGGCTCGACAGAGCGCCCGATCATGCTCACCGTCGAGAGCCGCTGGACGCGCTCCATCCCGGTGCTGGTGCTAGCGGCGGTGCTCGCTGCGGTCGCGCTCTCGGCCCTTCCGAGCTGGGACGCGGGCTTCGGCTCTGGTCCGTTCACGGCAGGGATGACCATCACCGGGAAGGTGACAACGGAGCCGGTCGGAATCTACATGGGCCGAGACTTCTTCTCATGGACGGGCCGCTTTGACGTCTTCGACATGGCTACGGATAGGGTTGCATACACGGTCACCGGCAAGCTCATCTCGATTCGCAAGCGCGTCGTCATCTCCGACGCGGCCACCGGCGTCCCCGTCGCGATCGTGCAGAAGTGCCTCTCTTGCCTGCAAAAGGTGTATGAGATCTACCGTTGGAAAGAGTCGTTCCCGGGGCAGTTGGCCACCGAGAAGGACGATTCCGACAAGCAGGCGCCGCTCTGTGCGCGATCGATGCTCCAACTCTCTCTCTCTCTTTTCTCTCTCTCTCTCTCTCTCTCTCTCTCTCTCTCTCTCTCTCTCTCTCTCTCTCTCTCTCTTCTCTCTCTCTCTCTTGGCCCTCTCCGTGCCCTCCCACTCCCACTCTCGCTCCCACACCCACGGCTCACCCACGGCCGACGGGTCTTCGAGTTCAGAGGGTAGCCGACCAACCTTATTCGAGTCACGCCCGCTCAGATCGCTACGGCTGGGTGCAGAAGCAGTTCTGGGCCGTCATGCCTAAGTACATCTACGCGATCGATCAGGGGTCCAAGGACCCCACACCCACCCTCGAGGCCTACGAACGCTTTCAGATGAGCCCCTTGGCCCCACAGACGATCGACGTGGTGGCCTACGGCAAGAGCGCGGGCGAGAAGCCCATACTGGCGTCCATCGGCAAGCCGCGCAACTACCTGTCGCACAAACTCGCCTCATGGCTCGTCGACATCTCGGCGCCCTCGGGGATGGACGAGGTGGGGATGCTTGCGCTCGCGATAGGCATCAACAACATCATGGAGGAAGTCGAGGAGGAGAATAATCACTGAGGCACAGTTGTAAGAGTGTTCAAATTTTAGTGTTCAACTAGTGTTCAAATGTGTATGGTGAGTCAGTCGGAGTGTGTCAGAAAGTATGGTGTTATGGTGTCACCAGTTATGAGAGTGTAACCAGATAGCCCCAGGATTCTCGTATACAGTGAAACTTTATGGTGTCAATGTCAACAATGGTGTGTATCTTAGCAACCGGGAAAAAATTGGGATGGACCAGTTTGTGTGGGACGTCCCAGCTTGGGTGGTGTGTCCCGGAGAGGGAGTGGGATGACCCACCGGTGGGTCATCCCACTCTTTCATGGGACGCCCCAGGCGGTTGAGACGTCCCACGCGATGTGGGACGTCCCACATGGGTGGGCTGTCCCAGTTTGGCTGGGTTGTCCCATTTTGGCTGGGGTGTCCCAGTTTGGCTGGGTTGTCCCAGCT
>Ga0210241_100555_pt1 | contig 33294 bp, 34 predicted proteins | sample ChrtobMetP5a_8mM_FD_155488 | JGI IMG/M metagenome (GOLD analysis project Ga0210241, IMG submission 155488) | Chrysochromulina tobin associated microbial communities from unialgal haptophyte culture, Seattle, Washington, United States - P5a_8mM | ecosystem: Host-associated > Algae > Haptophytes >...
CGAGGTGCCATCTCCGAGGTGCGATCTCCGAGGTGCCATCTCCGAGGTGCCATCTCCGAGGTGCCATCTCCGAGGTGCCATCTCCGAGGTGCCATCTCCGAGGTGCCATCTCCGAGGTGCGATCTCCGAGGTGCAATCTCCGAGGTGCCATCTCCGAGGTGCGATCTCGCACCTGCCATCGTCGATGAGCGGCTCATCTCCGCAGGTCGACGTGTCGGCGAGTCGCCACGATCGCGGTCGCGCACGCCGCCGCCGCCGCCGCCGCCGACACCGACACCCCCACGATCGCGGTCGCGCACTCCACCGCCGCCGCCGCCGCCGACACCCCTTGTCGGCGACACCTCGCCACCATCCCCGCCACGTCGCCACAAGCCGCCGCGGTCCCCGCCTCCGCCGCCGCCACCGCCTCCGCCGCCGCCCGCACCTTCATCATTAAGGAAGGGGGGCGGCAGGGGCGCGGGGCCGCTGACGAACCACCAGCTCTCCGAGCTCGCGCCGTCTTGGGCGGCGCCGTGTTGGGCGGCGCGCGCGAGAGGCTCGTCCATGAGGTTCGTCAAGTTCGTCACGCGATTCGCGGAGCCGAGCTGCAGCACCTGATGAGGGAGGCAATCAGAGGTCATCAGGGTGAGGAGCGCCTGATGAGGGAGGCAATCAGAGGCGCCATCAGAGAGGTCATCAGAGAGGCAATCAGAGAGGCAATCAGAGAGGCAATCAGGAATAAATTAGGAAGGCAATCAGAGCAGCGGCCTCAGGTGTACCGAGTGGCTGCTGCTTGGCTTGGGGCGCGTCGGGTCGAGGTGCGTGTAGAGAGCGAGCAGAAGCAGCAGCAGCAGCATCAGCATCGCGGCCGAGTTGAGCGCGGTGTAGATGGCGAGCTCGCCTGATGAGGGAGGCAATCAGAGGTCATCAGGGTGAGGAGCGCCTGATGAGGGAGGCAATCAGAGGTCATCAGTGTAGATGGCGAGCTCGCCTTGGGCCGTGGCTGTGAACAGCTGTTCACGGTGCCCGGTGCATGCAAACTCGGTCGGTGGCAAAAGAAGTTCTATGAGCGGCCAATGCTCATGCACGGTCAGGGACGCATGCTGTGCCGCACGGCCGGTGAGCGCCGCGCCGAGCGCGACCAGCGCGAGCGTGATGAGGAGCGCAATCACGTACAGCCCGAGACGGCGCGGCGAGGTGGAGGCGCTGAAGCTCAGTCGGAAGCCCGAGAGCAGAATGAGCAGCGACGCACCTGTGGGGAAGGGGCGCCGTGGTGAGCGCTTGCATGCTGAAGCGGAAGCACGAGAGCAGAATGAGCAGCGACGCACCTGTGGGGAAGAGGCGGAGGCGCCGTGGTGAGCGCTTGCATGCAGAGGCTCCATCGGAAGCCCGAGAGCAGTGACGCACTGCGCATGTTCGACTTCGTCCAAAGCCGTTGGAGGGGCAATCAGGGAGGCAATCAGTGACGCAATCAGGGAGGCAATTAGCGAGGCAATCAGTGACGCACTGAGCATGAGCAGCTGCGTCCCATAGCGGCCGTCCGGACCAGCCAGTGACGTGACTTGACCGAACTCGTACCTGTGGGGAAGGGGGGGTAGCGCCGTGGTGAGCGCTTGCATGCCGCCGCCCGACGAGGTTGTGACGTGGCCGAGCGCCGTGGTGGGCACGTACCCGGCGGTGAGCATCGTGACGGCGAGAGCGATAGCGCTGTGGTGGGCAGCGCACGGGAGCACACAGCGGTCATCAGCGGTCATCAGCGGTCATCAGCGGTCATCAGCGGTCATCAGCGGTCATCAGCGGTCATCAGCGGTCATCAGCGGTCATCAGCGGTCATCAGCGGTACTCACCTGCAGTGGGCAGCAAACGGTAGTATAGTGAGCGCCCCGCTCCGCGAGAGCAGAGACATGAGGTTGAGTATGGCGACGATCTGTATCGAGGCGAGCAGCGTGAGGACGATGGTGAGCTTCGTCAAATCCGTCGCGGTGCCGTTGGCGATCTGGAGCGGCTCAGATAGCGGGAGATTGCGCAGCTTGACCCATGCCCAATTCTCAAGTGTGAACTGCCGAGGGGGGGGGGCGCCGTGGTGAGCACTTGCATGCACGCCACTGGATGACACTCACTCGCATGGCCGGCGGGAATGAACGCCATCATCAGAGTTCCTCATGCGTCATCAGAGGTCATCAGAGGTCCTCAGAGGTCATCATGCGTCATCATGCGTCATCAGAGGTCATCAGAGGCCATCAGAGGTCATCAGTGGTCATCAGAGGTCATCAGAGGTCATCAGAGGTCATCATGCGTCATCATGCGTCATCAGAGGTCATCACCTGCATGGCCGGCGGGATGTAAGCGCTCGAGACAGCGCCGAGCGTCGCTGCACACAAAGCGCTGTGGGGAGAGGGGGGTGCGCCGTGGTGAGCACTGGCATGCAGAGGCGCTGCACACAGAGCGCTGATGAGGGAGGCCATCAGCATGCAATCAGAGCGCTGCACACGGAGCGCTGGCACAGAGCAGCATCGCTGAGACGAAGAGCTTTCAGAGGTCATCAGAAGCCATCAGTGGTCATCAGAGGCCATCAGAGGTCATCAGAGGTCATCAGAGGTCATCAAGCTGCACAGAGGGAGCGTAGACGAAGAGTCATGCGCCGTGGTGAGCACTTGCAATTGCAATCAGAGGTCATTCACACCTGGCACAGAGGAGCGTCGCGTAGACGAAGAGCCAGGCGCTCGGGCGCAGACGGCTTGCATGGGACACGCGGTGCTCGTGGTAGCGCGCGAGGGCGTTGCCGAGCATGCAGACGAGGATTGACGAAACCGCAATGACGAGCGCGGAGATCCAGACGAGATCGGGCGGTGTCGAACATGTTCCGATCACACCGCCGGGAGCGGTGGGTGTGAAGCCCATCAGGCCGACGCAGCCGACGTACCTGTGAACATCAGATCGCAATTAGTGGCCATCAGATCGCAATTAGTGGCCATCAGATCGCAATTAGTGGCCATCAGATCGCAATTAGTGGCCATCAGATCGCAATTAGTGGTTCTTCATCAGGCCGACGCAGCCGACGTACCTGTGCACATCAGATGAGGCACTCAGATCGCAATCAGTGGCCATCAGAGGTTATCAGAGGCCATCAGAGGTCATCAGAGGTCATCACCATGTGTACACGGCCAGCAGCAGCACGACGATCGCCACGATGCCGGCGCATGTCTGAAAGGTGCCGAAGAAGCCCGCGGCCTTGCGCGCATCGGCATCGTCCGCCTCGCGCCTGAGGTCATCAGGGGTCATCAGTGGTCATCAGAGGTCATTAGTGGTCATCAGAGGTTCATCATGGGTCATCAGAGGTCATCAGAGGTTCATCATGGGTCATCAGAGGTCATCAGAGGTCATCAGAGGTTCATCGTCCGCCACGCGCCTGATGCGCATTCGATCAGCGAGCGAGCGGTTCGTAACGTCTTCTCCTTTGGAGCACCATAAAAGGAAGGAGCCTGACGAAACCAAGAGGGCCTCGCATGAGTGGCAATCAGTGATCATGAATGGCAATCAGTGATCATCAGAGGTCGTCAGAGGTCACCTGACGAAACCAAGAGGGCCTCGCAATCAGAGGTCATCAGAGGTCATCAGAGGTCATCACCTGACGAAACCAAGAGGGCCTCGCACGTGGACCAGGCCGCTCGGCTGGCGACGTAGGTCCATGGCTCGACGCAGAGGTTGGGTCCACCACCCCAGCCGCCGTGCACCGCCCACGCGATCGAGAGGAGCACGAGCGCCAACCCTCCCCACAGCGTACCTAATTAGGGAGAGCATGGCGCCGTGGTGAGCACTGGCATGTCGAGCGCCAACCCTCCCCACAGCGTACCCCACACCACCGCCACGCCGAGCACGGATGACAGACGCGGCAGCGACTCGACCCCTCGCGGGAAGAGGAGCCAGAGCGGCCCGCGGTGGAGGGCGGCGGGCGGCACGTGCGGGATCCAGCCGCGCTGCACGGCGCCCATCTGCCGCATCGAGCCGAGGCACACGATGAACGCCACGAAGAACGCGTCCACCGGCACCGCCTCCGAGATCGACGTGCCGCCGTGATTGTAGCCCGCGGGGTGAGTCCAGCCAAAGAGGCAGATGGCGATCGGCTGGTGGTCGTTCCAGTTGCTCAGCTTCGCCCACGCGAGCAGCACGTGCATGCCGCACGTGAAGCACGCCGTGATGCACAGCTGCCACACGCACGCCCGCGACGAGAGCGCCCGGAGCAGCGCGCGATTGTCGGCGTCGGACTGGTACTGCCACGGCTGCGCCTGCGTACGGCTCGGCTGCCACTGCTGCCCCGAGCTGAGGTTGGACAGGTCGTCCATGGCGACTCGATGTCGCCGGCAGTCGGCGCGCGCTCACACGCAGAGGTTTTCACACGAGCGGAATATCGGTGTCCACACCAGATATCACAACGTCGGCGCTGCCGATATGCCTGGAGCCACACCGACATCGAACGGAGCGTGCAAGGTACCGTATCGAGATTTGGTTAATAGCATTGCCTTGCGGGGCTTTTGTGCAGATACGCGCGCGCTGGCGCTGTGGCCAGCCACTACATGAAATCTTGAAATGCGACATCCATAAAGTACCACACGAAACACAAACTGGACTACCTACATTTTCATGTTTGTTCACGTGAACGTTAACACGACAGACGTGAGAAACGGTATCCGGATACAATGTACTCGCGATTGTGAAGATTTTTGGGAACAAATGGGCTGCGCTTCCTCGACATCGATCCGCAGCGATCAGGCGACATCGATTGGCAGCACCGCCGATTCCCTCGCCGATGCACTCTTCGACGCGATCGCGGCGGCGCGCGTGCCCAAGGGCACGCTCGACGTGCCGGTGCGCCCGCACGCGCGCCGCCTGCCGAGCGGCCGGCGCGGCATCACCCGAGCGATGCTGCGCGCCATCCGGCGCTTCTACCGCGCGCGCGGCGCGCTCGGCATGTTGATGGGCGACCTGATCAAGAAGAAGGGCTTCAAGTGGAGCGTGTGCGCGCTCACGCGTTCGACGGGGCTCTCGCTCATCGAGTCGCTCGCGCTCACGGCCGAGGCGCGCGGCGAGGTGGCGGACGCGCTCATCGGCCTCGCGACCACCTTCTTCTCGTACTCGTGGGAGGGGACGAAGCTGGGCGACATGCTCGACGCCATCGAGCGCAGGCTGGCCGAGCTCGAGGCCGCCGACGGCGTGACGCGCTACGTGTGGATCGACATCTTTGCGGCCTCGCAGACGCTGCTCTCGGGCGAGTTTGATGCCGGCCGCTACCCCCGGGGCAGCGAGGAGCACACGGCGCGTAAGGAGGACACGGACCACGTGTTTGCCGATGCGATGGCGGCCATCAGCGAGCTCCTCCTGTACTGCTCGCCGCTCACGGCCAAGTGGCGCGCGCCCAACCAGCCCTTTTTGCTGCCCGAGCGCGGCGAGCCGCCCGCCCGCTGGATGCGCCGCGGGCCGGGCGCGATGACGCGCGCGTGGTGCTTGTTCGAGCTCGTCAAGGCGCTCGCCAAGGGCGCGACGCTTCACGTGGTGCTCGCGCCCGCGGACGTGAACGGCTTCGCGGCGCTGCTGACGAGGCGCTTTGGCGAGATTGCGGGCATCGTGGCGGGCATCGACGCGGCCGACGCGCAGATCACCATGGTCGAGGACCGCGACTACATCCTGGCCGAGGTGGCGAAGCTCGAGGGCGGCATCGGCGCGGTGACAACGACGGTGTGCGCGTCGCTGCGCGAGTGGCTCGCGGCGGAGGGCCGCGCGGCTCTGATGCGCATCCCGAGCCAGGAGCGGGCGACGTCGGTGCTGCAGCATAACCTTGGGTCGCTGCTGCAGGACCAGGGCAAGCTCGACGAGGCGGGCGTGCTACTCCGCGAGGCGCTCGAGGCGAAGCGTGCGACGCTCGGCGATCGGCATCCGGGCACCCTCGGCTCGATTAATAATCTGGGGTCGCTGCTGCAGGACCAGGGCAAGCTCGATGAGGCGGGCGTGCTGCTCCGCGAGGCGCTCGAGGCGAGGCGTGCGACGCTCGGCGATCGGCATCCGGACACCCTCACCTCGATGAATAACCTGGGGTCGCTGCTCTACGCCCAGGGCAAGCTCGACGAGGCGGGCGTGCTGCTCCGCGAGGCGCTCGAGGCGATTCGTGCGACGCTCGGCGATCGGCATCCACACACCCTCATGTCGATGAATAACCTGGGGTCGCTGCTGCACGCCCAGGGCAAGCTCGACGAGGCGGGCGTGCTGCTCCGTGAAGCGCTCGAGGCGAAGCGTGCGACGCTCGGCGATCGGCATCCGGACACCCTCAGCTCGATGAATAATCTGGGGTCACTGCTGTACGCCCAGGGCAAGCTCGACGAGGTGGGCGTGCTGCTTCGCGAAGCACTCGAGGCGAGCCGTGCGACGCTCGGCGATCGGCATCCGGACACCCTCCGCTCGATCAATAATCTGGGGTCCCTGCTGCAGGACCAGGGCAAGCTCGACGAGGCGGGCGTGCTGCTCCGCGAGGCGCTCGAGGCGAGGCGTGCGACGCTCGGCGATCTGCATCCGGACACCCTGAGCTCGATGAATAATCTGGGGTCGCTGCTGTATGCCCAGGGCAAGCTCGATGAGGCGGGCGTGCTGCTCCGCGAGGCGCTCGAGGCGAAGCGTGCGACGCTCGGCGATCGGCATCCGGACACCCTCACCTCGATGAATAACCTGGGGTCGCTGCTGCGGGCCCAGGGCAAGCTTGATGAGGCGGGCGTGCTGTGTCGCGAAGCACTCGAGGCGAGGCGTGCGACGCTCGGCGATCGGCATCCGGACACCCTCACCTCGATTAATAATCTGGGGTCGCTGCTGCAGGACCAGGGCAAGCTCGACGAGGCGGGCGTGCTGCTCCGCGAGGCGCTCGAGGCGAGGCGTGCGACGCTCGGCGATCGGCATCCGGACACCCTCACCTCAATTAATAATCTGGGGGTGCTGCTGCGGGCCCAGGGCGAGCTCGACGAGGCGGGCGTGCTGCTCCGCGAGGCGCTCGAGGCGATGCGTGCGACGCTCGGCGATCGGCATCCGGACACCCTCACCTCGATGAATAATCTGGGTTGGCTACTGCGGGCCCAGGGCAAGCTGAACGAGGCGGGCGTGCTGCTCCGCGAAGCACTCGAGGCGATGCGTGCGACGCTCGGCGATCAGCATCCGGACACCCTCAACTCAATAAACAACCTCGGGCAGCTGCTACACGACCAGGGCCGGCTGGGCGAGGCCGAGACCTTGCTCCTCGAAGCACATGACGGCTGCGCCGCCACGCTCGCAGAGGGCCATCGCACCCGGCTGGAGTCGCGAGCCTGGCTCGCAGACGTGCGCCGCGCGCAAGGCCGCATCGAGAGCGCCCGCGCGCTCGTGGATGCCCGCGTGCTCAGCACGGCGCGTGCGGCGCTGGGCCCGACGGTGGACACGACGCTGATGCTTGAGGCCGTCCACGCCCGGCTCGAGTGCGCGGCAGGCGGAGGGCTCAGTCCGATGCAAGCGGCCCTCGAGCGCATGAGGACCGTCCTCGGGCCGGAGCACCCTGATACGCGCCGCTGCGCGGCGGCGCTCTCGCAGGAGGAAGAGGCTGCCAGGTCCCTGCATGGACACCACCTGATGAGATGGACGGCGTGAGCAGTGCTGGTCATTGCATGGGAAGTCTGTAGTCGGGCTCGGGGGAGAGGTGGCAGGTGCATGCAAGCGAAGCGTGGACCAGGCGGCGCACGGGGAGCGAAGCGCGAGCGCGGAGGGCGGTCAGGGGCCCGGGTTGCGCACAGACTGGGATCGCAGCGTGAGTGCGAGGGGCTAACTGTACATGCAGCTAACTGTGTGCATGCAGCATTGCTCGTGGTTCCAACTTGGAAAGTAACGTTCTTCCAAGTTCGAAAAGGTCCGCGTGGCTTTCTCCATTTTTCCGCGCGGGCTCTCCAGAATGGCGAAGAAGCCTCACGGCCGTCGGCCGCCGCTGCCGCCGCTGCCGTGCGCGCTGCCGTACGATGCGGCCGGGCAGTGGTCGCCGGCGACCACCGCGGCCGCGCGCGAGTGCGTGCTGCGCAACCTCGATCGTGACGTCTCGTGGTGGCGGCGGCAGAAGAAGGATTGCGACATCGCGCGCCGGCGCATCCCGGACGTGGACGCCACTCTGTGCCGCGTGCGCTCTCAAGGGCCGCGCTCCGTGCTCACCAACATGATGCTGGTGCGCAGCGTCCATGGTCGGCTGCAGGCGATGATCCTGCAGGACCCAGGCGACGAGCGCGGACCAATGCGCCACTGGCCGGGCCGACCGGTGGCCGCGATCCAGCAGCTCGCGGCGGTGCAGCAGCGCATCGACGAGGGCGTGCTGCCGCCGCTGCCAAACTTCACCGCCGTGCTCAACCCGCACGACCAGCCCTACCAATTCGCTCGCTACGACTGGTGCGCCGTAGTGCCTCCGTGCTTGCGCGGATGTCTGCATGGCCTCCCAAATTTGGGATAATCTGGCCTCCCAAATTTTTGGGATGACTGGCCTCCTGTTGCGTCGCTGCTTGCGTCGCTGCTTGCGTCGCTGCTTGCGTCGCTGATGGCATTCCTGGTTGTTACCTGGTTGTCTCCCTGCTGGCCTCGCTGCTTGTCGCACAGGTGAGGCCTGATTGCACTGATGAGGCCTGATTGCATGCTGATTGCCTCACTGCTTGTCGCACAGGTGCGGCCTGGTGCCTCTGCTCTCCAACGCCCGCGTCTCCAATGAGCATCGAGATCTCATGATGCCGGACTTTTCGTTCGCGCCCTTCTCGTACTTGACGAACCTCATTGATGCCGATTCGGCCGCCGCGTTCTCGGTGCTTGACGAACCTCATTGATGCCGATTCGGCCGCTTGACGAACCTCATTGATGCCGATTCGGCCGCTTGACGAACCTCATTGATGCCGATTCGGCCGCTTGACGAACCTCATTGATGCCGATTCGGCCGCCGCGTACTCGGTGCCGTGGGGCTGGCCGGTGGAGCGAGAGCGAGCATGCAAGTGCTCACCACGGCGCCCATCCCTTGCCTCTCCCCACAGGTGCCGCGGGGCTGGCCGGTGGAGCGAGAGGCCATCTACCGCGCTGGGCGACGGCTCCCGTGCGCCTCCGATTACCTCTGATGATCCCCGATGATGGACTCTGATGCACTCTGAGGATGACTTCTGATTGCATATGATTGCGACCCTCAATAGGTACGCGTCCAAGCAGCGCTCTCTCTTCTGGCGAGGCGGCGAGACACACGTGATCGCATCTCCCGGATTGCATCTCCCGGATTGCATCTCCCTGATTGCTTCTCGCTCATGATTGCATGCAGGTGCAGCGGCGCGCCTACTCGGATGCGATCGTGAGCGGCATGCAAGTGCTCACCACGGCGCTCGACTCTCCACGTTCCCCACAGGTGCAGCGGCGCGCCTACTCGGATGCGATCGTGAGCGGCACCGTGCCGCTGCCCCCACGCGTCCAAGCCGACGTGAAGCTCTGTGGGGCGCACTGCTCGCTTTCTGATGGGGTGCCGCCCGAGGCGTGGTGAATATAGACGTTGGCCTTTGATTGCGTCTGTTTGACCCTGATTACCTCTGATTGCGTATGATGACCTCTGATGACCTCCCGAGGCAGGTGCGATCGGCAGCTGCTACTCTCGCTGCCCGGCCATTCCTTCGCTGTGGGCTTCAAGTACACTCTCCTCTGCTCCTCCCTCGTGCTACGAGGTGTGAAGGGCCAGCTGTGAACGAGCCTCCCTTTGCGCTCCGAAGCATGCAAGCGCTCACCACGGCGCTCGCCTCTCCTCTGCGCCTCGCGCTCCGAAGCATGCAAGCGCTCACCACGGCGCTCGCCTCTCCTCTGCGCCTCGCGCTCCGAAGCATGCAAGTGCTCACCACGGCGCTCGACTCTCCTCTGCGCCTCGCGCTCCTAGGCAGCCATGCAGCTGGCTGTGAAGGCGCAAGCTGCCCGCGAGTCTACGAGCAGTTCTGGCACGCGGGCCTGTCCGAAAGCGAGCACTTCGCCTCATCGCGCGCCGTGGACGACCTAGGCGCCGTGTTGGCACAAGCACAAGCGCGCAAGGACGCAGCACTGGTGACGAACCTCTATTGACGAAACCTCGCCGGCCACGTGGCCGTCGGCATGCAAGTGCTCACCTAGTGCTCACCACGGCGCTCGACTCTCCTGTTTCCCCACAGGTGGCGAGCCGGAGCGGCGACTACGCTTACCACGTGCTTGACCCTGAGTTTGTAACGTCCTATTGGCACCGATTGCTGAGCTCGTACGCTTCTCTATTCGATTGGAGGACGCAGGTGATGACCACTTGATGGCCACTTGATTGCCACCTGTGATGGCCACAGGATTGCGCCTCCCCTTCGCGTCATCAGACTGCGGCAGAAGCATGCGCCCGAGCTCTGATTGCCTCTGGTGACCACTGATGGCCTCCCTGATCAGACTGCGGCAGAGGCATGCGCCCGGGCTCACCGTGCCAGCCCGATCAATCCTTCGGAACGAGAGTGCCTGTGGGGAAACCTTCGCAGCACGCGCGGCGGCTGCGCGTCCCAATTCTTCGGACAGGCCGACGAGGAATTCGTCACCAACGGCCAGGCCGACGAGGGATTCGTCAAGGGATTCGTCACCATCCCGCCCGCGCACGAGGTCGCGCGAGATTGCAACTCGACGGCCGGCATGCGGGGCTTGTACCGGCGCTTTGCGCGCCTCGTGCCCGAGCGCTTCATGGGTACGAGCAACGTGAGCGCGCTCGCCGCCGAGGCGTACGAGCAGTGGCGATCTGGCAGTTACCGACCGAAGGCGCCGCGCTGAGCGTTCGGTTCAGGAAAAGGGTTGCACCGGAGGGGGTCCCGTCACGCTTTACTGTTTACACGGAGTCCGTCCGGGGGCTGTCGTCGTGGCCCTGATGTGCCGGCCCGTGTGGACTCAGGTAGTCGATTCGCTTCGTTGTTGAAAAACAATAAAAAACCAATTTAACCAATGACGTACTTCGATTTTCAATCTTCAAATATAAGGTTAAGGATACGATAATCATGACCGGATAATAGCAACCCATCGTGCCCGAGCTCGGCATGGCTTCATGGTCGTTGATCGTCACAGGCGATCACAACCGCTCCGCATGTACCCTACCGCGTACGTTCCAGCAGTCTCCTTCTAAATAAGATATCGGGCGGGAGGTTCGGACTGCCCGTCTTCGTTGTCCGCCAGCTCCCGGGCAGCGCGCCTCGGCCATGGCCTCAGCGCGGTAGGCAATCAGAGCTCATCAGAGCTCATCAGAGCTCATCAGAGCTCATCAGAGCTCATCAGAGCTCATCAGAGGCCATGGACTCGGCGCGGTAGGCATGCAAGCGCTCACCACGGCGCTTGACACTCCTCTTCACAGGTGACGTCCTATTGGCATGGCCTCGGCGCGGTAGGCGTAACACGTGAACCGCATCTTCGCATGACAGTCACTATGGACCAGCTGCTTCCCCAGCCCCCAGGCGTCACTTCATAGACCAGCAGCTGCTTCCGTCCCCCTAGGCGTCGACCGCTCTGTGAACGCAATCACCCCAGGCGTCACCCGCTCTGTGAACGCAATCACCGCTAGCTCTCACGGAGAGGTTGGCTGGTTTGCAGTGAAGTCCGCACCCACCCGTTCACCCCCACCCGTTCACACCCACCCATGCTGCTGAGCCACACGGCGAAACGCGTGCCTTGCCTCTGCCTCTGAATATGGCACGTGAGCACGCGAGCTATCGAGCGCGCCATGACCACTCAGCATGGCATCACGTACCATCACAAGGGTAGCCTCCACGGTGAAGGAGCTGTCCCAGCCGCTTGTCGTGAGGAGTTGCATGCAGATCGAGCCGCCCACGGTGACGTGGCCAGTGTGGAAGGCGAAGCGCGGCGAGACGACACGCACAAAGGGCGGCGACGCGGGAAAGTCGTCCCCGAAGAGCACTTCAAGCTCCACCACCGCGCGCCCACCCCAGCGCGCGGCATGCGCAGCGAGCTGTGCCCCGAGCAGCGAGTCCGGTGGAAGGCGCATCTCCACGCGCCAGCGGAGCACGTCGGCGTCGTCGAGGAGATGGGCGCGAAAGTCGTCGTCCGCGTCGGTATCGTCGGCCATGCCATCGGTCGCTTCGCGCTCAACACAGCGCCCCGAGCCGCCCCATGAGCCGTGATGAAACCGCTTGAGCTCCTTCATCACGGCTACGACAGTCGACCGAGGCGCGTGTCGCCCTCCCTGCGCCCGTCGCAGCGCCTCATCAGAGCTGCGGCTCACGCCTGATGACGCCTGATGACGCCCGATGACGCCTGATGACGCCTGATGGCCCTCGGAGCTGCGGCTCACGCCTGATGACGCCTGATGACGCCCGATGACGCCTGATGACGCCTGATGGCCCTCGGAGCTGCGGCTCACGACGTGACGTCCTATCGGCACTTGAGTGTGAAGTGGCACTTGGGGGTGTGAAGGTGGCACTTGGGGGTGTGAAGGTGGCACTTGGGGGTGTGAAGGTGGCACTTGAGTGTGCAGGGGCACCGTCGAGTGAATGCCTCGATTGGGGCAAATGCGATGATGCAGGCCGGCTGCCGGGTTGACGCAGCCATCTAGGCAGTTTGCAGGGCGTGGACCGCGTATCATCGCAAGCGGGGCATGCATCGCCCATGGGTTGATACCCATGGCGCCGCCCAGGCCGCCGCCCAGGCCGCCGCCCATGATGCCGCCCAGGCCGCCGCCCAGGCCGCCACCCGATGCCAACGTCCGCCAGTCCGCATTGGCGGCGTGCGCTCTGGCGGCTTGCGCTCGGGCCTCGGCGTCCACCGCCACCGCCTCGAGCTTGGCCGCTTGTTCCTTGAGGACATCTGCATCGTTGTCGTCCCGTCCGGTGTCGTCGGAGTCGTCGAGACGCCGCTTGCCTGCCGAGGGAGAGGACTCAGACTGACTCATGTCCCATGCCGTCGGTGGCCACTTGAAGCTCACATCGTCGCGGAAGATACCAGTAATGGAGTCGTGCCTTACTGGAATCACACCGGGGAAGAGCGCCACGACGCACTCGCGCTCGACATCTTGCAGATAGAAACGCAGCTCATGCGCCCAGCGTGGCACTGAGGACTGAAAGGCTTTCTGTTTTGAGGACTGAAAGGCCTCGCCTTCTCGCTCGCTCGATTGCATCACGGCCGCGTACATCTCGCTCGCTTCATAGAGATCACCCCGAATGAGCCCTTGCATGATGCGGGCCTTTTGCATGGCCTTCCACGCTGCGGCCTTCGCGCGTTCCTTCGCGCGTTCCGCTGCGGCCTTCGCCTGTCGGGCCATCTCATCTAACGCCATCACGTCAGCACCCACCATTTGAAATGTCACGGTGCCCAGGGGCAGCTCGCGCGACACATCGTTGACGACGACAATGTCAGGGGCCCGAGGCTGAACCTCCTGCTCCGACACAAGGAAGACGAGTAGCCTGGGCGTCGAGGCCCAATCCCGTGCACCCCTAAGCGCGAAACGCACGCTCGTAAGCGCGCGCGTCGCGAAGTACTCTCCCGGCCCATAATGTTGGCCGTGCATACCACGCCTGGACGGGTCCATTCCATTTGCCAAGATAGGCTCGATGTTCTCAGCGGCAGTGCCATGGAACACGATGCGCAACGGCAGCGGCGGCTCGCCTGCCCTGGAGGCTACGAATCGTTCGTACATCGGCGAGCCTGGAAGACTGTATCGGTTGTGCTCCACTTGCAAAGCAACCAGTCCTCCAAAGACGCCCGGGTCCTTCATCAGGTCTTCAATCATGCGGCGCTGCTCGGCAAAGGCGTCGCCGGCTGCCTGCGCATCGGCGAGCATTCGAAGGTCGGACTCGCTGACCAGCTCGGCCCCAGGCAGTGAGGAGTTGCTGACCAGCTCGGCCCCAGGCAGTGAGGAGTTGCTGACCAGCTCGGCCCCAGGCAGTGAGGAGGTGCTGACCAGCTCGGCCCCAGGCAGTGAGGAGTTGCTGGCGGCTGTGGTGGAGGTTGAGACGGCTGCGGCATCGCCAGAGGTCGAGCTCTGTGCGCCACTCAAAGGGAGGCGTTGATAGTGCTGCCACGGAGGTGCGCTGTGCAAACCGCATGCCAGTGCGTTGGTACAACCGCATGACATACTGGCATTGCTCCGTTGCATGTGGACTGCTTCGTGCTCCATGGCGCGAAACTCGAGAGGGCTGGCTGATGTACCATCCTCTTCATTTACAGAGAACGCGAGTGGTCCTGGAGTCGGTCTGGGATGCACGCCCAGATCGTGCCCTTCGAGAAAGCCCCAGCCCTCCGGCTTCTGGATATCCTCGAGCGCATACAGCTCCGGTGCTGTCGCATCCATCAGCTCGCGCTCGAGCTCCATCTTCTCGAGACATCCATTCGTGAAATCCGGGCTGTCGTCGTGAAAGCCCCAGCCCTCAGGCTTCTGGATATCCTCGCCTTGCTCCTTATCGTCATCGGTGCGCGGCCGATTTGGGTCTTGGCAGAGCGTGAACTCGGAGGCCTCGAACGCGGGCGCGGGCGTCTTCTTGGCACGAGGCGGGTTGAGCTCTGGGATGCGCAGCCCAAAGAGGGACATGCGACGGTGGCCGAGTGGAAGAAACCGAGCGTCCCCATTCTTTGCACGTTCGTGCACGTCCGAATTCATTATGAATACACACAACACGTCCGAATTCACAAGTACAGCACGGTCTGTGAACGTGTTAGTTACGGGAGAAATCACACTGCGCACATTCACATTCACACATAATCATTAACACCATGGCGGGTACCGCACGGGGGCGGTGTGAGACGGGGCATCTAAGACGATGTTTGCCTCTCGAAGACCAAAGGGGTGGGCGACTTCCAGAAGCGCATAACCTCCTCCTTGGTGAGCACCTCGTCCGGCGAGCCGCGCAGCAGCAGCAGCGCGCCCTTTTTGCTCTTCTCGATGCCAAACTGCATCACGCCCACGAAGAGCAGGCAGAGCATGTCCACGCGCCGCCAGATCGGATCTCCCTGTCCCTTGCGCATCCGGCTGCGCGCCGAGTCCACCCATCTCTCGTACGCGTACCCGCCCGTGTCGAGCATCGCGCCCAAGAACTCGCCCGGGAATTGGAAGCCGTGCTTGCGCATGTCCCGGTCCGACGGGAGCGCCTTGACGAGCGCCAGGCGCACCACCGCCTCGAGAAAGCCCTCGTAGGTGAGCTGCGTCAGAGTCGAATTCTGGGCCTTGCTGGAGGCCTCGTTGAAGGTGAGCATGCGCGACATGCCAAAGATGGCAGAGGTGGTGCGGTGGCCGATCTCCCGAATGATGCCGATGTCGTGCACAAAGTTGAGGAACTCATGGACCCCCATGAGGCCGGAGGAGCCCTTGAGGTCGACGGCGCCCGAGCCCAGCTCCGAGTAGACGGTGTAGATGCAGCGGAGCGTCTTCTCGTGGTGTGCGAGGACCGCGCACACCTCGCGTCGGTAGCAGTAGGTTCGCAAAAAGGAGTTCCGGTCGTGCAGGACCATGCCGGCATGCGGCTGGCGCCCGACGTTCATCATGTCCTCGAAGAGCTCCTGCAGTACGCGCGGCATCTCCGCGGGATTCTGAGGCCCGTCGTCATCGTCGTCGATGGCGGCGCGCACGAGGATCTCGATGAACTCATTGCGCGTGAGCCGTGCCTTCAGGTTCCAGCTCTTCTGTTCCTTGCTCCCCGCGGACTCGTTGACGGAGATCCAGAGCAACTCCCAGCCGTCCTCGCCGCGCCCCTTGGCGTGGCGCGAAGTGGGCACCTGGACGGCGCGCATCGTCTCCTCGTTTGGATGTAAGTCACAGAGGCCCGACTCGTCGACGAAGAGCATGAAGCCCATGTGCGACATGCAATGCACCATGCGGCTCACGTCGGCGTCGATGGTCGAGTAGTAGCAAAAGATGCGCACGAGCACCGGGTACCTGATGAAGGAGGCACTCGGGCGCAATCGAGGCGGTTCAAGGCGCACTCAGAGGCCATCAAGGAGCTCCCCGTGTTCAAAGAGCAACGGGTACCACCGCTCGCAGATCTTATGGAGCTCGTAGCAGCACTCCGGAGTGAGGCCCTTTCTGCCGAAGATGCGCTGCTTCTCCATCGCGATCCCGTCTTTGCGGTGGGCGGCCTCGGCGGCTCCGCACGTCGTGCCTGCCCAGTCATGCTTCCACGCCGTCGCAACGGCCGAATGGTTGTCGAACAAGTCCTCAGCGTCGCAGGCCAACGGGCCCTGCTTGCGCGGCGTCCAGCATGTAGGCGACTTGTGCATCCATTCGAGGTCGTCGTCGGGGTCGAAACTGGTATCCTTGAGCTGCGCAAAGCCGGTCTCAATCCCATAGTTTGGCTCAGGTGGCGGCGGCGGGTAATGCTTGACCTCGCACCCGCCGCCTCGGAAGCGCGTGCCGCCGCCTGTGGCTGTGCTGGTTCCTTTGGCAGCACCCCAAAAATCGGGAGGCAAGGGCATGCCGGCATGCGTCGCCATCCCCTCGGCCACGGCCGGGTCTCCCCAGGCGATCGCATCGTCCTCCGCTAGCGTGCCTAGGTGCTTCGGAGTAGCAGTTGCTTTGCCGCCATCGCCACGACGTGAACGGCCGTCACGTGAACTGCGGCCATGTGAACTGCCGTCACGTGAGCTTCCGTCATGTTGATTGCCTCCACGTGAACGGCCGTCACCATCTCCATCACCATCACCATCTCCGTCCTTTCCATCTCCCCCCCCACCCCCTTCCCCAGCTGCTTCAGACCGGTAGACAAAGTCGTCGTCCTCGTTGGCGTCGTCGCCGCTGTCGCTCCCTTCGTCGGCCTCGCCCTCCGTGCCGAATGCACGTGTGAGCAAACTCTCATCGAGTACAAAGCGGCCAAAGCCACTCCCGTCCCCCCATTTGAGTGACACCTCGGACGTACGCATCTGTCCGGCTCTCATCGCGAGCCCGCTCGTGACCTTGTCCAGGGACTTTTGAAGGTCGGCGGCCTCCTCTGCCGCCGCGGCCTCCGCGGCTGCAATCGACGCGGCATTCTTGTCGAGAGTCCGGCGCTCGCGCACATACTGGCGCCATGCGCCGCCATCAGCCTTTGGCCAATCCGACCCGTTGACTGCTGCCAGGGCAAAGTGAGAGTCGGGCACGAGCCGATGCGTGCGTTGGATCGCCACGTGCCTCGGAGGGAGCCAGTGCACATTCGGCAGCGTGTGCTTCAGGTCCCTCTTCCTGTTGCCTCGGAACTCGATGCCCGTAAAGTGGACGTGCTTGGAGCGCCCAACCTCGTCCTCGTCCTCGTCCTCGTACCGGAGCATCAAGCTCTGGGACTCGCGCCTCGCCGCCTGATCCTTGGACCAAATGTCGCCGCTCGTCTGCGGCTCGTCCCTGTACACGGACGCGGCCGCCTCCACGGGCGCAGCAATCGAGTAGCGCATGCGCGAGAGCTCCTGCACGCAAGTGCTGAAGAAGGCACTCGCGTCCTCGGAGTCGCTCATGTTGGCGGCAAGCTTGAGCGCCAGGTGCGCACGGCGTGCCCCTCGATGATGCGACGCATCAAAGGTGCTCGACGAAGCCATGACGGGCTCGGGCTCCTCGCTGTCTTTCCACGTGCGCTTCGCCTTGATGACCAGTGGGGTCTCGGGGCGGTGGAATGCACGCGTCACCTTCAATTTCTGCTTCGCCAGGATCCACCGTGATCGAATGGTTTCGCGAGCGCCCACCTGCGCGATCAAGTCGTTGACATCCGCACTCTTCGTAGCCACGCTCAGCTCTCCAATCCTGCGAGGCACTAGGGAGGGGGCTTTCCTCCCCGTGCGTTGACCGAGGACCGAGGCGAGCTCGGCCGCATCTTCCTGCACCAGCAGACTCGTCCAAGAGATCCCTTTCTCGCCCGCAGCCCGCAGCACTGCCAAACGCCATCCGAGCGTCCGCCATCGTTGGTGCGCCACCTTGCGGTCAGCCTTCCAACGGACGCGCTTGTTGACGTTCGCGCTCGTGATTCTGGGGTTCGAGTGCGCTTTCTCGTCCTGGGCTGACGGCGCAACCGCCTCAGTCGCAGCTGCGGCAGGAGCCGCCTCAAGTGCGCCATGCTTGTGGCGCGGCGACCCCTTCGGACTCGGTTGCTTCGACTGCTGGGTGGAGCGCCGAGCACTGGATTTCAAGAGGCGGTCAAAGTCGGCAAGCTCCGAAAGCAGGTCGCCGGCGTCATCGGCACCGCCGAGTACGAAGGTTTGACTGGCGTCGTACTTGCCCCTGCGCACGGTGACGGCTTTGCGTGGTAGCGTGGGTGCCTGCGGCGCCGTGAACACAGGCGCTGGGGCGGGCGGTGGCGGTGGCGTGGGCAGAACAGGGGCGGCCGGCTGTGTGCGTGGCGACGCCCGTGGGCTGACCACTACGATCGGATCCGGGTTTTCCATCGCTGCAACCACCATGTCCCGCACCCGCGTCTCCAGAAGCGCGCGCTCCCGCTTGGCCTTGTCTATCCGACTCGTCACCAGGTCGTTCGGGAGGTATTCGGGTTCAGACGCGGGCGGCGCGTGCTTCCAGTGCGCTCGCTGCATCCCCTGCACCTCATCGTAGGCGATGAGCAGCGGTAACTTTGAGCTCCGCGAGCGAGCTGAGCTCGGAGCGCTACTAGTAGTCGAGTTTGCTGCGCTGCTAATCGAACGTGTCGGATGCCTTTTCTCTGATGGCGGTCCATACGATGGCATGGGCCCGTAGGCATCGGCATCCTCATCCTCATCGTTGCGCCCGGCGGCTGCGAGGGCATCTGTCGATTGCTTGCTCAAGAAGCCGTATCGCCGAGGGCGCCGTATCGCCAGGGCGGCCTTGCGGCTCGATGACTCGCCCGTCGCCCGTGACGTCGTCGACCCTGATGTTCGCGCGGAGCTGGCACCCCCCGTGGGGTACAACGAGCTCATGCAGGCCGTCACGGGGAGTGGCCTGACGTCTCCGCCCCGGACGCAAATGGTCGACCACGCAACTCGTGGGACGTCTCACGCGGCAGTCGGCAACCCTCGTGTAACGCTGTTTTCTGTTTATGGAACATTCAGTTTAACTTTTTGAGTAACGACTTTCCGAAGACAATTTTGGAACGGCAGCGATCGCGGATCGCGATCATGGTGTAGGCACGCCGGGGGAATTCTGCTATGCCGCTAGAGAGCCCCGCTGAGCCCCGCAACGTGGGAACGACGCTGTCTTCGAACCGCTTCGCGCTATCCGGCTATGGCTATCGCGATTTTCTGTGCGACGAGACCATGGACGAGACCCCTGAGTTCTTATAGGCTGTACTTAGGCTGTACTTACACTTCGTGCACTTGAGATCTCGTTTGCGATTTGTTTGCTGGCCCTGCCTATTGCGGTGTGATTCATCGACATCGTGCTCGAACCCGTGCCGCGCCACTTTGGGCCCGGCTGCGGGCACGCGGTGTAATTGTGCACGTAGAGGCACCGCTTCCACCGCGCGCCCGTGCACGATTTGAGCTCGGGCGAGTCACAGCGCAGCGTGGCGCTCCGTACGGGCATGCCCGAGTCGCAGTGATGCTTGAGCGCCCAACGGTGCATGGCCGTGTAGCGCTCCATGCTGCGCGAGCTCTTCGTGTTGGCGTGGAAGAGGATGGTGTTGTGCCCGAAGCCCACCTTCGAGTAGATGCCGTACGATTCGCCAGCAACGCGCGAGCCCATGTGCACATAGGCGGCGCTCACGCCCGCCACCGAGCGCGTCAATGCGAGGCCAGTGTAGACGTCCTCCCAAGGCAACACCCTGTGGCGCGAGCCCGCCGTATAGTTGGCCGAGGCGATCACAATTGTCGTGTATGCTCGCAACTCTGGGTCATTGACGAGCTGCATGACGAGCGGCGCCGAGACGAAGTACATCGGACCTTTTGCAAAGTGCACCGGCGCGACGAGCGTGTGATTCGACTTGTTCTGCACGACACACGTGGGGTGCGAGGAGCCATACTTGTACGAGAAGCCCATCGGGCGATGGCTCGTTAGGCTCCACCCGTAGGTTTCCATGAGCCCCCAGTACATGAGCGGCAGCTCGTGATCGGCAACGTGGGGCAGCATGCGCAGCGCATCCAGCGAGCCCTGCAGATGCGCAGCTGTTGCATCCACGTGCACCCACACATCATCGTCCGCCTTGCCGATGAGCGCCGCACGCGGCCATGCACGGAGCGCGCATTCCAGCCACAGGATGAGCGTGAGCAGCGGGCCATTTGAGCGCGACATCTCGGCGGGACCCTCGAGCAGCACGACGTCGCCGTACTCGCGTGCCTCCCGCATGAGCACCGGAGCTTTGCCAGCGCCGCGCGCCACAAACCTGGCCAGGAGTGGCTTGGCATGGGTGGCGTCGCGTAGCCACGTGCGTACCGCCTCGCGCCGTGCACCGTTCTCCTCTGCCGTGAACACGCCGAGCACGGCGAGCCGCTCGTGGGGATCGGGCGCCGCGCAATAGCGCGCCATGTGTCGGGAGAAAGTGGTTTCACTCCATTGTGCATTCACGCGGTGCGTGTGCTATGTGAATTCAACCACCAGCAGCTGCCGTGCCGCGTGCGGTAGGAATGCGGGGCTGCGCCTGCAGCCTGCGCCGGGGCCCGTCACACGTAACGGCGCGCCTGGAGAAAAGAAACTATCTTCTCCGGACGCAACGCACAACGCCAAATGACTAGAACTCCACACGCTCGCCGCGCCGGGCTGGACTCGCGGAACGCGGAGATACAAGATACAGACCGTCCTGAGCGCGCTGCATCATCCCCACTGAACCTGGATGTAGTGGTGCCCACACAACGTACGCGCGGACGAGGTCTCTAAAGTCTCGTGTGTAGTCTGTGGAGACTTTCAATCGTCGCCCATGCCCAGGTAAAAGTTGACGTCGTCCTCCTCATTGTAGTCACTCTTGACGACGACCTTCTTCTTGCGCACCTGGAGCACCGATCGGAACATGATGGGCTTGCCCTCACGCCGCTTGACCGGCTCCTGCGCGCGCCGTATCGAGCGCTGGATCCGCTCCTCCTGCGCCTTGATGGCGAGCTCCAGCTTGATCTCGCGCGCGCGCGTGCGCCGCTCCTTCTCCTTCGCGCGCTCGGCAATCTCCACCTCCTCCTGCGGCATCGTCTCGAGCTCGCCAATCAGTAGGCAATCAAAGGCAATCAATATGCAATCAAGGGTCCTCGGCGTACCTGCGGCATGGTCTCGATCTCGCCGAGGAGCTCCTCGAGCTGCGCCTCAATGTTGGTCAGCATCTGGAGCGTCGAGAGCCCATCCAGCGCCGTGGTGAGCACTTGCAATCAAGGGAGATCAAGGGAGATCAAGGGAGATCGTACCTGGAGCGTCGAGACGGACGCATCGGCCTCGGGGAAGATGGCGCGGTACACCTCGCTCACCTTCAGCGCGAGGGCCTCGAGAGTTTGCTCCTGCTCAGCGACGCCCCCGCGGCGGCCCGCACGCTCGGCGAGCACGGCGGAGTGGTCACGCTCGACGGCAATGCCGCTCTTCAGGTGGTCGATCTGCACCTTTAGCGATTCGCTCTCGGCCTCCATGTGCGTGCGCGTCTCCGCGAACTTGGTGCGCAGCTCCTCGAGGGCCGCCTCCGTCTCCTGCGAGTTTTGGATCAAAAAGAGATTGGACTCCTCGAGTGCTGTGAAGATATCGAGCAGCTGCTGCGGCGTCTTGAAGTACATCGGCACCTCCTTCTCCTCCTCAGGCTCCTCATCATCAGACACGTCATCCAGCGTGAGCTTGGGCGCCGTGCCTGCCTTCTCGGCCGCGAGCCGCGCCGCCTCCTCCTCCTCCTTCTCCTTGCGGCTGCGCGCCTTTTTGCCCTTCTTGGTCGCCTCGGCCGCCTCTGCCGCGAGTCGTGCCGCCCGGTCCAATTCGAATTGAATGTTCACCTCCTCTTGTCTGATCGCGAGCTTCGCCTGCTTGCGCAGCACGCGCCTCTGCTGCCGCAGGCGCTCCTGCTCCTCAAAGTACTCTGTCGGTGTGAGCTTGTCGAGAAAGGCCTTGTACCTGTGGGAAGGTGAGGGCGCCGTGGTGAGCGCTTGCATGCAAGGCACGCTCGAGTCGAGGAAGGCCAGATGGCGTCGTGGTGAGCGCTTGCATGCAAGGCACGCTCGAGTCGAGGAAGGCCAGATTTAAATGCTCCTCGATCAACCAGAGGGCAATCAAGAAGCAATCAAGAGGCAATCAAGAGGCAATCAGAAGGCAATCAGGAGGCAATCGGAAGGCAATCGGAAGGCAATCGGAAGGCAAACAGGAGGCCATCAGGCCATACGTACTTGCGGCAATCCTCGAGCTGCTCCTCGAACTTGGACATCTCGCTCTTGATCTGCGTGATCTGCATGTTGAGCTTCTTGATCTCCTGCACTTTCTCGGACTTGGCCTTCGTCTCAGCCTCGGCCCGTTTGATCGCCTGCACCGCTTTCTGGTCATTGTCCTTGAGGAACTGATCGAAGCGCAGCGCGTCCTCCTCAAGCATCTGCTCGCTCTTCCTGAGCGCCTGCGACGATGGCGCGCACACGCGGCAGCACGTCAGCGCACAGTCGCACACGGGCGCCGCACATCGCAGCTGCACCGCACGGCACGCGCGCGGCGCGCAGAGAGACAGCGCCACCAGCGCGCAAGATGGACGCGCCGCTGCAGCGAGCGCCTGCCGCCAGAGAGGCAGCCGCCGTCGCCGCCGTCGGCGGCGGCGTCGGCGTCGGCGTCGGCGGCGGCAGCGCCTGAGCCGTGCGTGGCAGGCGGCGACACCAGCAGCCGGGTCTGGCGGCAGCGCTGCCTCGCGACCCGAAGCACACGACGAGCGCGTGCACGCTGCCGGCGCGGTGCGCACCTCCTCACGCTGCTGTGCGCGCTCCTCGAGCTTTCGGATCTCGGCGCGCTTGGTGTCGAGCGACATCTGCACCAGGAACATCTCGCGCTTCTTGGCGATGAACTCACCCATGTGCTCCTTCTCCTTGCGCCGATCGCGCGTGGCAGCGGCAACGAGGTTGAGCTTCGACTGCTGCAGCGCCGCGCTGCCGTCGCTGCCGGCCAGCTCGGCCATCATCGCAGCGCTGGGGTTCTTCTTGACGCCCTTCTCCCACACATGCTGCTGCTTCGCCTGCTCACGCTCGGCGCGCTTGCGCTGCGCCTCCTCGTCGCGCAGCGCGAATACCTCCTCGTCGACAGGCACGTGGAACGGGTTGTCGCTCGGCATCGCTAGCCGTCCGAGGCCGCACGCGGCTTATGAACGGCACGGCCTGACAGAAGGGACCTTGCCTTGCGGAACGACAAACGCCGCTCAAATGGCTCTCGTAATCGAGTGAGGCAGTGGTGAGAAAAGGTAGAAACACGACTTCACACGACTCTCTCTCTCTCTTGCTCCCGTGAATGAAAAGACTTCAGGAGCGGCGGCGAGCGGGTCGGACGGCCGCAATGGGTCAAGCTCTCTGCCGGCTCGCCGGCGCGTGCTGCTCGCGGCTCTCCGAGCAAGAGCGTTTGCTGGCGGTGCCGCTCTTCGCGGCGCTCCGCATGGCGCTGCTCGCCGTCGACGTCCTCGCCACAACCTGTTATGGCCTGTGCTCGCGCAGCTGCGGCGCCGCGCTGTTCGCCGGATGCGAAGGCCTACTGAGCTTCACGGCGGTGCTCAACTTTTTTTCGGTGCTCGCGTTCGCGTTTGTCGTGCTCGTGCGGCTGAACACCGAGGAGCGCGCCTACGGCGAGGCGCTTGTCGTGACGCTCCTCCTCGTCTGGATCGACCTCTTCCTCAAGCTCGGAGGCATGGGCACGCCGCTCATCACCATCGCCGTCTGCTTCCCGGACACGCTGTTCCCGCCGTTCAACTCGTCGCTCGCGTCGAAAAATTGTGCGGAGCCCTGCCCCGTCGGCGACTTGTACGCCATCTACGGCTTGTACGTGCTCCTCAAGCTCGCGGTCGGCGTCATCGACGTGCTGCTCAACACTGGAATGCTGCTGACTAAACCGCGCGACTGGTACAGGACGCGGCATGGCGCGCTGCACTCGAGCTGACGAGCGCTCCCCGCCGTCGCGACCACGCGCGGCAGCGGGGATCGCTTAGTGCATGGTGCTTAGTGCTCCGACGTGCTGAGTGCTTTTCAATGAGGGAACGAGCAATTAGGTAGCTAGAGATACTACATGATATTAGTGGGAACGGTTTTTTTGCTGAACGCTGAACGCTTATTATCTAGCGGTGACACACAAAAACCTACACTCAGCGGAAAGTGTGAATGGCGGGACGGTTGAGCTGTGTGAACCAACCTGTCAACGCTTTGAAATCGATGATGCAGGTCCTTCGTCAGCGCAGCGCCGCTACCGACGTCGTGCCGCGCTCTCCGCTCGCGCCGCGCTCGCCGTCGCAGCACAATGTGGCGCAGTTTGCCGCTTCGGGTGGTCTCAGGAAGGCCGCACCCCAGCCGTCACCGCTTCGGCGCACCACCAAGACGCCCGCGGCCGTGAAGGACACGACGACGGAAGATGACGCCACGCTCGCTCGCTCGCTGGCGGCTCGTGCGATGGCCTCCGCTCTCATTCAGCATGCCCTGGATCTGGCCGATGAGTCTTCGTCCCTCGGGACCCTGTCGCTCGACGCGGAGACCATGGATGGCGTAATGGATGGCGAGGCCTCCTCACCGATCGGCTCCGCGCTCATGCACAAGAAGGTGCGCAACCAGGTGGCTCGCCGCGCTGTGCCGGCGCTCCCGATCGAGAAGATGGTGGCGCCGATGGTCGTGGCGCCACCGATGCTCGAGCTCGACATCCTGTCCGACTACGAGGAGGAAGTCGACGAGGACGAGGACGACGACGACGAGGAGGAGGAGGAGGAGGAGGAAGAGGCGGGTGACGAGGACGAGGACGGAGCCGAGGGCGACGACGTCGGCTTCGACGCGTGCGGCGTGCACGAGCTGCCGCCGAGCTCGCGGTACGAGTTGCAGAGCGACCACGAGGAGGAGGCGGCCGACGAGGACGAAGAGCCACTCGAGGAGATCGGCATCTGGATCTCGCGGCTGCTCGCGCGCTCGGGCTGCCGAAACCCGTGGGTGGGTGAGGAGGCGGTAGCGCCCGAGACGGCGCGGCCGCTCGGCGAGGCGCTCGGCGAGGCGCCCGACACGGCGCTCCACGTGGCGCGCCTGGCGCTCGACTTTGTCTCCGAGACGGCGCCCGAGACGGCGCCCGAGACGGCGCCCGAGACGGCGCCCGAGACGGCGCCGGCGGCAGGCGGCCCGATGCGCTTGCGTGTCGTCCTCGAGCCTCTGTCAGCGGCGGAGGCGGCGGCGGCAGTGGAGGCGGCGGCGGCAGTGGAGGCGGCGGCGGCGGCAGTGGAGGCGGCGGATCTGCACGAGGCGCGCGCACACGCGTCGTGGCTCGCGCCGTACCGGGCGGCCGAGCTCGAGGCCACCGAGGCACACGAAGCAGCCTCCCTGGCGGCGCTCGGGGAGAGCAGTTGGCGGCTCGCGGCATGGCAGGCCGCCGTCGAGGAGGCGCTCGCGGCGCAGGCGGCGCTCGCGACGGCGCAGGCGCAGCTCGATGCATGCTGCGAGGAGCTCGCAATCTCGGAGCGCGAGCTCGCGAGCGAGATCGAACGAGGTAACGGCTTCGGCGGCGAGGGGCAGGCGCTGCTGCGGGCGGTGGAGGCGGAGGTGGCGGTGATGGCGGAGGAGGTGCAGGCGGCGACGGTAGCGGAGGAGGCGGCGAGGGCGGCGCTCGGGATGGCGCGAGCCAAAGTGCTCGCTGCGGCGGCGGAGGCTGGTCTGGTGATGCCCATTCACATTCACACTGGTCTGGTGATGCCCGAGGCGTGGGACGAAGAGGAGGAGGAGGAGGAGGAAGAGGAGGAGGAGGAGGAGGAGGAGGAGGAGGAGGAGGGCGAGATTGAGGAAGAGGAGATGGAGATGGAGGAGGACCATTCGGACTTCGATCTCGAGGTCGCGGCCGACGAGGAGATGATGGCGATCAATCTGCCAGACGAGATCGGCGAGCTAGGGAGCGAGATATTGGGCGAGATGATGAGCGAGGACGAGGACGAGAGCGGGGATGAGGGCGGGGACGCGCCGTGCTCGCCGATCGTCGCAGCCTATTACTACTGAGCTAGCCGAGGCCGCCACAATAGGCTGCTGTTAATAGGCTGCTGTGAATAGGCTGCAGTGCATCAGGCGCATCAGAACCCAACAGGCGCCCATCACGACGCTCGTAGGGGACGACCCGGCATGGCGATGGCCGTTGACATTGAGAGCGGCATGGCGCATGCGATGTCGGATGTGTGCACTGCGCGCGCGCGCGCGCGCGCCGTGTCCCCCCGACCAATCCCCGACCCCTGCATAGTGCTCACCACGGCGCCCTCGCCTCTTCCCCACAGGTGCACCTCGCCCATGTCCCCGACCAATCCCCCACCCCGTGTTACTAACAGTAAAGCTAAAGGCCGTGATTGGGGCATGGGGCGCACGCCCGTCGGCGATGGTCGACTCGGATGCGTGTCTTGCGGAGCTGGGTGAGGGTGTGGCTCATGCGTCGTGGCCCCCGGCCGATCCGTGTGATCGACGCGACGAGCAGCTTGCAGGAATCCTTACCCTGGAGTGGCGGTAGGACATCGTGCTTTTGAGTTTTGTTCCGTTCACTTATCGCACTTGAAGGTGAGAAGTCCGCACTTGAGGTGGTCACGCGGACACCTGGACACGCGCGATTGGCACGAGGATCCGGAACGAGCGGAATTTCTGACGTATGAGCCGAACGTTCAGCCTCGACGCTCGAGGTCCGCCCTCGGCGCCCGGGTTTAGCGTTTAGCCCGGGTTCTCGGCAATGCGTCCGATACATCGATGTAATACATGAACATGTAAAACTTAAAAAATCAGGAATCGCATGGTCGAATCACCGCACGTATATTCGGAATTCGCAGGGTTTGCGATGACCGATGTTGCGGTTGGGTATCGACACTTCAGTAGTCTTCACAAAACACAATGTGGAAATGTATGAGAAATGACAAACGATAATACGAAATGTCCTCCTCGTACCTCGAGCGCCGACCACCGCCGGTCGTAACGCGGTCGGCCACGCTACGGCTTGCAGTACGCCGTTTTCGCCGTTTAGCCGTCGCTCCCATGTTTACAGTTGTCACTGAAGACTGAACAGCAGTATACAGCTGTAGAAGGGCAAGGCGCTGAGGTTGTATAAACGAGTCAGCCCCAGTTTCACAAGGAGATTATTAAGTTACGCGCTGTTTTACGGAAGGCGAATCCTAATTGAAAATGGAATTGGAAACGACCCCCACAAGAAATGACGTCACCTGTTGACCTGACACCTCAGTGCGGTCGGCTAGACGCTGTGTCAAACAGCTAACTCGGGCCCGGGCGCCCGGCTCGCCAAGAGCAAGACCCAAGCACCATGCCGAGCGCCTATCTCTCAGAACTTGAAGACCTGTGATGGCTCATACCCAAGTTCCTTGAGGAAGCCACCAAGCTCGCCCTGCCCTTGCTTTGGACTGGGCAGCGTGCCCGCGAGCATCTTCACCTGCCGGTTGGGTTGTGTTGTCAAGTGTTGTCAAGTGTTGTCAAGTGTTGTCAAGTCAAGTCAAGTCAAATCAAGTCAAGTCAAGTCAAGTATCTTCACCTGCCGGTTAGGGGCAAGCAGACGCCAGAGGCACTCATAGGCGATCAGAGGCGATCAGAGGCGATCAGAGGCGATCAGAGGCTACAAGAGGCTACCCGAGGCAATCAGAGGCAATCAGAGGCTACCCGAGGCAATCAGAGGCAATCAGAGGCAATCAGATGCAATCAGCGCACCATGCCAGGCGGTCCGCACAGGAGGACTTTAGTGAGAGGACCACCCGAGGGCGGCGGAAGGTGCGCGGCGAGCATCTCCTTGGTCAGATAGCCCTTACCGCCCTTCCAGCCCTCTGGAGGTTCGTCAAGGACGTAGTAGACCTTGAGCTGGCGAGGGTGTGCGGCAGCAAGCTCCTCAATCTTGGAGCGGAGCAAGATGTCCTCCTCGCGCACGTTGGCAAAGATGAGGGTCACCTTGGTCGCGTCGTGCTCGTTCTCGACGATGCGCTGCGCCACCTGCAGCATCGGTGTGATCCCTGTGCCGCCCGCAATCAGAGGTCATCAGAGCTCATCAGAGGTCATCAGAGGTCATCAGAGGTCATCAGAGGTCATCACCTGTGCCGCCCGCAATCAACCCGATGGACTCAAACTCATTCTGGATGATCGGCAGCCCCATGATTGGGCCTTTAAAGTCGAGGGTATCGCCTGGGCGCAGCGAGTGGATGTGTGTCGACATGAGCCCCTCCTCGTACCGCTTGATCACGAGCTCCAGGTACCCCACCGTCGTGTGCGACGGGGTGTACGGCCGCAGCACCATCGCGCGCGTGCCATCCGCCTTCTCCGTGCCGATCGGCGCACGCACGAGCAGGTACGAGGCCACCTCCATGCCGGCAGCGGCGTGCACGTTGTCGAAGACAAAGCGTATCAGCTTGGTGTTCGGAGAAGTCTGCTCGACCGACCACACCTTGAGCGGCCGCCACTCCCACGGAGAGAGTGCGGGTGGTGGCAGCGCGGTCAGCCCAAACCAATTGTCAGGAGCCCACAACGCATTCTGCTGGAGCGCGGGTGGAGAAAGGCCGCCGTACGTGGCAGCGGAGGTGGCCGCGGCGGCGGCGGCAGCGGCGGCGGTAGCAGCCCCGACACGGCCTCGCAGAGCGGCGGCGAGCCTGCCGACGAGCATCGCGACGTGATTGTGAATGTGTTGGTGTGAATACCCGAGGCGCGGGGGCGGGGGACAAGGGGGCATGGGCGGGGACCGGACCGCGTCTCCTGTGGTGTACGTAGATAGTGATCGACCCGACCTACGCACTATACGGTGATCGACCCGGACCGGACCGACACGGCACACGCGACAGCGACACGTCACACGACACTCGACAGTCGAGACACGAAGAACGTCCGCTGGGCTGCGTCCTGCGAGGAACAAGCGAATGTAGTTGAAGTTGTAGCAACCCGGGAAACACCGCACGAACCGAACACCCTACCTTCAACCCACCCGGACCCGCGCCCGCGCGCTCGATCTCGCCAAGAGAGAGCAGCGCAGCCGCAGCCCACCTCGCACGCCTGCCCCACGGTACGAATACGTACTCGACTAGAGGAGTCACAGAAGGACATGCGTGGGTGTACCATCTTCGATCACCGGAGAGTCACATAAAGTGTTCACGTTCACATCCAAGAAGCCGAGACGTCTTTGCATGCTGCAGCCATGCATGCAGCCACGCATGCAGCCACGCAGGGGCATGCAGGGGCATGCACTGAAGCCAGGCTCGAGGCAGTGGCTGAAGCACGGCTGCATGCAGATCATGGTGACGAAACTCGAGCAGATCCTCAGCTCGCGCGCTCAGCACGGCGCGGCGCCCCAGTGTAGGTTCATCACCTCGGGGTGGTAGTGCAGCATCTCCTGGAAGATGAGATTCTGTAACTGCTCCTTTGGAAGCATCGAGGTGCCCGCGATGGACATCCACTCGGAGAGCATCGCGGTCTCCTCGGGCACCTCCACTGGCACGCGCTCGCGGTACAACTGCATGCAATGAGGGATGCAATCAGCATGCAATCATGGCACAGCTCCACTGGCACGCGCTCGCGGTACGACTGCATGCACCGCAATCAGAGGCCATCAGAGGTCATCAGAGGCCATCGGAGGTCATCAGAGGTCATCAGAGGCCATCGGAGGCGATCAGAGACAATCATAGGCATCTTCACCTGCACAAAGGGCATGCTCAGTGCCTCATCGGCGGTGGCTCGCTTGGTAGGGTTGAAGACGAGCAATCGCCGGATCAAGTCGAGGGCGACGGGCGTCGCCGTGGGCAGCTTCTCCTCGAGGGTCTCACCCTGTGGGGAATCGGTTGGCAAGGACTCGATGTAGTTGACCGCACCTGGGGCACAGTGGTCATCAGTGGTCATCAGTGGTCATCAGTGGTCATCAGTGGTCATCAGTGGTCATCAGCGGCGGCGTACCCTCATTCATGATCGCCTCGAGGTCCTCATCCGAGGGACGTTTGAGGACCCTCATGATCTCCTCGAGCTGATTTCGTGGGTCCGTCCCTGTGGGGAAGAGGGGAGGGCGCCGTGGTGAGCAAAGAGGGGAGGGCGCCGTGGTGAGCACTTGCATGCTCGAGCGGATTTCGAGGGTCCGTCCCTTTGAACAGGGGTCGTCGCAAATGGAGCTCCGCGAGATTGGCGAGATTGGCGAGATTGGCGAGATGGCAATCGGCAGTCATCAGTGGCAATCACCTTTGAACAGGGGACGTCGCAAGTGGAGCTCGGCGAGGATGCAGCCGACTGACCACATGTCCACCGGAGAGCCGTAATAGAAGTTGAAGCAGAGCAGCTCGGGCGCTCTGTACCAGCGAGTGGTTACATACCTGCATGCGAGGAGCGCCGTGGTGAGCACTTGCATGCTCGGGCGCTCTGTACCAGCGAGTGGTTACGTACCTGCATGCGAGGAGCCAGTCCGGATGTGGTTACGTGTGGTTACGATGTGGTTACAGAGCGAGAGGCGAGTCCGGATCGCATTCCGCAGTCGCAATCAGAGGTAATCAGAGAGGCGAGTCCGGATCGCATTCCTCAGTCGCAATCAGAGGTAATCAGAGGGGCGAGTCCGGATGGCATTCCTCAGTCGCAATCATCTCCCGACGGGAGCTCTCCCGGGAGATGCAGTGAGATTCGTCACACACGCAGTCACAAACACGCTGTCATCAATCACACACGCACATAGTCATCAGCGCTCATCAGCGCTCATCAGCGCTCATCAGCGGTCATCCGCCGTCATCAATCACGCACGCACATGGTCAGTAGCTGTTGCGAGTCGCGGTCCGTCTGCTTCGAACACGAGCGCGCGAGCCCAAAGTCGCAGATCTTGAGCCTGCAGTTGCGGTCCACCAGAATGTTGCCAGGCTTGAGGTCGCGATGGACCACGTTGCACCGGTGCAGGTAGCCGACCCCCTCGAGGAGCTGTGCCGTGAAGCACTGAATGTGGTCATCAGAGATGGCCTGGCCCGACTCGATGACATAGTGCAGATCCGTGTCCATGAGCTCCGAGACGATGTACACGTCCTTCCACAGCAGCACGTTCGTAGAAGGCGGCAGCATGATGTCGGTGAGCGAGAGAAGGTTCTCGTGCTTCAGGTGGCGAAGCAGCCGCAGCTCGCGCAGCAGCCGCTTGGAGGCCATCACCTCATCGAGCGCATTCGTCAGCTTTTTGACCGCCACCTCCTGCCCCGTGGGGCTCTGCAGGTCGACCGCCGAGCAGATGATGCCCTGCGCGCCGTGGCCCACGTGGCAGCGGAGCTTGTACCGCGGGTCCATCGTAAACGTGGTGCCCTCGAACTGCGCAACCGTCTTCGGAAAGTAGAGGAAGACGCCCGGAGGCGTGCCAGGTGGCCGGGCAGCCATCGCTCGCGCCAAGTGCCGCGCCTCACAGAGTCGGCCCGAGACTGGCGAGCGTTCTTGCTGCCCTTGGATGCAACACGCGGCCCCGACAGACGGATTTGCAGGACAAGTCAAGTCAAGTCCAGTCAAGTCCAGTCAAGTCTCGTCGCGAAGAAGGAGTTGTCAACGATGTTAATCGAACACGATCCGCCCCGAGAATCGTCACGGTATGGTGAATCAAGCCTCACCGGCCCTAAGTTTCGTCGCGCGTCCTCGTGGGCTTGGCGACCTCGTATCCGCGTCGCTTTCTCATGGTGCGTGGCGTCAAAACTCTGTCTTGGGTTTTGGCCGCGGACGCTGCTTTTGCCGTCCCAACCGTCCGGTCGGACGGCCGCGCTGCTTCGTCCTCGCCCAGCTCTGACACGCGCTGCCCCGCTCGCCCGCAGGCGGACCAGGCCGAGGTTCGGTACGTGCTGCTCGAGGCGGCCGCCGGCTACGCCCTCTTTGAGCGCAAGGAGGGCGATGAGGTCGCAGTCAAGCTCAAGGACGTGCAGCAGTCGGTGCTCGACTTTGCGCGCTTCTCCCGCATGGTCACGCTCAAGGGCTTCAGCCCGTTCAAGACCGCGGAGGACGCGCTGAGCAACTGCACAGAGATCGCCGAGGGCGCCATGTCCGCCGGCCTTCGCACGTTCCTCGAGCAAAACGTGCCGCTGCCGAAGCAGGGCAAGAAGTCCAAGTTCGCGCTGGGCGTGGCGCACCACACGGTGGGCGGCATGATCCAGGACGAGCTCGGCATCTCATGCGTCGCAAACGCGCTCACGGCCGAGCTCCTGCGCGGCGTGCGCGCGCACCTGCCGAGCTTCCTCGCGGCGCTGCGACCAGGTGACCTCGAGCGCGCGCAGCTGGGCCTGGCGCACTCGTACAGCCGCAGCAAGGTCAAGTTCGACGTCAATCGCGCCGACAAACACATCATCCAGTCGATTGCGATCCTGGACACACTCGATAAGGACATCAACACCTTTGCGATGCGGGTGCGCGCGCGCGCGCGCGCCGCGGGTGGTTCTCGTGGCGGGTGCTCGGTGCGGCGCTCAGCACATGCATGTGCTCACCACGACGCCCCCGCGTCTCCCCACAGGTGCGCGAGTGGTACTCGTGGCATTTCCCCGAGCTAGTGAAGGTGGTGAACGACAACTACATGTACGCGCGCTGCCTGCTGCTCATCAAGCGGCGCGACACCCTCTCGGAGGCGAGTCTGCCCAAACGAACCCTGACGAACCCTGACGAACCCTGACGAACTCTGATGCGGCGCGACACGATCTCGGTGGAACGTCTGCCCCGACGAACCCTGACGAGCCCTGGCGAACCCAAACGAACCCTGACGAACCTTGACGAACCCTGATGGGGGCGACACGCTCTCTGTGGCGAGCCTGCCCGCCCTGGACACCCCTGCATGCAAGAGCTCACCACGGCGCCCGCGACCCCTTCCCCACAGGCGAGCTTGCCCTCCATCGAGGCCATCGTGATGGATGAAACCAAGGCTAGGGTACGCACCCCTTGATGGCCTCTGATGATGACCTCTGATTGCATCCCTCATCAAGGCTAGGGTACGCACACAGCCCGCGCCACCCTTCTCACCGCCACCCTTGCCATCCCCCTGTGCGGCCTACCACCCTTTCCCACAGGCGGTGCTCGATGCGGCGCGTCACTCGATGGGCATGGACATTAGCGACATCGACTTGCTTAACGTTCACACCTTCGCCGAGCGTGTCATCCATCTCGCGGAGTATCGTCTCTCCCTGCAGGTGAAGAGCCCACCGCCACCATCACCACCATCACCACCACCACCACCGTCACCGCCATCACCGCCATCACCACCGCCTCCTCCACCACCACCGCCACCGCCGCCCGAAACTCGACTCCCTCTCCCCTCCCCCTCTC
>Ga0210241_100559_pt1 | contig 33133 bp, 10 predicted proteins | sample ChrtobMetP5a_8mM_FD_155488 | JGI IMG/M metagenome (GOLD analysis project Ga0210241, IMG submission 155488) | Chrysochromulina tobin associated microbial communities from unialgal haptophyte culture, Seattle, Washington, United States - P5a_8mM | ecosystem: Host-associated > Algae > Haptophytes >...
CACCGCCACCTCCATTAGAATCGCCAGCCGTTCGAGCTGTGTTCGAGTACACGCTGCAAGAAGTGAGCGCCACGTTACCATTCTGGACATAGACGCCACCACCCGAGCCGTCCATGTCGCCTCCCGTGATGTTGAGCCCGATCAGTTGCACGACGCCCGACGAGCCCGGGTTGATGTTCAGCACACGGCGCGGACTCGAGGAGCTCGCTTGTGCATCGAGCACGACCGAGCCTGCCACCGCCGCCTCGATGACGACGCTCCTGGTGATGCTGAGCGCGGCGCTGAGGGCGTAACGGCCGGGGGCAAGGACAATGTGGCTGGCGGCTGAGTTAGCGAGTGCACTGGTCAGGTCGACGGTGTTGCTCACCGACGCAGTCCCCGCCGTAAGAGGATACGGCGGCGGCGACGGCGGCGACGGCGGCGGCGGCGGCGAGGGCGGCGAGGGCGGCGGCGGTGGCGGCGCTGCCCCGCACCACGTGCGCATCATCGAGAGGAGCGGCGCTGGCGTGTTCGGCAGGCCGCCGCCGAGCCGCACGCCATCCAGCTGCGCCGGGCTGAGGGCGGCGTCCCACACCAGCAGGTCCTTCATCTGACCCGTGAACGTTCCCTCACCGGCCCAGTTGCTCTTGCCCACGTACAGGTTCGAGCGGCTCACCGGCAGCGGGAAGCGCATCGACGACGTCGTCGCGACGCTCGCACCGTTCCAGTAGATCTGGGCGGGCCCGTAGGTGTCGGTGAGGCTCGCACGCGACTGCACGACCACGACGTGAGTCCACACGTTTGCGGGGAAGGATGGCGCTGAGCTTGCATAGAGTGTGGAGTGGGAACTCCCATGAGTCACATAGTACAGCATTTGGGAATCGAAACTCAGTACGACACTGTCCGCAGCTGCACCATTGCCAAAATCGATGAGGCGATCCACTGCAGTGCCTATCCGCGCGCGGTAGACCCACGCGCTGAGCGTGAAGCCAAGCCCCCCGCCGACGAGTCCGGTACGCGACGTGGCCGTCAAGTAGGAGGTCGCCGCCCCGGTGAAGGTGTGTGCGCCGTCGACGGCGCACAGCGGCGGCGGCGGACTAGGAGGAGGCGACAGGGGTGGAGATGCAGGAGGCGGAGTGGGCGGCGGCGGCGGCGTCGCGTCGAAGTACACCTCGAGCATCGGCTGCTGCGCAACCGTAGCCCAGGCTGCGGTGCGGATGCCGACCCCGTTGGCGAAGTACGGCACGAAGACCCAGCCGTGATTGGGCGTGCCTGTGAGCCACCTGTTGACGCTCGGCGTCACGTCGACGGTTTGATTGGCCAGGTTGCCAGGCAGGTCGTTGACCGTCGGGCCCCAGTACGTGTCGATGACCGCCGCAGAAAAGGGCAGAGGGGGCGTCGGCATCGGCAGGTTGTTGTACGTCACGTTGCTCGCATTCCAGCTGCGGCGGAACTCGTGCATCTCACCCTGGTCGCCAGCGTCATACACGGTGTAGCGAAAGAGCGCGCGGGAGATGGGAGCCATGCCCGAGAGCGCGCTCAGGTTGAATCTCATCAGCACGAAGTCGACATCGGTCCTGCGGGCGGCAGTGTGACCAGGGGAGGAGAGGCAAGCACGCGTGAGCACAGAAGCGGAACGTCGGGATGCGGCCGTTGGGAGCAGCAGCTGATGAAGCCGAGCCGACCACGTGGCGAGCGGGTTTGGTGCGCCGCTGGCGCGCACGCTGAATTTCCGTCCCAGAGGACACCGACGTCGTTGACATAGTTTGCGTCGGGAGCAACCATGCGCAGCCGCGCGTGCTGGGCGTTGCGGATCTGCAGGACCGTGAACGGGGCGTGGGGCGGCGAGGGCGGCGGCGGCGGCCGCGCGGGCGGCGGCGGCGGCGGCGCGGGCGGCGAGGGCGGCCTGGGCGGCTGCAGCGCCGCGAACACGACCAGGTTGACGCGACGGTCTGGCGGCGCGCTGCACGCGCGCATCTGGGAGCCATCGCCAGACCCACCGAGATTCTGCGGCGATGGCCTCCAGATCCAGCCGTTGTTGCCGACGCCTCTGACCCAGCTCCGGACGCTCGCCGTCACGTCGATTTCGAACCAGCCCGACCGATTCGCTAGCGCCGTCGCGATCGCTGGCGTGCGGTACTCGTCCTCGTTGAGGCCTTGCGCGCCCACAAAGGTGCGGAACGTCGTGGAGTTCGCGCTCCACTCCTTCGAGATCTCGTGCAGCTGGGCAGTGGCGCCTCGCGCGATGGCCGAGAATGTTTCGTCCACATTGTACCGGAGCGTCGCGCGTTGGATGTACTCGTGCGGGCGCAGCTGGTTCGGCCCGAGCCCGATGATGTTGGTGAACTGCACGAGCGCCGAGTCGAAGTGGCCGACGGAGCTACTCCCGTCCCAAGATACTACCGTATCTTGGCCGCCATTGTAATCGGGGGGGTCGGAGCGGATCCACGTCGACTGGCAGCCGCCCGTGTAGCTCGAGTTCTCGCCGTTGTATGTGTACGAAAATGTCGGGGGCGGGGGCAGCGAGGGCGGCGCGGGCGGGGGACGAGGCGGGGCGGGCGGCGCGAGCGGCGAGGGCGGCGGATAATGCGTGTGGGGGGTATGCGTGTGCGGGATATGCGTGTGCGGGTTCCCAAAGAGGAGTCTTCTCCGGTGCTCTCCTGGGACGTGCTTGTGAGCAGCCCGCTCAATGAGTGCAGGGGCGGCATCCTGGCTGATGGTTGTTTCGCTTAGGATTCCGCTCTTGGCCGAGGCGAACAGCGTTGTAAAGTCGAGGAACGGGGAGAACACGGCGGTCGTTCCTGCCCCGGAGGTAGACAGCTCAACCTGGACTCCGTTGCTACCGCCAGTGGGCAACACGATCCAGCCATGGTTTGTACGGCTACCCGCGAGCCACGCGGCAACCGACGAGGTCACGTCAAACCTCTGCCAGCCAGTGACGACACCTGGGAAGGCACCCGGCAATCCGACGCCGCCGACGTTGGTGGGCCTCCACGATGACGATGCGAATGGGAGGTTGGTCCACGTGACCGTGGACTGTCGAAAGCAGGGAGGGGCAGAGAGGGACGCGTCGGCGCGAAGGGGTCTCAGCCAGGGTGCCGCACGCGGTTGTCAGGGGAGAGTGCGCGTCTTCGCGGTCGGCGTGCGCACCTCATTCCATGGAACGAGGAGCTCACGGAGCGAGGCTGTGTTGCCCGTATCGGTCACATAGTAGTTGAGCCAGACGGGTTTGGTCGGCACGAGCGTGGCACCGACGAAAGAGCTCAAGTCGAACTTGATCAGGAGGGCGGACGTATCAGAAGTGACGCCTGAGATGGCCCCTGTGGTGGCCGAGATCGTCAATGGGCCGTCCCACCATCCGGAAGTTTGGGCGTTGAAGTTTGTCGTAGCGTAGTTGATGATAGGAGCCGTAGTGGAAATGCCGGCCCTGATGTATGTATCAGAGGTGACGCTCGGGCCTCTGAGGATCACGCCCGTGACCGAGGCGACCAACGCGAGGAAGAGCGTGGCTTTCAGCGACCTCATCGCGAGCAAGCCAGCACCCATTCTCCTTTTCAGAGTCAAGCGACGCGAGTTCGAAACTTAGAAATTGTCGCCGCCGGTGGTTCCCAGCTCGCGTATTCGTCATTTTTTTGTGGCTCCGAAGAGCGCGTCCGACGCGCCCTTTCCGCCCCCACCATGACCGCGAAGCGCGATGACCCTGAGACGGGACCTTGAACTTTGAACATGTGCTGTCATCGCCAATCAAGCAATCATCGCGTTGAAGTCTCTTATACAGCTCTTATAATGGCTCTCGAGCGCTCGCAATCCCCAACGGACCCTTCAGTACGTCGTGGAATTACATTATTCGGCGTGCCGCAAACCTACCTTTTACTGTTTTCACCGGAGGGAGCCGGACACACAAGAAACTTTTTACCGGCCCCCCGGAGTCTTTTTGTAGGTTCTTTTTACCGGTAAATGATGGACATGTGAGTTTTTGGCGAATCGCTCGCTCATGGCGAAAACCAAGCGTATAGCCCGTGCTGTCCGTGTGCGTTACCGAGACGTGTGCGAAAACCGTGGTTTGCTTGCCCATCTTCCTGAGCGCGCGTGCCGAGAGCGCGACCTCTGCAACCTTTGACGTGGCCATGCCCAGCCACCGCCGTGAGCTGCAGACCACGGTGAGCAATACCGCCGAACTGCAAAGTGCACTCGCCAACACAGCCGTCGGCCACATTGTCCTTTCCCCCGGCTCTTACCTCCTCAACGCCCAGCTCAGCATCACTAGGAGCATCGTCCTCGAGGCGGCGGTGGGAGGCTCGGTCGTGCTGAATGCACAAGCCAGCTCCTCGAGTCCGCGCCGTGTGCTTCTCATCGACCCGGGCTCGTCGGGCGTCGTGCAACTGATCAGGCTCAGCATCACGGGAGGCCACGCGGAGGGGGTGATTGGATGGAATGGCGGTGGTGTTCATGTCGCATCAGGCACATTGACCTTGGCTTCCTGTAGCATCTACGGAAACACAGCTTACAGTTGGGGCGGTGGCGTCAACGTCGAGGGGGGCAGCACAGTCACACTGAGCAGCTGCCAAATCTACTCCAACGCCGCTGCCGGAAACGGAGCTGGCACTCGGGGCGGTGGCATCTACGTTAGCGGAAGCACAGTCTCGTTGATCAGCTCTCAGATCAACTCCAATACCGCAACCAATGGGCCCAATCTTTATATTAATAACGTAGCCGGCACGGCCGTCTGCTCCACAACGACCATCACCGGCGTCTTTGGACCTTCACCGGCGTCTTGCTCATCCCCGCCCCCGCCCTTGCTGCCCTCGCCGCCGCCGCCGCCCTCGCCACCGCCGCCGTCGCCGTCGCCGCCGCCGCCGTCGCCGCCGCCGCCGCCCTCGACGACGCCGCCATCGTCCTCGCCTTCGCCTTCGCCGCCTTCGCCCTCACCGCCTCCGCCCTCGCCTTCGCCGCCTCCGCCCTCGCCCTCGCCGCTGCCGCCGCAGCCGCTGCCACAAACATCTTCACCACGTCCACCACCACCACCAGAAGTTGAGACGAGCGGCTCAACGGGCATCACCATCGGCGTCATCGTCGGCGTCATCATTGCTCTTGCCCTCGCCTTGCCCCTGGTCTTCATGCGCCGTCGCCGCCGCGATCAACATCCGTAGTCACCAAAATAATTAGGGAATTGATGTTGTGTGCGGTCTGGGAAGCGGAACCCCCCACCGCGCATCGGTGGCGGTGCCGTGCCCCGAGGAGCCGCTGCCGCCGGCGCCGCGCGGTCCGCCGCGCCGCCAGGCTGCGGTGCGCGCGCGACGCTCGACGATACGAGGACTGTGCGGACTGCGGTGTCAGTGCGGTGTGTCTGTGATGCTCGTCCGGTCAGGCGTGGATAATCCGTTCAGAGACGCGCGCACGACTCTCGAGCCTCGTCTCTCGACTTCAAAGTTCAATAACCGCTTACGGCGCGTACGCGCTATAGCACCCGGCTACCGTTCGTTATACGTAACACGCACGCGGTCGCCGACCGCGCGCCAGCACACCATACCGCAGCACCGACGACGCACCGCGATCCCCGGATGGTCTCCCTCCCTCTCCGCTCTGGGAGCGCCGCCCCAGGCCCAGCATGGTCCATGGATGCCAGTTGCCACAATGGTCGCAGCGTCGCTTCTGTCACTGAAGAGCCGCCCACAACCCGTCTCGCACGAGCACATGCATATCCACACATACGGCGTCAGCACACAGAGAGCTCCTCATCATTCTCATCCATCGCACTCACTCAAGCGCGACGTGCAGCAGCACGACTTCGGCGACCGCGCACCCACCCCAGAGGGCTCCTTCCACACGCAGCCGCACCATGCCTCCTCTCGATACAACACAACAGAGTTCAGACAGGCGAGGGGATCATGCCGCCCTCCATTCACGCTCACCCGTTCACACTGGCTCACTCGATCCTCACAAAGGCGCTGGCGTGCCCGCGAGGTTGCCAATAAAGCCCGCGACGCGGTCTCCGGTGCCCATCGACGCGATGCCTCCATACTTGACCAACCCGCACACCGCTACGCACTGTGAGAAAGCCGTCGCATTCAGCGGCGCGCCGCCGGCGCACACTTGGAAGGCGGCGCTCGCGTCCTGCCATGTCAGATCGGCGTTCACCTCGGCGCCGCTAGACAGGATTAGGATCTCGGCGCGGATCAGCATGCATTCCTCGAGGTACATCAGCAGCGCGCGCTCGCTGACGGTCGCGGCGCCGGCCGCGGCCTTGCCGAAGGCGGCATCGAGCATCGGCTTCCCGGCCGTGAGCGCCGCGCCGACGGCCGCGTCGGAGCGCGCCGTTTCGAGCAGCGGCTGCAGCACGACGACTTTTTGCGAGCGCCGCAGCCCCGAGAGGAGCGTCTCGAGCGACGCGGGCTTTGCGCCGTCACGGTCGAAGGCGAGGTGCACAAGGAATGTCAGGAACTCGTACAGCTCAAAGTCCGCATCGCCACCGCCCGACGCGTCGTTTACCTGCTGGAAGAGCGTCACGACCTTGGTGATCGGGTATGCCTTGGTCACCATCTGGTTGTCGAGCGCGAGGTCGACAAGCTCCGCCTGCTGCATGCCCGGCGTGTCGCCCGCGTAGTACGTGAAGAGCGGCTCGAGGTCCAAGTACGCGCCCGCAAGCAGCTTAAACACCTCAGGCTCCCATGTGGGGAAGCCCGGCACGTACTGGAGTCCATCCATCTGCTTCCACACAGCCAAAAAGGGCGCGGGCGCACCGGAATTGGACGGCGGCACGTAGCGCTCGAGCTTGGGCTCGGCCGCCATCACAACGTCATGAATGGAGGCCTTGCCCAGGTACTCGGCGATGATGGCCTCGCACTTTTGGGCCGTGCTCATGGTGCTCACCGCCGCGAACTTGGCCAGCCCGCACACGCCCAGCGCGACCAGGAACTCGTCAAAGTCGATCTGGTCGTTCGCGCTGCCCGTGTTCGAGCTTCCGGGCGCCTGGCAGAGCGTGAATGCCCCTTCGACGTCGAGCGCCGAGAGGGTCAGCTCGAGCTCGACTGCCGCATCGCCCGTCACCTTGGGCTTCGCCTTCACGCTCGTCGACACGATCACACCGCGGTCCTTGAAATCTGCCACCAACGTCGGGCGTGACATGAGGGTCTTGGCGAACAGCGCGACCGCGGGCTGCTTCTCGCGCTTCTTGCACGCGGCGTCAAACTCCTTGCGGATCGCGCCGCGGTAATTGTAGATGGTCTTGTTCATCAGGTCTGCCTTCTTGAGCTCTGTGAGCATCTGCATCATGCGACTCTTCTTGGCATTCTTGAGCAGATAGTTATTGAGCAGCTGCTCGAGGCAGTCGGGCAGCGGCACCGTCACGCCCGCGAGCCCAGTGAACCCTGTCTCGCCAAGCTTCGGGTTGGCGCGGTTGAGGGCGATGAGCAGCAGCAGCACGATGAAGGCGGGCATCGCTATGCCTTCGGAGTACACGCCCGTACCGCCCGTGCCCTTCTCGGGCTTGAAGGCGCCTGCCACGTCCTTCATCAGCGACTGCACGCGCGCATTCGAGAGCTTCTCCGTCACCAGCCCGGCGTCGCGGCACATGGAGACGAGCTCATTGTCCTGCAGCGTGATCGCTTCCTTCGTGGACGCTTGAAGCGAGCCGCCCGTGACCGACTGCGCGTAGTTGGAGAAGATCGCCTGGAGCTCTTCGAAGTTCGCCTGGAGGAGCTTGAAGACCGCCTCTTCCCAAATCGGGAAGCCGATCACGTCCACCTCCAGGCATGCATTCATCGCCACCCTCCACGTCGCAAGGAAGGCTTGATGGGTTTCGTTTGGCTGCCCCGTGAGCCGCTTGGCCGTCTCGGCAATCTTGGTGCGCGGAGGCGACGGGTAGAGTACCTCCGAGACCACCTGTCGCTCTGTGCGCCCATTATACTGCGACTTGGGATCGGGAAGCTGCCCGGGGAGTGGCAGCAGGTAGTTGTCGAGGATGCCCGCAACGCGATCGGCCATCTTGGAGCCCTTGACCTCCATGTACTTGATGTGGCCGCACAGCGCAAGCGCCTTGAGCCACTCTTCAAAGTTCACCTTGTGATTGGCATTGCCCATCTGCAGCTTGTCACCCGACCAGCCCGTGCCCTTTTTGAGATTCTCCCCTTGCTTGCCCTCCTTGGCCTGGTTGAGGATCTGCGCCACGTCAGCGTCCTGTGCGCCCGCAAAGCCAGCCTTGATGTCGAGCGCCGACAGGTTGCAGTGCACCTTGTCGACCGCCTGCCCGACCACGGGCGGCTGAGGCGTGATCCACTTATCGCCCATGATGTCGCGTTCGGTCAACTTGTCGATAAACGTGGCCATGTCCATCGAGAGGCCGCCGTCGGTCATCATCTTGTTGGTCATGGTCGCTCCTTGCTCACCCTTGCCAGCGTCAGAGCGCCAGCGCATGCGCATCGGCTCGCGACGCACCTCGATCACCTTCTGAACCTCCTTTGAGCTCACGATCTCGGCCATCCACGCTGGCACCTGATCGCGCTTCGCCTTTGCGAGCACGTTGCTCTTGAGCATCGTCTCGAGGCAGCCGGGCAGCAGGGTCATCGTGATGCCGCCCGCCGCCGCGTCCGTCTTGCCCACCTGGCCATAGTTCGGGTTGGCGCGGTAGAAGGACATGGCGACGAGGCACTCTAGGAACTCGGCGATGTTGAGCCCCTTATCCTCGATGATCTCGGGCCCCTTTTTGGCCTTGCCGAGGTCCTTCGAGCGCTCCTTGTACTCCTTCGCCTCCTGCTCCTTGACGACCTGCGCCGTCTTGGCCGCATTCTTCTTGGCCGCCGCCGCCTTGCGCTGCGCGTCGTCGCCCTCGTTGGCGCGCTGGAAGACGTTCATGACGCGCGCTTGCGGGAAGTCGGCGGTCGCCAGCCCGCAGTCGAGCGACAGGTTGTTGAGCTCGGTCTTCTGCATCGTGAAGAGCTCCGCCGTGGTGGCCGAGCCCGCGGAGCCCGTCTTCGAGTACTCCTGGAAGATGAGCTTCAAGTCGTTGTAGTGCTTGCCGAGGAGCTCAAACACCTCCTTTTCCCACAGCGGCCAGCCGAAGACGTGGGACAGGTCCATCGCACCGTAGGTGGCGAGCCACTTGGCGTCCGCGCCGCTCGACGCCCAGTCCCAGCGCGGCAGCTGCGGCTGCTGCCACTCGGTGATGACGGCATGCGCGTCCTTGTCGAGCAAGAAGTTGGCGTAGATGCCGTCGACAATGACGGCGAGCGGGCACTCGGCACCCTCTGCAGGGGTGGGATCGCCAGCGTCATCCTGCTCCCCAACCTTCATGTTGGGCGGCCGGCCCAAGTTGCCAAGGCCCTTGACCTTCTCGTACTTGATCGTGCCGCAGAGCGCAAGGCACGTGAGGAACTCGTCGAAGTCGATCGACTGGTCGCTGAGCGCCGTGCCCACCTGGCACGTGACGAAGGCGCCCTTGCACTCGATCCACGAGAGGTTGCAGTGCACCGGCGGCAAGAAGAGGCCCGTGATGTTGGGCGTGGGCGTCACTTTGAGGTCCTCGGACACATTGCGGTCCGAGAGCTCGTCGCAGAAGACGTCCATCCCGAGGGTCGAGCCTCGCCCATCCTCCTCCGCCTCGTTGCCGAAGCCCTGCGTCGTCTTCTTGCCCGCGTTCCCGAACCCGTCCTTGGTGCCCGACATCTGCGTCGCGTCCTTCTTGCACACGATCTCGAACTGCTCGCGGAGGGCGGCGTAGCGCTTCTTCTTGACGAGGGCGACCTCGGGGTCCTTGTCGACCATCTTGCGCACCTTGGCCAGCTTGTCGCGGCGCGCCTTTTGCAGGATGTTCTTGGTGAGCACGTCCTCAAAGCAGCCCGGCATCGGGGAGTCGGGCTCCACCTGCTGCCCAATCTGGCCCAGGTCGAGGTTGCCGAACTCGGGGTTCTGGCGCGAAAAGGCGAGGAACATGAGGCACTCAAGGAACTCGTGCAGCTCGAGGCCCTTGTCGCCGCCCTCGGCGCCCTTGCCTTCCTTGACACGCGCGTCGCTCTTGGACGCGACGAGGGTCGAGTCCACCTGGTCGGCGCGCATGAAGATCAGGTTGATCCTCGACATGGGAAAGGCATCAGTCGCGAGCTCGCAGTCGAGCGACAGGTTGGTCAGCTCCGTCGACTGCATCGTCATCGCCGCCTTGGCAGAGCCGGAGCCCGCCGAGCCCGATTTGGAATACTCGGAGAAGATGGACACGAGCTCCGAAAAGTACTTTTGGACGAGCGCGAAGGCCTTGTCCTCCCAAACAGGGAAGCCGTAGATGTGCGAGAGCGACATCTTGTCCCAGGTGGCGACGAGGCGCTCATACTCCTTGGGCTCCTGCCCCTTGAGCGGCGATGTGAGCTTCTTGTAGTCGAAGCGCGGCGGCACCGGCACGCATGCGTCGTTGATGACGGCCTGCTCGTCGCGGATCATGCACCAGTTGTCCACCATCGCCATGAACTTGTCCGCGTTCGTCATCTCCTTGATCTCGGCGTATTTGATGTACCCAATGAGGCCGAGCAGCACGATGAACTCCTCAAAGTCGATAGTCTCTGCCCCCTCGTTGCTCTCGGCAGAGTCGCGGCCGGTGAACCCGTTCTGGCACGTGGTGAACGCGCCCTTGACGTCGAGCCACGAGAGGTTCATGTGCTTCTCGGGGAAGACGTCGCCCTTGACCTTCGGATGTGGCTTGATGAAGATGTCACCCGAGCAGCGCCGCTTCGTCAGCTCATCCTGCAGCATGTCCATCGACATGACCTGCTGCCCGAAGACCTTGCGAACGCCCACCGCGGTGACATCGTCCCACGCGCGAGCCACCTTTTGGGTGAGGCCCTTGGCATCCTTCTTGTTCTGCAGCTTCCTCTTCACCTCGGGCATCATCGCGAGGACGTCTGCATTCGTCTCGAAGGACGACTTGACCAGAGCAAGCGCGTCGCGCTTCGCGTTCACCAGGATGTTCTGCTTGAGCAGCGTCTCAAAGCAGCCGGGGAGCGGGTACGCGCACTCGTCGTGCCCAAGCTCGCCCAACTTCGGGTTCGCGCGGAAGAGGGCGATGGAGACGATCGCCTCGAGGAACTCGACGAACGTGAGCGCCTTGTCGCCCGCCTGCGCAAACTCGCCCCTCATCACCGTGGTCTCGACCTCCTGAATGCGATCGGCGACGCGAGAGAGGCGCTGGTCCTTCCCCTCAGCGAGCGCGCGCACGTCCTGCTCGCCCACCTTGGCATCCTTCTTGATGCCCATCACCTTGACCGTGGTCGCCTTCATCGTGTCGTCGATCTGGTCGGCGCGGATGAAGACGTTCTGCACGCGCATCGAGGTGAACTGATCGGTCATGATGCCGCAGTCCATCGCGAAGTTCATAAACTCGGTCTGCTGCATCGTCGTGAGCGCCGCCATTGAGCCGGCGCCCGCCGAGCCGCTCTTGCAGTACTGCGAGTAGATGGACGAGAGCTCGCCGAAGCTCGCGGACAGCAGCTCGAAGACCTGCGCCTCGAAGTCGGGGAATCCCCACAGGTGGGACAGGTCCATCTTCTCCCAAGTGGCCATAAACGTCTTGGGCGGAGGCGCCTTGCCGGGCACCGAGAACTGCACCACCGGGTTGAAGCGCGGCGGCGGAGGCGCCAGGATGGGCTGCAGGCACGCCAGCTCGTCCGCCGTGCCGAGGTAGTTGGCAAAGATGGCCTCGACCTTCTGTCCGAGACTCATGTTCTCAACCTCCTTGTACTTGAAGGCGCCGCAGAGCGCGAGGCACGTGACGAACTCATCGGAATTCACAGTATTGTTCGCGTTGCTCGCCTCGACCTTCTGTGCCGTCACGAATGCTCCCTTGGCATCGATGATCGTGAGGTTCGTACGCACCGACGGGAGCGTCTTCCCCTTGACCGGAGAGATCGGCTGCACCATCACTTCCTTGGCCACCCCAATTTCGAAGAGCTCCTGCATCAGCCGCTCGAGGCTCACCGACTTGCCGTCGGCCTTCTTGGGGCTCGAGGCGGTCGCAGCCACGTCTGCCTTCGCGAGCTTCTCGAAGCGCGCCTTGAGCGCATCCTTATTCTTGCGGATGGCCTCCATCGCCTTCGGGTCGGCGAAGAGCTGCTTCTTCGTCTCCGCGAGCGCGTCGCGCTTCGCGTTGAGCAGCAGGTTGTCCTTGAGCATGGTGACCAGGCACTCGGGCAGGGGCGTCTTGACGAAATCCTTGGACGTGCCCTTCTTGCCGAACTCAGGGTTCGCGCGGTGGAAGGCGAGCTTCACGACTGCCTCGAGGAACTCATGCAGCTCGAGGTTCCCGTCCGCAGTCGCTCCCTTTTTTAGGGCGGCCGGGTCCTTGACCGCATCCGCGGACTCGAAGACCTGCACGACGCGTTCCATGGGGAAGTCAGCGGTCGCGAGCGAGCAGTCGAGGGCGAGGTCGGTGAGCTCAGCCTGCTGCATCGTGAGCGCGGTCGCGGAGGCGACGGCAGAGCGGTCGGACTTGGTGCCCTTCTCGCTCTTCGCGTACTGCGCAAAGATGGACTGCAGCTCACCGAAGGCGCCGTAGAGGGCGAAGAAGACGTCCTCCTCCCACAGAGGGAAGCTGAAGAGGGTCGAGAGGTCCACCCTCTTCCAGTTCTCGATGAAGCCAGCGTCCGCGCCTGAGGCCGCCGGATCATAGCGAACGAGGGGTGGGTAGAGCGCATCGGTGATGGCCTGCGCGACTGTCTTCTCGCCCGAGTACTCGAAGCAGAGCGCCTCCGCACGCTGTGCAACGTCCATCCCTTCATCCTTTGGTCCACCGTTCTTGACGGTGCCGTACTTGAAGTTGCCGCACAGCGCGAGGCAGATGACGAACTCATCAAACGTGATCGTGTCTCCGTCGATATCGCCCACGCCCACCGTCGTGAAGCACGTCTTCGCGTCCGCCATCGTCAGCACGCACTTGAACTCCGGCACCTCGGCACCGGCCGTCTGCGGCGTCGGCTTGGCGACCACCTCGCCCACGATGCCCTTCTGGAAGAGGTCGTCACAGAAGCGATCGATGCCCATCTTGGGTACCAGCCCCTTCTTAACCGTCTTGTCGAGCTTGCAGCTCGCCTCGAAGAGATCGCGCAGCTTGTCGCGCCGCGGGCGCAGCCGGTTGAGGATCTTGCGGTCCTTCTCGATGAAGCCGCGGAACTTGGTCAGCTCGTCGCTCTTCGCGTTCTTGAGGACGCATTGCTCGAGCAGGGCCTGGAGGCAGTCGGGGAGCGGTAGCTCGACAGCGTTGCCGACCTGAGCATACTTGGGCTGCGCGCGGTGGAACGAGATCATCACGAGCGCCTCGAAGAACTCGTGCAGCTCGAGCGCGCCGTCGCCCGCGCCCGCCTTTTGGCCGGATTTGGACTTGCCATCTTTGGCATCGTCGACCACATCGGCGCGCTCGAAGAGCTCGATGATGCGTGTCATCGGGAAGTTGGCCGTCGCGAGCGAGCAGTCGACGGCGAACTGCGTGAGCTCCGTCTGATCCATCGTCGACGCGCCCCTCGCCCCCCATGCAGTGGACTTGCCGATGCCCGCGTAGTTGGCAAAGATCGCCTTGAGCTCTCCGAAATTCGTCTTGAGCAGCTCGAAGACCTGCGGCTCCCAAATCGGGAAGCCGTGCAGGTGTTGCAGGTCCATCTTGTTCCACACGTCGAGCGCCATCTCGTACTCATCTCGCGGCTGTCCGCCGCTCGGCTGCGAGTACGAGGCGTCGAAGCGCATCATCGGCTCGACCACCGCCTTGGTGATCACATCGTGCTCCGATCCCCATTTCGTCTCGTCCTCGCCGCGTATGTAGTTGGAAAAGAGGCCTTCCACACGCTGCTCGAGAGTCATCTCCTCGACCTCCTCGTACTTGATGTGGCCGCACAGGGCGAGGCACAGAATCCACTCATGGAAGTCGATCGTCAGCAACGAGTTCACGCCGTCTTTGGTCGTGTCCTCGCGCTGCGCCGCCATGAAAGCCGACTTGATGTCCATCTGCGACAGGTTCGAGTGGTACGACGGCATCTGCATCCCCTTGATCGCGGGCGTAGGCGTAACCGTCAGCTCGCGCACGATACGGCGCGAGCCCTTGTCATTGTCGCCCTTGCCGCCGCCCTGCTGCCCCATGTCCTCGCAGAACATCTCCATTGAGAGAACTTCCTTGCGCTCGACCTTCATGGGGCCCTTGCCATTGCCGACGGACTTCCACTCCTTGTACAGCGGCTTCTCATACTTTTTGAAGAGAGCCTTGATCTCCGCCGAGGCGAGGATCTCCGCCTTGATGGCGACCAGACCGTCCTTCTTGGCCTTCTTGAGCACATGCTTATCGAGCAGCATCGTGAGGGTCTGCCCCGCGTCCAGCTTGACCGCGTAATTGGAGCCCTGCTCGCCGTAGTCAGGGTTGAACCGGTAGAAGCCGAGCATCACGAGGAACTCGAAGAACTCGTGCAGCTCGAGCCCGCGGTCACCTCCCTTGGCCGTCTCGCCCGTGACGTCGAAGTGGTTCGCCTTGGACTCCTGGAAGGTGTCGTCCACCTGGTCGGCACGCCGGAACAGGTTGATGACGCGCGTCATATTGAAGTCCTTGGTAAGGACGTCGATGTCGAGGCACATGTTGCCTAATTCGGTCGACTGCATCGTGAGCGCCATCTCGGCGCTCGACGCGCCCGCCGTACCCGTCTTCGCGTAGTACTCATAGACGGCCTTGAGCTCCTTGTAGCAACTCGCGAGCTTTGCAAAGGCCACCTCCTCCCACAGCGGGAAGCCGAAGATGTGCGTAAAGTCCATCTTGGCCCAGAGCTCAAGGAAGGCCTTATCGGCGCCGCTGCTCGCGTAGTCATAGCGCGGCAGCGGCGGGTACAGGCAGTCGGAGATGACGGCCTTCTCGTCCTTGCGCTGCAGGTAGTTGTCGATGATGCCCTCGACCTTTTGGGCGAGCGTCATGCCCGCAATCTCCTCGTACTTGATGTAGCCGCACAGCCCGAGCAGGTTGCAGAACTCGCCGTAGTCGACGCAGACGCCGGCCGCGGACGTGTTGGAGCTGCCGCCGCTGCCGGAGCCCTGCGCCGTCGAGAAGGCGCCGCGGATGTCGAGCTGCGACAGGTTGGAGTGCACCGCGGGCACGTAGGTGCCCGAGACGGCGGGCTTGGGCGTGACGATCACGTCCTTGGCCACCTTGCGCTGGTTCATCGCCTGGACGAGCTGCTCCAAGGTCATCGTGGGCTCCTTGGTCGCGGACGCTTTCTTGTTTGAGTGCGCCTCGAAGCCCTTACGGAGCGGCCCGGCCACCTTGTTGAAGACGGCGCGGATCTCCGGGTCCTTGGCGATGATCTTGAGCACCTTGGCCAGACCGTCCGTCTTCGCCTTGGCCAGGATCGACTTCTTGAGCAGCGTGTCAAGGCAGCCTGGCATCGGGTGCTCAACGATGGTCGCCGCGTTCGTCGTTTTCGAGTGGCCGACGCTCCCATACTTGGGATTGGCGCGAGCCAGCGCGATCATGCACAGGAGCTCGAAGAACTCGGGCAGTTCCAGACCGCGGTCGCCGCCGCTCACCTGCTGCCCCTTGACGACGCCCGTGGCCTCGTCGCGGTACAGCGTGTCGTCCACTTGGTCGGCACGCAGGAAGAGCGAGATGAGCTTGGCGTCCGTGAACTGCGCGTTGCACAGCTCGCAGTCGAGCGCGAGGTTCGTCAGCTCCGTCTTCTGCATGTTGAGCGTCTGCGCCGCCGAGCCGCTGCCAGCGGTGCCCGACTTGGCATACTGCTGGAAGATCGACTTGAGCTGATCGTAGTTCGCTGCGAAGATGCCGAAGGCCTCCTTCTCCCAGAGCGGGAAGCCGAGCACATGCTTCAGGTCCATCTTGGACCACGTGCTGATCATCTCGGGCGCCGCGCCGCTGTTGGCGTAGTCGTAGCGCGGGAGTGGCGGGTAGAGGCACTCGGAGATCCACGCGTGCTCGTCCTTGCGCCCGTGCTTGTGCTCCGTGCCCTTTGCCCACTTGCCCGCGGCCTTCTCGCCGTCTTGGGCGTGCCGGTAGTTGTAAAAGATGCCTTCGACGCGCTGCGCAATGGTCATCTGCTCGATCTCCTCGTACTTGATGTGGCCGCACAGCGCGACGCACATGTAGAACTCGTCGAAGGTGACGGTGGTGTTCGAGTCCTCGACCTTCTTGTTGACCTTGCCTTTCTTGGCCTGCTCTTTATCGACCCGATCTTGCGCGGTCACAAACGCGCCCTTAGCGTCGAGCCACGAGAGGTTCGAGTGCACGGAAGGCGGCGTGGTGCCCGCGACGGCGGGAGTAGGCGTGACGACGAGGTCCTTGAGCAGCGTGCGCTCGATGAAATCCTTCATCATGATCTCGAGCGTCCAGGTCGGCTCCGAGCCGGCCTCGTTGCCGTCCACGGCGCGCTCCTTGAACTCCTCGAGGAAGTAAGCGCGGTGCTCCTTGAGCACCGCCTGGCAAGCGACGTCGGACATGATGACCTTCTTAATCTTGGCGAGCGTGTCCGTCTTCGCCTTCTTGAGCAGCACGTCCTTGAGAAAGGTCTCGAGGCAGCCTGGCAGCTCGATGTACTTGCTCTTCTGCTCAAGCTTGCGCACCGAGCCATCCGCTTTGAGCTCGAAGGCCTTGTTGTTCGAACCCACCTCGCCATACTCGGGGTTGGTGCGCTCGAAGGCGAGCATCACGACGCACTCGAGGAACTCAGCCAGCTCGAGCCCCTTGTCGCCGGCCTCGGCGCCTTTGCCCGTGGCCACGCGGTGGTCGGCGTCGGTGGCCTTGTACGTGTCGTCCACCTGGTCCGCGCGCTTGAAGATGTTGATGACGCGCGTCATCGAGAACTTGGCCGAGTTGAGCCCAACATCGATGGCGAGCGTCTGCAGCTCCGTCTGCTGCATCGTGAGCAGCGCGCCAGTTGAGGACGAGCCGGCGGTGCCGCTCTTGGCATAGTAGTCGAAGATGCCGCGCAGCTGCTCGAAGTTCTCATGTAACAGGTTGAAGACGCCCTCCTCCCACAGCGGGAAGCCGTACACGTGCGACAGGTCCATCTGGCCCCAGAACATGAGGAAGGACTTGAAGTCGGCGGGCGACTCGCCCTCGAGTGGCTTGGCCAGCGAGGTGTTGTAGCGCGGCAGCGGCGGGTAGCAGTACTTGCTGATGACCTTGTGCTCGTCTTCCTCCTGCAGGAAGTTGCGGATGATGGCCTCGACCCGGTTGGCGAGCGTCATCTCCGAAATCTCCTGGTACTTGACCCAGCCGCACAGCGCGAGCGTGTGTAGGAACTCCTCGTAGTCGATGTTCGCGCCGTCCTTGCCGTCGGCCTTGTTGTCATTGCCCGTCCGCTGCGCTGTCGAGTAGATCCCCTTGACGTCAAGGTTGGACAGGTTGGAATGGCGCGGCTCGACCACGGTGCCGGTCACCTGCGGCGTCGGCGACACCATAATGTCCTTGAGCACGTTCTTGGAGCACCCGCGCCCGCCGTCGCCCTGGAAGTCAGGCCCCATCCAGATGATGAGCGTCTCGAGCGAGATCGTCTTGATCCCGAGCTCCTGAATGCCCTTACGCGTCTCGTACGCCTTCGCCTCGAACATCCTCTTGAGCCCGTTCTCCTTGTGGCGTGTCTCGGGCAGGAACTCGTACGTTTTGAAGTGGGCCTGCACCTCGGGGTCGGTCTTGACTTGCTCGAGGATCTCGCGCATCATGTCGCGCTTAGCCTTGGGCAGGATGTCGTTCTTGAGCGTGTCCTCGAGCACCTTGGGCATCACGCCGCCCTTGACCTCGCGGTTGCCCACCGAGCCGTACTTGGGGTTGGCGCGATAGAAGGCGATGCGCACGATCAGCTCGCAGAACTCGAAAAGCTCAAGGGTGTTGTTGCCGCCCGTCTTGCGCTTGTCGTACAGCTCGTCGCCCTTGAACCGGCCCGCCATCACCTTCTTCGCGTCCGACTGGTCCGACTGCTCCATGAGCATGTGGATGCGCGCCATCGTCCACGAGCCGATCGGACCGTCCTTGGCGGCCAGGCCGCAGTCGAGCGCAAAGTTGGTCACCTCCGCCTGCTGCAGCACGAAGGCGCTCTCGGCCGAGGTGCCCACGCCCCCGCTCTTCGAGTAGTACGCGAAGATGCTCGCGAGCTCGTTGAAGGCGGCGCCGAGCAGCAAGTACACCTCCTTCTCCCACAGCGGCCAGCCGTGGACGTCGTTCAGGTCCATCTTCTTCCACATCGAATTCCAGTCGGGCACCTCGTAGATGGCCTTCTCCTCGGGCGTGCTCAGGTCCTTGTCGCAGTTGAAGCGCACGAGGCCCTTGGCGAACGCATAGTTGATCGCATGGTTGAGCCGGTCGCGGATGACGTAATCACGGTAGTCGAGCTCGGGCACAGCGGCCGTCATCGTGCGCACGAAGCACTCGACCTTCTCGTGGGGTGGCAGGCGATCAAGCGTGCGGAACATGTTGAGGCCACAGAGCGCCACGAGCTTCTTATACTCGGCAAAGTCCAGCAGCGACGAGGCGGCGAGGAGCTGCTTGTCGCCCGTGAGCATCCCTAGGATGGCCTGCTCGCGGTCCTGTGCTTCAATGAAGGCGCGCTCCGCGTCGAGTCGTGAGAGCTCGTAGTATACGTTGATGTCCGGGTTGCCACGGATCGGGTCAGGCACGAGCTCCTTCATCTCGACAAACATCTTCTGGCGCTCGATGTCCTTGATGAAGTCCTCGACGTTGAGCAGCGGCACCTCTGGGGGGCTCGCGTGGAGCCCGTCGCCCTTGGGCCGCTTGCTCGGGTCGAGAATCTTGGTTTGGCGCTTCGCGATCGCGAGGAACTGCTTCTCGAGGGGACCGCTGAAGGCGCGCAGGACCTCGTTGACCTCGGCCGACTCCATCTGCGCGCGCACCGCCCCCATCGCGTCATTCTCCACGAGGGGCAGAATGTGCTTGTGCATGAGCTGCTTGTAGCCCTCGCCGCCGTTGCCCGCCTTGATCGCCTTCTTGCCGCTCGCCGAAGTGGCCATCATCTTGATCGAGACGCGCAGCAGCGCCTCGATGAACTCGGCGAAGCAGAGCTCCTTGTTCGCCTTGGCAGCGACGCCCTTCTTCGACTCCTTCGCCTTCGCCTTCTCCTCCTTGCTCGCACGGTCGCAACGGTTGTGCGCGTCGTTGAGCTCGCCCGTCGACACGGGAATCTTCGCCTCCTTGCACATCTGGATCCACTCGCGCAGCGACATGGTGAAGCTGTCGGAGGCGGTCTTGCCGGTGGCGCCCGGCGCGGCGCCCTTTTTGCAGTACTCGAAGAAGATGGAGCCGAGAGCCTTCAGGTTGGCGTGGGTCAGGTCGAAGGCGGGCTTGTGCCAGAAGAAGAAGCCCGGCAGGTCGCTCGCGTCAAGCCCGGCCCACGTGGTCAGCATGGCTTGGAACTGCGAGTCGGCCTCGCCCGGCAGAGCGCGCGCGTCGAGGGTCGGGTCGAAGCCGCGCCCGTCCGACGGCTTGACCACGGGCCCGGTCAGGTCGGTCAGCCCCGCCTTCGCCGCAGCGTCCTCGCGCCCCTCCTTGCTCATCCAAAGGGCGGAGCGCCCAACGGCCGAGCGGTTGACACCCTTCTTCTTCTTGGGCGTGATGCTCTTCTTCGCACTGGCAAAGCTCGCCAGGATCGACTGCAGCTCGCCGCTCTCCTTCATCATCGTGAGCGGGTCCTCGGACGTGTGCGGCCGGATGGATACCTGCACGCCGTTACCCACCTTCTTCCTCTCCAGGCGCGGCGAGCCGTTGCCCTTACGCAGCGCGCAGATGCGCAGCATCTCCAACTCGGGCATCGACTCGCCATCGAGCGAGCCCGTCTGCACGTGAATGTTGCACTCCGAGGGCGTGCTCTCAATCACCTCGAGTAGCGACTGCAGCTTGAACCCCTCGAGCTCCGCAGCGAGCTGCAGCTTGATCAAATATGGGTCGAGCCACGGCAACGGCCCGACGTTCATCGAGCGCTCTTCGCCGCTCAGGAGCACCTGGGGCGAAAATGCGAGCACCATCCGCGCGTGAAGCGCGAGGCCCGCCCGGATGGCCGCGTAGCCGCCCATCGAGGCGCCCACAATGATCAGCTCACGAGGCTGCACGAGCGCTATCTCGGCTTGCAGCATCTCAATCACCGAGTTGAAACCACCCGAGTCACCCTGCGCCAGGCCCCGGTGGAACCAGGAGTGCGTCGGGTCGCGCACGACAAGAGCGAACTTGACGCCGCTCTTCTTGCAGAGCTTGAGAAAGTTTTCCGGCTTCACGCCGCCCTTCTGGGGCAGACCGCCCAGCTTATCGTTCTCGCCCGCAAAGCCAATGACCATCGTTTCCTCCGCGCCATCGCCCTCAGCGGGCGTCTCGTACGACTTGAGCACGGGATCGCCCATCTTCTCACGCAAGAAGGACGCCTCCGCATTGAGCAGCAGCCGCTGCCGCGAGCGCGCGAGTCGAGGCGGGCGTCTCTCAGGCGCTTTCAGGGCATGGGCGCGCGCACAGGCATTTGGCGCTGCGGGCTGGCAGGCGCAGGAATCGTTTCGTGTCGCACCATCTTTTTCATATCGTCGTCCTTTCCGACCCGGCTAAGCTTATCGAGGACGTCATTTTCGTTCTCTTTGAAGACCTCCGTCATCCAATCAGAGAAGCTGCCGGCGTCGAACAGGGGCGGCGGGCCAGCGGCGAGCGGTGCCTCAGGCAGCGGCTTCTCATTCGTGATGAAGAACGGCAGTTCCTCGACGGATCGCGAAGTCGACCGAGCCGACGCCATCCCCTTTGGGGGCCGCCAACCTCTGAGGCTGAAGGGTCACTCTGATCTGTGCCCTGTCGATTTTCGTCGCACACGACCGACGCCAAACGCGTTCCAAACTTCGTTGTTCAGTTCCAAATCATTTTCCAAACTTGAGACTCTAAAGAGAGCCCGACACAGCGCTTTTCAAAATCCTCCGAAGACACAACACACATATACATGTAGCAAGCAAGCAGGTGCTTTTCTTGTTTCGACTACTCAAGGCGTCTTGAGTCAGGGGGGCTACCAGTGTCTTCGATGCCCACGGCGGCGTTTTGCCCCCCTAGCCCACTGGGATGGACCCAACCCATGCCTCCTTAGTTCCTGACTTCAGGTTTTGCCTAGAAAACAAGTTTGGCGCCGACCTGAGAACTTTGTCCTCAAAAACATGGCTCCCGCGCCCTGTGGGCACGCGGCCGAGGCCTCTCCGTGCATCGCACGCATGTTGGAGGTACGCATCTCGAATGTTGGGCTCCGTTCAAGTGCTCTGCTGTAAATGCTGTCATCGCATCGCGTCACAGCCGTGCGGGAGCCTTGACTTTGGGGGTGGCACACTCGATGTCCACGGTGGGGCGTGCACACGATGCACAACGCGTCACGCGACCATGCGCTCGGCGCGGAGCGCTGCATCGATGCTACCGATGCTGCTCTCGCATCGCTTTCTAGCTGTGCCTGTGTGTTGAACTCGGGCGATGGGAAGTGGACGTGCGCGCGATGGCGAGCGATGCGGGTATGCGCTCGGCTTCAACGCAGTGGCCCTCGGCGATGGCGGTGCGTGCTGCTGTGGCTATCACTATGACGTACGAGCCCGGCCGGGGTTCGGCCCCTCGGCGAGCTGAGCCGACCACCTCACGAGTGAGCTGGGGGAGATATCTCTTATCGGTCCTCGACGAGCAGCGACGCCACGGGCAGAATGGCACCACGTGCGGCCTCTTACGCATCGCCCTCGCCCGAAGCATCGCCCTTGCCCGACGCGTCGCCCTCGCCCGACGCGGCGCCATGACGTGACCCTTGATGCGGACATATCGCCGTCGACCGTGTATCATGCATGCCATTTGCAGGCGTGTCACTGATGATGCCTGAGTGACACTCAGAACGATGATCTCGTGAGCTCATTGAGTGTCAGACTGTGACACCATGATTGCGACTGAGGCCTCGGTGGAAACCCTTCGTTCAGAAGGACGTCCTGATAGCCACTAGCACTCGTGACACGTGACCCAGCATAATCCACGTCGCAAATGCCACTTCGGTCGCCGTTTACAGCTGAAACGGGCGTGAGTGGGCGCGGTGTCCGCGGTGGGGAGGAACAGAATGAAGCAGTGCATTCGCGCATCGAACACCGCTCACACAGAGACAAGGCTTTTTACATGCTGAAAACGTATGCGCTCAGCGCGGCGCATGCTGCATACATTTAAGGGCTAAACAGCATAGGTTTATCATATAGAGATTCGCATTCCTATGGTATGGCACGAACTCGCGGCCACCAGTGAGATTGTCAACGTAACAGCGACGGCAGCATCGCTGTCGAGAACCTGCAGCACTAGCAGCAGAGCACCCGCGGCGCAGGGTCAACGGCGGCGCTGCGGCAACGGCGGTACCAACACGTCGTGGGAAGTGCGAGGCCCTCGAGCGCAACTTTCAGGCCAGCCGAGCTATGCCTTGAGCAGACCTGAGACGAAAGCGGCGCTCAGAGCACGCCGACCCGCGCTCTGAGCAGATGAGGCGAAGAGGAGCGCGAGGAGTGAGTGTGAGGAGTGAGGTTCAGGGCTCAGATGGGCGCGGTCGGGAGCTCGCCGCGGGTTCTGAACGCATGTCGGAGGTACGCTGGCGAGATGCGCCGACTTTGGGGATGCGAGCGCGTGTGGGTAGATGCACTCGTCGTCGGAAGGTCTCCAGATCGTGAAACACACGAATGTTGGTGCCGCCTGCCGGCCGCCAGGTGCCGCTGCAACCAGCCGACCCCATAGGTCACCAGACCGTCTTGACACCCTCTACAGGAGTGCTCGAGGCGCCGAGGTCGCCCGACGTCATGGGAAGCAACGCGTGAGCTACCTCCGTGCCGCCATTGCAGGACGGAGGTAGCGAATCCATGAACCCCTACGATCTCCAACGCTTTGTTGAGTAGCTTGCTTGCACATCTCAACATGGCGCCTGGACGGAGCGGCCGTCGACTGGAGCCTCGTCATCGTTCGTCGTCGGAGTTTGCACCGGCAGAGCCGTCCGCCTCGGCCCTCGGCCCCTCACATGCCGCCTCGTCGCCCGAGGTCGCGCCCTTCACTTCCTCGTCGAGCTCGTACGCGCCGTACGCGCCCGGGGCTGGCCGTGCGGCTGGAAGCATTGCCAGGACGCCCTGCTCCTGCTCCCGTCCAACTCCGAAGCCAGCACAAACTCGCAGCACCGATTCCAAGTCCCCGAGCGTCGGGCCCTCCTGCGGCGCCGCCAGCCCGACGTCGTCGACGTCGTCCTCGTCGTCCTCGTCGTCCTCGTCGTCCTCAAACTCCTCTTCGCTCTCGGCGTACTCGTCGTCGGACGCGCTCGACGCCGGCGGGCAGATGTCGGCAACGCTCGCGTAGTAGGCAGGGCGTGCAGGGTAGAAGACGCGGTCCTGCTCAACGTACAGCTCGCCGCGTGCCGACTCCTGCCCGACAGGCCAGCCCGCATGGACCGCGACAATCTTGCCCCACCCTGTGCACGTGACCCTCGCTCTATGGACGCCGCGCTCCTCGAGCTCCTGGCGCACCGTCCTCGCGCGGTCGCGCGTGAATGATGGTGCATACGTCGATGGCGCGTTGCGGCCCGTGTGTGCATCGATGTGCAGGTGCGCTCGGCCGAAGCGTTTGAGCAGTTCCGCGTACGCCGCGAGCCGGCCGCCAAAACCCGGCTTCAACTGCGTGATCGCGCCCTCGAAGGTGACTTGGTTGCCGCCAATGGCCGATACCGCCTCAAGAAGCGCGAGCGCCTCGAGCGTCTTGATGGTTTCAGGTGCGCCGCGCTCTTGGATGAGATGCGCGGGTGTTAGCAGCTGCAGCATTGCGCCGCAGCTGCCACGGAGCTGAGCGTATGAAGATGGGGAGAGTGCGGTTGCGATCTTGACGACAAGGTCATCGGAAAGGGAGAGGAATGTGTGCATACAAAACACCACACGGCCGCCGCCGAACACCAGCCCTGGTAGGCTTCAGCGAGGTGGGCTAGAGCACGAGCACCATGTTCATAGTGTGAATGTCTTAGTTCACAGCCTTCAGTTCAGCAACTCTTCATCAAGTCCTGCTGGCTTCCGGAGCACACTCGCTTCCGTATGGTTGTCTGTTGTTTATGAGATACGAGTACACACGCGCGACTCGACGCGCGACGCAAATCGATAAACGTCTACGCGCCCAGAAGGCTTGAGAACCGGGTCGAGCGACAGCACACTCCGCAAGCCCAAGCGGGGGGCGGGCGCCTCCGTGACTGTTACCTAAAACTGCTCACCAAACCTCTTTCATATAGAGAACGCTTCAGAACGCTAGAAGTCGTCGAAGTCGGAGCCGCTGCCCATCGCGCCCTTGGAGGCGGGCGTGCCGATGCCAATCTCCTCAAGGGAGCACTCCGAGTCTGAGTCTCCCGCGAGGGAGGCGATCGTCGCCGCACGCGTCTTGGGCCCTTTGGGCTTGATAGCCGCGTTGGACAAGGGCGTGGCGCTGGCGCTCGGCGCGCCGTAATGGGCGCTGGCGCTCGGCGCGCCGTAATGGGCGCTGGCGCTCGGCGCGCCGTAGGCCTCGCCTCCGCCGAGCATGCGTGCGGGCCCCGCGCGCGAATGCCCGAGCGCGTCCGCCTTGGCGCGAAAGTTGCGCGCGAGCTGCGAGGGGTTCGCGGGCACGCCTGTGGTAGGAGAGCCATCCTCAGAGGAGGAGTAGTCGAGCGCACGCATCGCCGCGGGGGCGGGGGCGGGGGCGGGGGCGCGGCTCGCGTCGCCGTGCGCGTCGCCGTGCACGTCGCCGCCTGACGACACGAGCGACGCCTTGTCCCTGTCAGCCAGCAACGGCGGCAGTTCGGGCGGTGCGGGCGCTTCGGCCGTTACACCGTCGCCGCCGACAGCGGCAACGGCCGGGAGCTTCAGAGGGGAAGTTTCTGGGGAAGAGAGGCCTTGGCCAGCCGCCGCGGGCGGCGGCGCTTTCATGGCCGGCTGGCGCGCCGAGACGGGCGCGCATTTGGAGCGGCTCAGATTGGTCTGGAAGGCCGCCTGCTGCTGCTGCCGGCTGAGCGTCGGGCGTGCGCCCAGCACGGCGCTCGAGGGGGGCTCGTTGCCGCCGTATGAGGAGAGGTCGTCGCCCATGCCCAGGCTGCCATCAAGGCTCCCCCCTCCCAGGCCAGCCTGCCCCCTCCCTCCCAGCCCTCCCCCCAGGTGCCCTCCCCCCAGGTGGCCCCCATGGCTGCCACCCGCCCCTTGGGCGCCGCCGCCCGGGCTCAGCCCGCCGCACGAGTCCGCAAGGGAGTCGGCTACAGAGCCCATCCCATACGATTCGGAGAGGTCTCTGCCAAAGTCCGCATCTGCCAAAGCCGTGAGTGGGCCACCGCCCCCAAAGCTCTCGGAGCCGCCCAGGACGGCGCCGACGGAGCCGCCCAGGACGGCGCCCCCAAAGCTCTCGGAGAGGTCGTCCCCGAACATAGAGCCCGCAGCGCCACCGTCAAACTCAGCGTTCGCTTGGCGCGATCCCTTGGCGCGTGCGTGGTACTCGGCACTCGTCGAGGCGCCGCCGTGGGCACTCGTCGAGGCGCCGCCGCCGTATGAAGACGAGAGGTCGCGACCAAAGACGCTCCCCAACTCGCCTGCTCGTGTGTATTCGCCTCGGCTCGGAGCATTGCTCGGAGATTTGCTCGGAGGTCCCGATCGCGGTATGGAGGTCGGGATGGAGGTCGGGATGGAGGTCGGGCCAGAGGTCGGGTGGTTCGAAGTCGGGTGGTTCGAGGGACCTGTGGGGATCCCGGCTCTCGCAGCTCGCCCCTCGAGCCCAAAGAAGTTTTCGCAGCTCGGGGCGGGAGCTCGGGGCGGCTCGGCGACCGTAACATCAGTGGAGACCTGGCTCGCGATCTTGAGATCGAGCTTCAGCCCCGTGGCGGCGGCGCTGCGCTGTGGAATGACGCGAGGCGACGAGCCCGCCGATGAGGCGGCGCCCGAGGCGGCGCTCGAGGGGCCCATCGAGGGAACGCCCGGTACGGCGCGCGCAGGCCTCGCGGCGCCGTCTTGGGCGAGCTGGGCGGCGAGGTTGCCGGCGGCCTGGGTCGCGACGTGTGAACTGCCGGTATTCGAGGGGGCTGGGGCGCCGTGGGGACGATGGGGAGAGGCCCGTTTGGCGGCGACGGCGGAGCCGTGCATTGAATCGAACGCTTGGGGCGCCAAAGGCGCGCAGACAGTCGCCGTGTCGGCACGACTGCCCTCGTCTGCGGCAGGACTCGGGAGTACGTCGCCGCTGTCGCCCAACACGTCACCGTCGGAGTGATACGAGTGGTACGAGGCAAGCACGTCGCCGTCGGAAGTGCCGAGCACATCGGCGCCATCGAATGAGGTCTCTGCTGCCTGCAGCAGCATGAGCGGATCATCGGGCGCCAAATCCGCAAAGGGATCGCGCGCGCCGAGACGATGGCCACCGAGCGCCTCGCCGTACCCGCCAGGGCGACTGCTCTGTTGGCGACTGCTCTGGCTGCTCGGTTGGAGACTCTGCTGCGCGAGCAGAGGCACAAAGGCCGGTCCAGTAGGCTCCAAAGGTCCACCAGGCAGCATAGGCTCCCGGCTGCTCCGGAGATTCGTCGAAGGCCCATGGGACTGGGTCGGAGCGAAGGCGGGAGGCCCGTGGGACTGGGTCGGGGCGAAGGCGGGAGGCCCGTGGGACTGGGTCGGGGCGAAGGCGGGAGGCCCACGCGAGAGCGCTGGATGGAGCGCTGGATTGACGAAGCGCGAGCTGACGCGAAGCCCCTGTGGCCCCGTCCACACCGGCATGTCGTCCTCCTCGCCGTCCTCCTCCCAGGCACCCGGGGGGCTGTAGGCGTCGTGCGAGTCGCCGGAAGCCGGGGCGGCGGTCGGCGCGACGGCGGGCGTGAGGGGCGCGGGCACGACGCCCAGGACGGCGCCGACGGAGCCGCCACGGGAGCCCTGAGCCTGTGCCGGTATGGAGTTACCGGTAGCGGCGGCAAGCTCCTCGCGCTCCACCGCTGCCTTCTGTCCCTTCGATGGGTCAGTCGCCGTGGCGTGTCCCTTTAATGGGTCAGTCGCCGTGGCATGTCCCTTCGATGGGTCAGTCGCCGTGGCGTGTCCCTTCGATGGGTCAGTCGTGGCGTGTCCCTTCGATGGGTCAGTCGCCGTGGCCGCGTCCGAGCTCGATGTCGGAGAGTTGACGGACGACTTACGCATCATGCCCTGCGGGCCGGTCGTGGCCTTGCGGAAGAAGCCACCTCGGCCACCGCCGAAGGGCCCCGCGGCTGCCTGCTTGGCAAAAGGCCCCGCGGTCGCCGCCTGTGCGAGAGCCGTGCTTCCATGGCACGTGGTGCCTCCCGAAGACGAGCGTGAGAGGGAGGCGCCCTGGGACGGAGGGCGGTTGGTGGGCTGCGGCGTGGCGGGCGCCGCTGCGGCCGACGACGGCACAGCGGAAGCGGCATCCAGACTGAGACCTGCCGAGGACACGTCACCATCAGCGCTCGGGGGGCCGATGGTGTCATCAAGCAGGGAGCCGTGCCGGCGTGACCGGGCGTGTCGGGGGCTCGTTGACGAAGCCTGCTCGGCTGCGGAGGGCCTCTGCTGATAGGCTGAGCAAGGGGCTGCGCGGCTGCTGGGGGGCTGAACGGCGCCAGCGCTCACGCCGGCACTCGCAGCCGGACTTGGCTGCAGAATGCCATATGGGTCGGCAGAAGAGAAACTCGCGTGAGGGTTCTCGTTGGCAGGGGTACCAGCCGTGCTCGACGGTAGGCCCACCGGCTGCTGCAACGGCAGGCCCAGGCTCGGAGCACCGCCGCTGCTCGAAGTTGACGGCTCAGCCTCCGCGGCGGCTGACACCGTCTCCGGTGCAGCTCGCGTCGGAGCCGCGTGGGAGGACGCGGCGAGGTGTGAATGGGCCAGCTGTGAATGGTGGGAGGACGCGGCGAGGTGCGCTGGCTGGTAAGCGGCGGAGGCACACCAGCTGGAGGCATAAGCGGAGGCACACGGCGGCGGCGGTGGGTAGGCATACGACGGCGCCGGTGGATACGCAGCCCACAGGCCCGCAGGGTATCCACCCGCAGCGTGCGGCGGCGGCGGCGGGCCGACGGCCTGCGGCCAGACGCCCATCGGTCCAGTGAAGAGCGGTATGGGCGCCATACTGGGCGGTGCGCCGGGGGTGCTGCCGTCCGCTCCAGTCGCTTGGCTTGCTTGGCTGGCTGTTGCTTGGCTGGCAGTTGCTTGGCTGGCAGTTGCTTGGCTGGCAGTTGCTTGGCTGGCTGTGGACAGGCTTATAGCGGCCTGCAGGGCGGAGATGGCCACACTCATCAAGGCCGCATGCGCCGCCTCATAGGAAGGCGTGCTGCCCGTGCCCGCGGCGGGTGCGGCCGCGTCGTTCGAACTCGCGGGCGGTGCCGCTGCCGTAGTCACCGCCACCGCTGTCGATGCCGCACATTTGGTGGGGCTGGGTGGGACGCTCGGGTCGGCGCGTGTGCCACTGCTGGAAGCGCGGGCGCCGTCACGGGCGCCGCTAGCGCTGCCGCTGCTCCGGCCTGCGGGCTGCTCGTGCGCGGGCGTGCTCGGAGCAGCACCGTCCCGCTCCGCACCTTCGGGCTCGGCGTCACCCTCGGCGTGCATGCCGATCTGGCGGAGCGCACGCGTCGCCTGATCCCTGAGCAGCGTCGGCAGCTCGGCCGAGAGCCACGATGTCTGCGACCTGACCTGTGCCGCAACGGCCTGACGCGTCTGTGCGGCCGCGCGGCGCACGACGTCGGCAAGCCCGTCCTCGACGGCCGTCACCGCCGCGGCCACCTCAGCCGATACGCCGGCTCGTACTGCCTCACGTTCCACGCGCTCGTAGCGCTCGAGCTCCTTTTGTGCGGCGAGCTCCTGTTTGATGCGTGCGGCCTCCTCCTTGGCGCGCAGATCAGCCTCGAAGTCGGCCCGCGCGCGCTCGCGCCGCGCCTGCACCTCGAGCAGCTCGGCGCGCAGCTCGGCTAGCTGGTCCTCTTCGCGCGCGCGCCGCTGAGTTGCGTGCAGCGTGTGCAGGGCCTGCCGCAGGTCGACGAGCAGCTCGCGATTGCGCGCCGCGGCGCGCACGTCCTGCGACTGCGAGTTGATGAGCTTCTCGGTCAGCGTCACGCGTTCCGACGTGATGGCGAGCATGCCGTGAACTCTACCCGTCGGTCGAGTCGGGTGTTGAGCAGCTGTTCATTCACGCGTGGGGAAGGTTTCGGCGCTGTGACGCCACGGCGAAACATACGCCCTGGGTCATCTCACACACTCGATTGCATCTCGCCAACGTCCAGCAAACAGTTCTATACTCAATCGCTAAAGAAGCCTTCACTGGTGCACGGCACGAGTCGACACAGGCAAACATACTTGGATCCCAGGCTCCAAGGAACCAGGGCTTGCACAAGGGGAACTCGAGACGTCTGTGGTCATGCAGCCACAGTGCGTGGGCAATGCAAATCCGTTCGATCCCATCTTAGAATGTTGGGCTGCCCGATGGCCAGGACCACTCCCTCACCTGATAGCCGTGCGGTGCTGGTCGGCGGCACGTCTTTGCCCAAGCCCCACACGTAGGAAACTACTCGAGCGCCAGGTTTGGTGAGTGCGCGCCGGAGCATCGGCAGCAATTTCGTATTGCCGCTCTCAGTGAGATACAGAGCGACGACATCAGCGGTAGCCAAGGATGGCTCGGCCTCAAAGGCATCTCGTTCGTGAATGGTGATGCGACTGTCGAACCCACAAATAGAGCGTGCAGTGTTGGCAAGGCCGGGGTCCATCTCGTAGCCTATGGCGCTTGAGGCGTTGAAGTCGGTCACTGCCAACTTCAGGAGCCGGCCGTCACCGCAGCCCAGGTCGACGAGGGTCTCGCCGGCTCGTAGCTCCGCCAGCTTGAGCATAGCTCGTCCAGCCGCGGCTGGCGAAGGTACGAAGGAAGGGGCAAGACTCCTGCCAAGCATGTAGCGCGCCCAACCAGGGAACCAGTGCACAGACATCACACGGCGATCGCACCAGCAACCCCGCGTGCAGCCTTCGTTCGAAATCCGTCAGGGACCTGCCCACAATCCAGGTGGTCCGCGGAGTTGCACTTTCTTTCCACACACGAGCACGGCCGCATGCGAGGCCGCAAACGTTGGGAAAGGGGGAAGGGGGAAGGGGGGGTTCGTCGGAAGTACCGGGTTCTGAAGCTTAAACAGGAGTGGACGACCTCTTGGGGGGTGGGGAGCTGCAGAGGCGCACCTTCAAAGCTGTGGCTCTCTGGCCGGTGGCCGCCGGAAGCTGCAGAGCCGCCGCGCCCAGGGTTCCATCGATCATCATCGCAATCCCTGGCGACGTGCTCTGGGAAGGTGCTGCTTCTGCTGCTGCTGCTGCTGCCGTTGATGGTGCCCGAGTCGAACTCTTGCGCCAAGTTGCGGCCTCGGCGGACTCGCGCGCAGGTACTGCTGCGTTCGGGTCAGCGGGAGCCATTCGCGGGAAGAGCACGACGCTTCCATTTGTGGCAGGCAACTCCGAAACTTCCATATAATCGGAAATAGACATCCTTTCAGGCTGCTCCTTGCCAGGGGAGTCTGCCTGAGTCGCAAGATTTGGTGGGGTAGTAGAGGAGCTTGGTGCGAATGCAGGTGCACTAGAGCGGTGGGAGGGTTTGTTTCATGATTCGAGTACGCTATGTCAGGCCGTGGGGTCTACTCGGCTCTTAACTCGGCTCCTGCCTTTCGAAGTCCCGTCGCCTACACTGGAAGCCTATAGTATGTTTGATTCGCGTAATCCAAGGAAGTATCCAGAGTAAGTCCAGCCATCGACAAAGAAAGTCCCACCATTGACAAAGAACGAAAGAAGAGCAGCCCCCGCCGTTGGGCTGGGGCTGTTCAGCCTCAACGGGGCAGGTTGGTAAGCACCGCATTTCGTCGAGGGGGAAAAGGGATTTTCGGTGAAGAGGGCGGTGGCGGGGAGAGAAAAGGCAGTTTTGGTGACAAGGGGGGTGGTGGAAGGAGCAGCAGCGGGGGCAGCAGAGGCGGTGACAGACGGCAGCGGGAGTGGCAGCGGGTGCTGACGGGCAGCAAGAGCGGCGAGGGGTTTAAGGGGTAGCCGGCCGAGTCACTTCTTCTCTGCAGCCAGAGCGAGACGCTTTGCGCTCGGCATCGCAAAATGAGCTCAAAACTTAGACTCCAAAACTTCAACTGGTAAGAGGACACCTGGACCTGCGCCTGGTGCTTGCACGAAATCCATTGGTAAACATTATGGGGACGTACCTTTAGGTTGGGCTTCTTGCGCTCTCGCTCAACGTAGGCGGCTCGGTTTCGCCTACCGTCCGCCAAACGCTCTTCCGCTGTAGTACTTCTCAGCCGGCGATACTAAGGCGGTAGCTGGGTTCTACATGTAGCCCTCTAAGCATGATGCTAGTTCCCGAGTGAAGAAGTGAACTTGCGACTTCAAAGGTACACAACCACACTGAACTACCGGTCCATCACCCCCGGTGTCTTCGAACCGGCACCCATCAAGTGAGTTTGACTTGACTTGACTTGCCACACCTGACGCACGCACCGAGCGCCGATCGATGCTGTTCACGTATTCCTCCGTGCACACTCCGGTGCTTCGCCCATTTCCGGCGGAGCCGCGAGTCAGTGGCGGCATACACTGCGGCACCTTCTCCGACGACCTCACCCTCGAGGATCTCAGGCGACAGCAGCGAGCCTTCGTTGAGGAACGAGACTGGGCCCGATTTCACACGCCGCGCTCACTTGCTCTCGCGCTCGTCGGTGAGGTGGGTGAGCTCTGCGAGGTGCTGCAGTGGCGCGGTGACGATGGCGCGGCGCCCGGCCTGCTGGGTTGGTCCGATAAGGATCGCACCGCGCTGACCGAAGAGCTCGCAGACGTGCTCAGTTACGTGCTTCGAATCGCGGATGTGTGCGACATTGACTTACCTACCGCCTACGCGGACAAGCTCGCCAAGAATCGTGCCAAGTACCCAGCCGAGCTCGTCCGCGGTAGCTCGGCCAAGTACACAGAATATCGGCAGGGCGCGCGGGCACAGTCGGCCTCGGAGGCCTCGGCAGCGGCAGCGGCAGCAACGACTCCGCCGCAACCAGCAGTGCCTCTTCCATCGCCATCGCCGCCGCCGCTCGAAGAGCCCTTCGACGACGATGAACCTTATGCGCGCGCGGCGCGTCGAGTAGAGGCGCAGTCTCGTGCGTACGCACGCGCACAGAAGCGGGCCGCCGACAAGTGGGCAGCCCTACAGGCCCAGAGCCGCATGGACGCGAGGGGGAGTGAGAAGGCGATGCCTGCGTCGTGGGCCGACTCAGGCGCGGCCCCGGCCTCGGCCTATGCAGGCGGGCGCACGGGCGCGCGCACCGATGAGCCCAGCCCCGTGGCCGTGGCGCAGGAAGCGAGCCGAGAGGAGAGCGCCGTGATGAGCGCTGCAGAGGCGGCGGAGAAGCGGAAGGAGGCGGAGAAGGAGGTGCAGCAGGTGCAGAAGGAGGCGGAGATGGCGCCGCGAATCCAATCGCTGAGGGAGCGTGCGATCTCCCGGGCCGAGGCGCAGTGGGCGGCCCGCCAGGCACGCCAGGCACGCCAGGCATCGCCCGTGCAGGAAGCCGGACCAGGGCCGATGCTGAGCGTTGAGTCCTTAGGCGAGCTTTGGGCCATGATGGAGTTTGATGGGCCGCCTACCGGACGTGAGCCGTTGTAGAGCCGTTGCTGGGCTCCCTATCCAGTGCGAGCGTGCTGTCCGACGCCCCGGAGATCGCAGCCTCCTGCGGTCGAAGGACATGATGGAGTTTGTTGGACCGCCTAATCGTGGGGCGGTTTGATGTGACGGATGGGCCGAGATCAACCGCGAGATCGAGGCCCATCGGTTTCTCTCGGGGTATAGTACGTGGAGCCGAGCCTCGAGAGCTGCGGCGGGCGGAATACAAACATACAGCCGCTACGCTAGGTGTGTATCTCGCGGTCGTGCGGCCACCTGGCATCCCCTCCGGCGTCAAGTGTGGCACGTGTGCGGCGCGCCGTTCGGTGCGGGATCTCGTCTACGCTATCCGATCCCTATCGTACGTTAGATACGAACCGTACGACGACCCACAGCTCACGGTCGCACAGGAGCGGCTCCAGCTCAGGTCAGGGGTCTCAGGCCAGTAGTGGCGAGTGTGTAATCTGAGAACCCCTGGGAGTTAGGGGACCGCGATGGTACCATTCGAATCGCCGTCGCGCGTAGAACGAAGGGCTGCAA
>Ga0210241_100566_pt1 | contig 32834 bp, 44 predicted proteins | sample ChrtobMetP5a_8mM_FD_155488 | JGI IMG/M metagenome (GOLD analysis project Ga0210241, IMG submission 155488) | Chrysochromulina tobin associated microbial communities from unialgal haptophyte culture, Seattle, Washington, United States - P5a_8mM | ecosystem: Host-associated > Algae > Haptophytes >...
CCCCTCCTCTCCCCCCTCTTCCTCCCCCTCATCCCCAGGTGCAAATTCGCCGCGCGCCGCTTCCTCGCGAGCCCGGCGTGCGTCGTCGTGAACGCTGGCCTCTTCACACACCCCAAGGGCGCCTCAACGGCCAATTACTCGAGGACGCAAGGCCTCGAAGATGAGTCGTGCATGCGTGCAGGTGATTGCATGCTGATGACCTCTGATGGCCTTGGATTGCTCTCGGATTGCTCTCGGGTCACTCACTAATGGCTCACTAATGGACCTCTAATCGCTCTCTAATCGCTCTATAATTGCTCTCTAATTGCACTCTAATTGCTCTCTAATCGCTCTCGGATGGCTCGCAGTGCACGCGGCCCTCGTGTCCGAGGTGAGGGATGTCGCGTGTCTCGCTGAGGACCGATTCGGAGCACTCGATGTGATCATCGGAGCCCCCGGCGGCGGATCCATCGTCGGCGGCTACGTGGGCGGCGGCAGCGGCCTCGTCGTGGGCGGGTACGTGAGCGATGTCGGCGGCGAGTTCCAGCCGTCGGCCGCGCTGCCGGCGCCCAGGCCGGCGCGCCTCGCGCTCACGACGGCGCCGGTCGCACCCGAGGACGAGCGCACGCCCAACACGGCGCGTGTCGGCGGCTCGGCTTCGTCAACGCGGACGCTGCGCATGTACGTGTACGAGCTTGGGGAGCTCGGCATGACCAACTGCCACCCGAATGATGGCGGCGGCGTCAACAACTTCGAGTGAGAGCTGCCACTGATTGAGGCTCATGATCGCCTCCCTCATCATGATTGCCACAACTTCATCAGGTGGGAGCTCATGATTGCCTCCCTCATCAGGATTGCCTCCCTCATCATGATTGCCTCCCTTCATTAGGTGGGAGCTGCACGTCGAGTCGAATCTGCGTGCCAGCTCATGATTGCCTCCCTCATCATGATTGCCTCCCTTCATTAGGTGGGAGCTGCACGTCGAGTCGAATCTGCGTGCCAGCTCATGATTGCCTCCCTCATCAGGATTGCCTCCCTCATCATGATTGCCTCCCTTCATTAGGTGGGAGCTGCACGTCGAGTCGAATCTGCGTGCCGCATTCGAGGCCACCACCGACCCGGCGCTTGCGGACTTTTTCGTGCTGCCCGCGTGCCTCAACCGGCATTGGGCACACGGCTGGTCGTGGAATGCGAAGCGGCACAAGCTACGCTCATGCCTCCGGTGAGCACGCGCTGATGGCGCTTGATGGCGCTTGATTGCATCTGTGAGCACGCGCTGATGGCGCTTGATGGCGCTTGATTGCGTCGGTGAGCACGCGTCGGATGGCGCTTGATGGCGCTTGATGGCGCTTGATGGCGCTTGATGGCGCTTGATGGCGCTTGATTGCGTCGGATTTGTACCGATCGCCTTTTTGGTCGCTGATTGAGATCATGACTTCCTTACTCATCATCATGATGGCCTCCCTCATCAGGTGCACCGCCCGATTCGAGCGCAAGTTGCTTGCGGCAATGCGATCGGTGGGGCCTTACTTTGACACACACCCCGAGAAGCACCTGATGACTCGTCACAAGTGCCCTTACATAGGCGAGCAGGCGTGGTCGATCGGCGCGGGCGAGGACGTGTACACGACGCTCTGGCGTCATCCTAAGATTCGTTACGTGTGCCTCGAGACGGACGCCGAGCCGCCGCCGGGTACGTTCTGATGACCTCTGATTGCCTTCGTCATCCTAAGATTCGTTACGTGTGCCTCGAGACGGACGCCGAGCCGCCGCCGGGTACGTTCTGATGACCTCTGATTGCCTTCGTCATCCTAAGATTCGTTACGTGTGCCTCGAGACGGACGCCGAGCCGCCGCCGGGTACGTTCTGATGACCTCTGATTGCCTCTTGATGGCCTTTGTTGACCTCTTGAGTGCGTCCCTCCTCAGGCGCGGTGCGTGACTGGCACCGAGAGGTTCACATCCCGTACTATGTGCCCGGCACGACGCTCGCGCGCCCGAGGCGACAGGCGGAGCGCGCGCGCGACTTTGGCTTCGTTGGCAGCCTGTGCTGCGGCCGAGGGTGGCTCAAGGAACTGCTACGCCCAGGTGACTGCCGCGGATTGCCATCGGATTGCGATCGGATTGCCGTGTAATCAGGGAGTATGATCGCCCAGGTGACTGCCGCGGATTGCCATCGGATTGCGATCGGATCGCCTGGGATGACCACTGATGACCGCTTATCGTGTGGCGCACTGATGACCACTGATGACCGCTGATGACCTCTGATGACCCCTGATCGTGTGGCGCACAGGGGAGACGCTCGAGTTGAGCAACCACATGGGCGCCCAGTACGACGCCGAGAACGCGACGAGATTGCTCGCGTCGTCGCGGTTCGCCGTCGAGCCACGTGGCGACACGCCCGAGCGCCGTAACATGTATGAGGCGTTGCATGCAGGCACACTGATGACCTCCAACGACCTCTGATGACCTCCGATTGCCTCCCTCATCAGGTACGAAGCGTTGCATGCAGGCACACCCCTCGTGTTCACCTCGAGCGTGGCGCCGCCTCTGCGCCTGCCCGGCTGGGAAGGGCTCGCCATCGAGACGTCGGTTACGAATTGGGATGAGCACCGGAACGGGCACGAACACCCCAAGTATTCTTTGCACACGCTTCGCTCGCGGGAGGTCGAGCGCGCGCTCGCCCGGTACGACGCCTTTTTGGCCGAGGATGACCTCCAATGACCTCTGATGACCTCTGATGACCTCCGATTGCCTCCCTCATCAGGTACGACGAGTACATAGCGGGCTTCGAGGCAGCGCGGGAGGTGCTCGTGTGGGGAACGCTCGCCTTCCGCAACCGCCTCCGGCTGGTAGTCACAGACGTCTTCACGTGATGACCTGATAGCTGATGATTAGAATCATCTTAGGCGCTCCGTGCAGTTTGTGCACTCTACGTTTCGCATGGACCATGGAGGCGATACGGGAATCTAGAATGGCCAGAATCGCGAGATTATCGCGAGGGGCTGCCCTCTGAGGTCTCGGTCCCGTCGCGGTAGTGGTTCGGGGATTTGATCTGGGATCTGCGCTCCCGGCTCGGGAACACAGAAGAACGGGGACCGAGCCGGGTATTAGCTATGACGGCTGAGCAATTAGCATGCGAGCGTGTATAGGGGTCATAGGTCCCGTCGGTCGAGCCCGCACTTGGAGCTATTTGTTGTTTATGCCCACGATCGCGACAACCCAAGTCAAATCCGACCGTCCGCCGTTTTAATCGACACGCCCGACCGACGCGCGCCGCCGCGACGAGTCCGGTTGGGTTATGCGCGACGCGATACTTAGTAGAGACGGAGAGATAGTTGTCAGGCAGGACAAGGACGCCGCCCCTGAATTGCGGATGCGGTGCCGGTGGGGGAATTTGGGTTATATGCGCGATACGGGGCGTACGCGCGAACAGACGTCCCCGTGTAGCGCGTTTCGTTCGGTTTACGTAATTATATTATTTAAACGTAACGTACGGACTGACCTCGAGCTCATCCTGGTCGCCCAGCCGCTTCAACAAACACCAGGAAACGCTCTTGCTCAAAGCGGTACACTGCAGCCCGCACAGCGACAGCCACACGGTCGGGGACTACACGTGGTCCAGAGGGTAGTACATTCGCTTGTACTGTAGGACTAGGCGGGGGCGATATGCTGAGGTCGAAGTTTTCGGACAGCCCTCCAAACAAAGAGCTGGGTAGCTCATCGTCCCTCCCCACGGACTGAGCACGTGATTGCATGGGATTGTCAGCCGCGTCACTCGATGGCCGCGCGGACGAGTGGAGCTGCGTCGTGGCATGCGTCGTGGCATCGAGGGCAGGCGTCTGATGACCTCTGATGACCTCTGATGACCTCTGATGACCTCTGATGACTTCTGATGACCTCTGATGACCTCTGATGACAGAGGCAATTAGCCCCTAGGAGCTGCGTCGTGGCATCGAGGGCAGGCGTCGCAAAGTGCAAAGTGCGAGAAGGTGCAGCATTTGCACCGCACAAGCTTGTAACGGTTCTTCCTCGTCTCTGCTGCCGCCGCCTTCTGCGCCGCCGCCATTAGCTCGGTCGCCATGATCTCGGCCGCCGCCGCCGCCTCGGCCGCCGCCTTCACCGCCGCCGCCGCCGCCTCGGCCGCCGCCGCTTCGGTCGCCGCCGCCTCCTGCGTCTTGTACACTCGTTCAGCGTCGAGGTTAGCAGCGAGGTTAGCAGCAAGCTGGCGGTCGGCCGCCGCCTTGGCCGCCGCCGCCGCTGCCGCCTCGGCCGCCGCACTCTCCTCCATGGGCGCTCCGAAGAGGAGTCGACCGAGAAAGCTTCGCAGCCCGGAGAGCAAACTGCTCTCCTCCACTATCACCGCGAGCTTGGGCGTCGTCGCGCCCCCCTCCTTCGCCTTCTGCATGCACGCGCAGAATTCGTCAAAGTCGATCTCGCCGGAGCGGTTGGCATCGACCTCGACCACGATCGCGTCGAGCTCCTCCGCGCTCAGGTTCTGGCCGAGCGCACTCATCATTTCGCCCAGCTCGCTCGTGGAGACGGTGCCACTGCCGTCCTTGTCGAAGACGGAGAACGCCTCCTTGTAAGATGCGAGCGCCTCCGCGGAGATCGCGGGCGCTGGAGCTACCTCGGGCGCTGGAGCTACCGCGGGCGCTAGGGCAGGCGCAACCACCTCGGGCACCACCTCGGCAACGGGCTCCGCCGCCGCGCGCAGTGCTGCGGCCGTGGGCGCGGGCAGGTCGAGGTTGGCCAGCCATGCGGGCACAGCCTTGCTCGTATCTAGACCGGCACTGCGGGCATCCGCGAGGACGCCAGCAGCGACGGGCGCGGGCGCGGCCGCCACTACATCGGTCGACGGCTTTGCCACCGGCTTTTCCTCCTCGGTCGCCACTACCTCGGCCGGGGGCACAATTACGTTGGCGGTCGGCGGCGCCGACCTGAGCACTGGAGCCTCCTCGGCGGCAATAGGCTTGAGCTCCTCCGGCTTCGCTGGGTCTGCGATGACAACGGGGGTAGAAGAGGCGCAGCCCATGGCTATTTTGGGGTTCGGTGTTCTGCGAGCGAGGAGCCACACGGGATGCGTCAACAATTCGCGCCGGCCGCGCCCGGCGATCGACGGCAAACGCAGCGGAAATGCGAGGTACGCGGCGTACATCGTGGATCGCGGGTTCTTCCTTTTCACACCGCGCCGTTTCGGGCTCGACAGCAGTGCGTAACACACACCGGACCCCCTAGCACAAGGGCCTCTATCTTCCTCAATGTAGAGACCAATTGTAGATACATGTACACAAATCACAAAATCACAAATCGCGATTGCAAATGATGATGCGCTGTACGTTGATGTATGATGCTGTACGATTTACGATGGTATCCAGTGAATCTTCGCTTGATCGCTTGTATCTTCGCCGAGTTACAAACGAACGCCTCACGCGAGGCCGCAGAATAGCCGCAGAAATCAGTCGGTCCGCCCGGCTCCCCCAGCCTGGCACGCCTGTTCGAAAGTATCTTGATTCGCGCGGTGAACCGGCGAAGTCAGACTGTGCAGAGACGCGACACAGAAACATAAACCGTCAGGATTGTTGTAGAACCTATTCGTCCTCCTCGGTGTCGTCAATGATGATCGGGTTTCGCTCTGCGGCCTTGTTAAGAAGCTCTCGCGCCAGGAGCCGGCTCGCCTTGTCGTTCCGTTCGGGGCATTTTTTCAGGCACGGAAGGGCGCCCGGGCACTCTTTACGACAATGGTAGCAAAAGGTGAACCAGGAGCCCCCAGTATGATGAGGCGAGCGGCAGGTGATCATGTTGCACCCTTGCTCGCTCACGGGGACGCCACATCCGCACGATGGACAGTTGATGTCGCCGTTGAGAAAGTCTTCTTGCTTGATGGTTGGCGCCGCTGCGCGGCGGGCCGACGTCCGAGGCTCCAAAGTGCGCTTCAAACCTTTCCTCTTCGGCGTGCCCACGCTTGGGTCAAGTCGGGATGGAGCCTTGCGGATGCGGCGGAAGGGAAAACTCTCAACATCGACCGCCTCTGCCTGCAGGCTGACGTTTCGCTCGGCGAGGGACGTTTCGCCCTCGAAAGCCACCTCGCCATCGCCGTCCAAAACGGTTCCCTCCACATCTTGCATGCTAACCTCCACGTGGACCGCGTCTGCGAGTTGCCTAATTTGGGACGAGTGGCCGCCCGCCTCGTCTGCGAGTAGGCGACGCTCTCCCTCTCCAAGGACTAGTGCTGAGGCGTCGGCGGCCTCAGAGGAGGAAGCTAGTGCAGAGCCGGTTGGCTGCGTCTTCGCCTGCGTGTCAGCGCCCTTGACGGCCTTGAGCTCGGCTAACAGGACCGCTTCTTTGCGCTTCGAGGCAGCCTCTCTGATCGCCTTCGAGGCAGCCTCTCTGATCTCGCGATCGGCCTGCAGCTCGACAGAAGCGTATGCGAGCACAGAAGCGTATGCGAGCGCCCTGCCGTCCTGCTGCACGGCCGCAAGCACCACCTCACGATCGGCCTGCAGCTCGACAGAAGCGTATTTGAGCGCCCAGCCGTACTGCTTCACGGCTGCAAGCACCACCTCGCGATCGGCCTTGAGCTTGGCAGAAGCGTAATCGAGCGCCCAGCCGGCCTGCTTCACGGCTGCAAGCACCACGTCGCGATCGGCCTTCAGCTCGACAGAAGCGTATTTGAGCGCCACAACGTCCTGCTTCATGGCCGAAAGCACCACGTCGCGATCGGCCTGCAGCTCGACAGAAGCGTATTCGAGCGCCCAGCCGTTCGGCTTCACGGCTGCAAGCACCACGTCGCGATCGGCCTGCAGCTTGGCAGAAGCGTATTTGAGCGCATAGCCGTTCGGCTTCACGGCTGCAAGCACCACCTCGCGATCGGCCTTCAGCTTGGCAGAAGCGTATTTGAGCGCCCTGCCGTCCTGCTTCACGGCCGCAAGCACCACCTCGCGACGATGCATCGCGTATTCGGCCTGCTGGGTGCAGCTGAACAGAAATCGCGAGGCGGGCCCGTCTCTCTTCTTGCTGGTAGTATCCTAGGGGGACTCTCTTCGACAAGTCAAGTCAAGTCAAGTCAAGTCAAGTCATGTGGCGACGTTGTGTGGTGTTCTGGATGGCAAGCATGGGCACAATGCATGCAGCTCGGTCGCGCCGGCGCCTCGGGAGCCCTCATTCAAACCCTCTGACCACCTCGACGCAGCGAGAGATCTGGATCTTGAGGATTTCGCGGCGCCTGCCGAAAAGAGACACCACACACGCTATGGAGCGCGTCATCTTGCTGCCCCTGTTCTTTACGACCGCCTCCGCCGCAGTGCGTGTGACCGTCGGCGCGAACAGCGCGCTGCGTGCGTCGCCGCTCGGGCTGCGCGCGCTGCGCGACCTCGGGCTCGTGAGCCAGCAGCTGCGCGAGCTGCAGGAGCTCGTGCAGCCTGCGGCCGAGCAGGGGTGCAAGGCGCCGACGCAGGCGAGCGAGATCGCGTCGCTGCGTGCGGTGCTCGACGGCGGCATAGTGTCGCTCACCGGCTCGCTGGGCGAGCTGACCGCCTCCATCGAGGCGGCCAGCCGGAGCGCGCCGGCGCCGCTGCCGCTGGCGACGACGAGTGAGGCGGCGGCGCCGGCGAGCCTCAAGACGCTGTGCGAGCAGGCGAGCCGGCTGCACCGGACGGTGCAGAAGCAGCGCGAGTACATCCTCGTGCTCGAGGAGCAGGAGGGCGGCGCTGCCGAGCGCACGCGTGAGGTCTTCGACGGCCTCGACACCGACGGCAACGGTCAACTCGAGTGGTCCGAGTTTGAGGCGGGCGCGGCGGCGCTGCTGTCGCCGGACGCGCTCAAGGACGCGACGTACACGCAGGAGCTCAAGGAGGCCTTCGAGCGCGCCGACGCCGGCAACGACGCCTCCCTCTCGTACGAGGAATTCGTTACTCTGATGTCTTCGATGCGCGACGATCAGCTGGGGCCGTTGAGGGCGTCCTTCTCGGAAGGTGCGCGCTGATGGCCGCTGATGGCCGACGAGTGCCACTGATGACCCACGATGGTCAATGATTGCCACTGCGTGCCCTTGAGTGAACTCTGAGCGCACACGTGTGCACCTTGTCCCCTGCACCCTAATTTGGCAGGTCTGGAGCAACTGCTCGCGGTTTCGCTGCAGATGATCGCCCTCACGCTCTCCTCCGAGCTCTCGACGGGGCTGGGCACACTCCCGCCCGGGCGTGCCCAGCAGCTCGCGCTGTACATCGACCGCTGGTGCGATATCGAGGCCCGCGCAGAGGTGTGAACCACTGACGAACCCCTGACGAGCTCACGCCTCGCACGCCACTGACGAACCCCTTACGAACCCCTGACGAACCCACGCCTCGCACGCCACTGACGAACCCCTGACGAACCCCTGACGAACCCACGCCTCGGACGCCAGCGTTCGCCTCGAGCACACCGCCCCCGGAGAGGCACCGCCCCTGCATGCAAGTGCTCACCATGGCGCCCTTTTTCCTACAGGTGGCGTTCGCCTCGGCGGGCGCGGTGCCTCGAGTACAGCGCAGCTCGAAGGTCGAGGAGGGCTTCTTTGGATCGTCTGCGGAGGTCTGCGTGCCAGCCGAGTGTGTGCTGGTGCCGAGCTCGGGCGAGGAGGTGGCTGCGGAGGCGTTCGTGGAGATGGTCGATACCGGTGTCGTGACCCCCACCGCCAGCGCCGCCACCTCCCCAGCCGCCGCCGAGCCTTCCACAGCTATCGTCGGCGCTCCACCGGCTGCGGACTCGTCGGTGCGGACTGCGGACTCGTCGGTGCGGACTGGTGCGGACTCGTCGGTGCGGACTGCGGACTCGTCGGTGGAGGCTGCGATCCTGTTCGAGTCGCTTCTCACCGAGGTGGGTACACATGGTTGTACCTGATTGCACCTGATTGCACCTGATTGCACCTGATTGCACCTGATTGCGATCCTGTTCGAGTCGCTTCTCACCGAGGTGGGTACACCTGATTGCACCTGATTGCACCTGATTGCACCTGAATGCATCTGATTGCATCTGATTGCATGCAGGTGGGAGCCCTAGCCGGGGAGCTCTCTCTCCCCAATGCCGCAAGCGCCGACAGCCCAGTACAGCGCCTGGGCCGCTCCATTCGCTTTGCCGTCAGCTCCCTTCGCCAATCGCTCGGCTTCTGTGCGCGCGGCATACGGATCCTGTGTCGAGATCTAGTCGAGGTGGCGCTGCTGCTGCGCACGTTCACCCAAGGCAAGCCTCTCAAATCCGCCGACGTCCAGGTGGGTGCTCCCGATGCCCCCTGATGACACGTGATGACACCTCATGACACCTGATGGCACCTGATGACCCCTGAGACCCCTGATGACCCCTGATCCCGCCAGGTGGTGCGCCGTACTCTCGTCGACCTGATGGCACTGGTGCCGTACACCATCATCATGATCATCCCCCTCTCGCCGCCCGGCCACGTGTTTGCATTCTCGCTGATGAAGAAGTGCTTCCCGGCCGCCATCCCGTCGCCCTTCACCGCGCAGCGTCAGGTGTGCTCGCGGCGTTTCGTCACTGATTGATACGTTTCGTCACTGATTGATACGTTTCGTGCTCGCGGCGTTTCGTCACTGATTGATACGTTTCGTCACTGATGGATCCGGGTTCGCCACTGATGGCGGTTGCCTAATAAGCGCGGATCGTCGCTGAAGAAACTCCGGCTGATGAGCACCAGAGTGCCGCTGAGGACGCCCTGATGAGCTCCAGAGGAGTGCCTCTGATGACTGGCTGATTGCGCCTGATGAGCTCCAGAGGAGTGCCTCTGATGACTGGCTGATTGCGCCTGATGTGGCAGGACATTTACGAGATCTACACGCGCATTGCACTCGAGGCTCAGGCGAACGCGCCTCCGCGTGATCCAATTAAGCAGCTCATCAAGCTCACCTTCGGCCAACTGCCAAAGCTGTTACAGAAGCCCGCTGCTGCCGCCGCCGCCGTCCCTCCCGGCGCCTCCATCAGCGCCGCCAAGGGCGCCGTGGCGGGCGCCGTGGCTAAGGCGGCCGGTCAGGCGGCGGTGCCGTTGAAGCCACCGGCAGGCTTCGCATGGTCGGAGGGTGTGAATGTTGCGGGTGTGAATGGTCTGCCGTCCTCCCCCGCCTCCGCCGCGAGTGCGACTGCGAGTGCGGCCGTTGCGGGTGTGAACGCTGCGGGTGTGAACGCTACGGCCGCTGCGGCCGCGCGGCCAGACGCGCCGCCGCAGGCGTCGGTGCTCGTGTCGAGGGTGGCGGCGGCGGGCACGGCGGTGCCGCGTGGCTTGGACCGCGCAAAGCAGCCCCTCGGTAGCGCCCTTGGTAAGGTGCGCAGCTGGGTGCGTCAAAGGGGCGGCGCCGGCGGCGGCGCGCCTGGCGCCACCACCGACTGAGAGAGAGCGGAGAGAGGAGACCAGCAAAGCAGAGAGGAAACAAGAGGTGTTGAGACTTGAGAGCGCAGTGTCGTAAGCGCTGTGTGTATACGTACAAAGTTAAGTACCGTACGGTTGCGGATGCTAGGGCGAGAGCGGCGATCGCGAGAGCCACCTGTGATGGGCGCCGACCACTTATTCAGGAAAGGGACAACGAGACCCGACCGAATGGGAGCTGCGAGTTGCTTGTCATGTATCTTCGTGTCGCAGATGCTCGCTTTTGCGGCGCCGTGTCGACAGAGCGCGCGCCTCCGCGGAGAGTCGCCGCGCTTCGGCCCCGCGAAGGGCCGAAGACGCCTGTGTGTTCCTCTCCCTGTACCGATGGTCGGCTTCGACGCCGTGCAGCCCTTCGCTCGCGCGGACGAGCGCGCCGCGGCTCAGGAGCCGGAGCTCGATTCGGTTGTCGCGCTCTGCGAGAACCGCGCCTACGAGGTCGGCCTCGCGTGCCTGCGGCTCTCGGACTTCTCGATCGAGCTGTGCTCCTTCTGCGACGACGCGGCGTACTCGCGCACGCTGTCGGTGCTCGCGTCGCACAACCCGCGCCAGATCCTCTTCCCACCCTCGTCCGCCCAGAGCGTGCTCGCGCGCGTCGCCGAGGCCGAGTTCCCGGCCGCGCGCTGCGACCAGGTGCCCCGTCGCAACTGGAACGAGATCAAGGGCCTCGGGTACGTGCGACACTATTCGCACCGCTCGCACGTGCAGGCGCTCGAGACGGACGTCAAGTCCAAATACCTGGCGCTCTCGGCCCTTGCCGCGCTCGTCGACGCCGTCGAGCAGTCCGACGGCGCGAGCTTCGTCAAGGGCACCCTTCGGATCAAGTGCGCACTCCGTCCACCCTCTGAGTGTCCCTTCGAGTGCCTCTCTGCGTGCCATCGGATCTCAACCCTCCCCACGTGCCCTTTGCATGCGTCGGAAGCATGCGAGTGCTCATCGCGGCGCCCTCTCTTCCACAGGTACCGGAGCGTCGAGGGCGTGATGCTCCTCGACCCGGCGACCGTCGCCAACCTCGAGCTTCTTCGCAACCTGCGCACCGGCGATCCGAAGGCATCTCTCTTCGGCGCGCTCAACCAGGTGACACTGCGGATCGGAGGATGGCATGCCCCACCGAATGCCTCTGAGTGCCTCTGAGTGCCTCTGAGAGGGGCTCAGACCATATCCCTGAGCATACAAGTGCTCACCACGGCGCCTACCCCGGTGTGCGCAGTGCAAGACCGCCGCGGGCAGCCGATACCTGCGGACGCTGTTGCTGCAGCCCTCGACAGATCTGGACACGATCTCGGCGCGCCTCGATTGCGTCTCCGAGCTGCTCGCGCGCGACGAGCTCCTCGTCGACGCCCATAAGGTGATGGCCTCTGATGAGCTCTGATTGCCTCTGAGGACCTCTGAGGACCTCTGAGGACCTCTGATTGCATCCCTCATCAGGTGCTTCCCGCCTTTGCGGACTCGGATCGGCTCCTCAAGTTCTTCATGACGAACCCCACCTCGACCGGCTGCGCGCGTGCCAAGGCTGGCATCTCCGCGGTCCTCCAGCTCAAGACGGCGTTGCATGCGGCGCCGCGCCTCGCCGCCGCGCTCACCTCGAGTGGGGAGGCGCCGCCCACGAACGAGGTGCGATCTCCCTGATGGCCTCCCTGATGACCTCACTGATGACCTCCCTGATGACCTCGAGTGGGGAGGCGCCGCCCACGAACGAGGTGCGATCTCGGACGGAATCTCGGACAGATCTCGGAAGTACCTCCACCTGCCCTCCTAACCCCGACCTCTACATGCCCTGCCCCATTCCTGCCCTGCCCTCTACCTGCCCTGCCCTCTACCTGCCCTGCCCTACCTGCCCTATCCGCCCTGCCCTCCCTGCCCCCTTCTCCACAGCTGCTGCGCGCCATCGTGGGCAATCTCGCCTCCGACGAGATCGACGAGCTCTGCACGCGCATCCACGCCATCATTGACGACGAGGCCATCTTCCGCAAGCAGACGAGCCAACGGATGCTTGAGTGCCTCTTCGCCGTGCGCTCGAAGGTGAGTGTCCCGCTGATGGCCGCTGATGGCCACGGATGGCCGCTGATTTTCACTGATGATCACTGATGGCTCAAGTGCCCGCCACGACGCTCGTAGGTTTGCTCGTTCATTGACGTGGCGCGAGAGACGCTGACCGACTCGACGACCGAGATGGAGCACCTACGCGACACGTACGCTGAGCAGTGCGGCCTGAGCTTGCAAGTGCGGCCTGAGCATGCGAGTGCTCACCACGACGCCCTACCACTTCCCCACAGGTACGCGGAGCAATTGGGGCTGAGTGACCTCAAGCTGGTGTGATGCGGGTGCTCACCACGACGCCCTACCACTTCCCCACAGGTATGCGGAGCAGTTTGGGCTGAGTGACCTCAAGCTGGTGTGGACTGAGCGGCGGGGCTACCATCTCACGCTGCCAGTGGCGCAGCGCGAGACGGTCGAGCGTGCGGGCTTCGTCAAGATCGCTTCCCAAGCAAAGAAGACGGTGGCTTGCTCAACGGATCAGCTCGTGCAGGCGAGATTGATTGCGGCTGATGAACGCCCCTGATGATGATGCGCCTGGTTGTTCGCTTGAGTGCGGCTGAGGGACCTCTTGAAATCTCGTTGCAACCTCGCTGCGATCTCGTCGCAGCTCTCGGCGCGCGCACAAGAGATGATTCAGCAGATTCTCCTCTCGACGGAGGCGCGGATCTCGGCGCTTCTCGGCGAGATACGATCCTCGCTCCACCTAGTCTTCCGCCTGGGTACGTGCTTGCATGCATCGCTCTGATTGTCTTGATTGCTTCTCGGCGAGATACGATCCTCGCTCCACCTAGTCTTCCGCCTGGGTACGTGCTTGTATGCATCGCTCTGAGCGCGCTTGATTGCCTCTGATGGCCCCAGATGGCCCCAGATGGCCTCTGTTGGCCTCTGATGGCCCCTGATGAGCTCTGATGGCCTCTGATGGCCTCTGATGGCCTCTGATGGCCTGCTGAGTGCGTGAGTGCGTTTGATGATGGGCTCTTAGCGCGTGTGGGCGCCCCTTTCCCCAGGCGAGTCAGTCGCTCTCGTCGACGTGATGCTCGCCTTCGCCGTCTTTGTGCACAAGGGGGGAGGCAACGGCCCGTTCTGCCGTCCCAAGATCGCACACGCCGCCCCTTTGGTGCTCAAGCGCTGCCGTCACCCGCTCCTCGAGCGGTTTGCGGAGCCCGGCCAGCCTCTCACGCCGAACGACGTCGCCATCACGCACGCGACCAACTTGCAGGTGACAGCCACGCCTGAGATCGCTAATGGCCTAATGGCCTAATGGCCTAATGGCCTAATGGCCCAATTGCCCAATTGCCTAATTGCCTAATTGCCTAATTGCGACCCGGCAGATCATCACGGGGCCCAACATGGCGGGAAAGTCGACGTACCTGCGCCAGACCGCTCTGGTTGTGCTACTGGCCCACATCGGCTGCCACGTGCCCGCCGACGCGGCCACGGTGCCCCTGCTGCAGGCGAGGGCTGATGACCATTGATTGAATTTGATGACTTCTGATGTCCTCTGATCGCCTCTGATCGTCTCTGATCGCCTCTGTTTACGTGGCCTGCTACAGCGTGTCTTCACGCGCATTGGAGCTGCGGACGCGCTTGAGGCGCATGGCTCGACGTTTGCATGCGAGATGCGCGAGACCACGTATATCTTGCGCAATCTCGGCGGGCCAGCTCTCGTGCTCGTCGACGAGCTCGGGCGTGGCACCTCCAATGCCGATGGCGCCTCCCTCAGGTGAGTTGATGACCACTCATCGCATCTCTGATGACCTCTGATGACGGCTGATTGCTCCCTTCATCGCCTCCCTCAGGTGGGCTGATGACCACACTTAGTGCATCTCTGATGACCTCTGTTGACGTCTGATTGCTCCCTTCCTCGCAGCTTCGCCGTGGCCGAGCAGCTCGCACTCGCCCCTTCGACGTTCACGCTCTTTGCGACGCACTACCTCTGGCTAGCGAACCTCAAAAACCTCTACCCGAGCAACGTGCGCCCTCCTCAAGCACACGTCTTGCATGCACCTCGATGCTTATATTGAGTGCACCCTCCTCAAGCACACGTCTTGCATGCACCTCGATGCTGATTGATTGCCTTCGTTGGTCATTGAATGCCCTCGAGGATCACCCACAGCTACGGATAACCTTTATCAGGTGCGCCTTCTCAAGCTCGCAACCTCCGACGACGAGCGTGGCGGAGGCGGCGGCGGAGGCGGAGGCGGAGGCGGAGGCGGAAGCGGAGGCGGAGGCGGAGGCGGCACTGGTGGCGGTGGAGGAGGGGGCAACGGAGGCGGAGGCGGCGGCGGCGGCGGCTTCACGCAGCGCTTCCCCCACATCGTGTGCGATGGCGTGACGAGTCGTCGTGCGTACACGACGGACGTACTCGCCAGCCTGATGAGCTCTGATGAGTACTAATGAGCCACTGATTGCCTCCTTCATCAGGTGCGTACATGACGGACGTACTCGCGAGCCTCGCGGGTCTGCCGCAGTCCGTGTGCCGACGCGCCGCTGATCTCTCCGCCGCTGTCGATTTTGATCCGGTATAGAGTGTGCCTCTGAGTGGCACTGATTGGCACTGATAATCGCTGAGTGCCACTGAGTGCCACCGAGTGCCACTAATTGGTCCGGTGGAGCGGCCCTCGGCACTGATTGCCACTGATGATCCCCCGAGTGTCCTCTGATGGCAGGTGGAGCGGCCCTCTGCTCGCACGCGCTCAATGGAGGCGTATGCTCTAGTGGCGGAGCGTCTGATCTGGTATGCCTTTGATTGCCTCTGATTACGCTCTAGTGGCGGAGCGTCTGATCTGGTGTGCCGCTGATTGCCTCTGATTTCCTCCTATGGCGTCGGATGGCGTCCGGATGGTCTCTGAGTGCCGCTGTTTGCCTCTGAGGGCTTCTGAGTGCCTCGGAGTGCCTTCGAGGGCTTCTGAGTGCTTCGGATGGCCTCTCTGATGACCTCGGATTGCGCTCTTCATCTCTGATGACCTCTGATTGCGCTCTTCATCTCTGATGACCTCGGATTGCGCTCTTCATCTCTGATGACCTCGGATTGCGCTCTGATGATTGCACTCGTCATCTCTGATGACCTCGGATTGCGCTCTTTATCAGGTATGCGCGCAGCTCGCTCGACGAGGCGTCGCTGCGCACTGTGCTTCTCGAGCTGCAAGGGCGGCTGCGCGCCGAAGTGGCCCGTCAGGCCGCCGCCGCCGCCGCCGCCGCTCAGGCGAGAGCCTCTGATTGCCTCTGATTGCCTCTGATTGCCTCTGATGCCTCCCTCGTCTCATCTCATCTCCGCCTCATCTCCGCCTCATCTCCCCTCCTTTCCGCCCTCAGGCGAGTGCTCAGGCCGTGACCGCAGCGGCCAATGCCACTGCCGCCACTGCCGCCACTACCACCGCTACCGCCGCTGCTGCCGCCGCTACCGCCGCTGCTGCTTTGGCCATCGAGACGGCTGCGAACGCCGTCGTCGGCGCCGGGGCGGACGGCGGCGCTGGGGCTCTAGTGATGCCGTCCCGAGCACCCCAAGCGCAGCGCCACACGCCTTCGGCTACCCACAACAGACTCGGCGGCGATGGAGGCTATGGCGCCTACGACGGCGCCTGCGACGGCGGTGGCAGCAGCCTTGGCAGCGGCGGTGGCGGCATCGGCGGCCAAGGCCACACCATCATCGCCGGACGGCGCCGCCCGTACCCCTTTGGTGACCTCGAAGACGAGACGAATGACGACATCGCGGGGGGCGCCTCGGCGGGGCGCTCGGCTTGTCGGCCCACGTTCCGCGGCAGTACGACACTTCCAAATATGGGAGGTGCTCTCGGCGCTCGCATGCACGTGCCCGCTTTTGGCGCCACTGCCACCCACGGCCCCGCTCTTGGCGACTGCAGCATCTCCATCGGCACTGGCTGCGGCGGCAGCAGCGGCGGCATCGGCGGCAGCGGCGGCAGCGGCGGCAGCGGCGGCAGCGGCGGCAGCGGCGGCAGCGGCGGCAGCGGCAGCGGCGGCAACTGCAGTGCTTCTGGCTTCGGGTCCGCTCTTGCCTTTGGTGCCGCGGCGGGCGCTGAACTTGATGGCAACGGCAGACACAGCCCTATGATGGCCATGCTGCAATCCTTGGCCAACCCCCCAGCCGTTGCCGCGGCCTCGACGGCTACGCACTCGGCGGGGCTTGCAGTGGGACGTGCAATGGCTGTGATGGAGGAGGAGGAGGCTGCAATAGAGGTAGAGGAGGCAGCGATGGAGGTGGAGGCGGTAGCGATGGAGGCGGAGGAGGCAGTTGAGAGCGCCGCGGCGGAAGAGGCATCCAAGGCAGCGGTGGAGGATGCCATGGAAGAGGTTGCGGAGGACTTTGTAACGGTCGATGTAACGGCCGTGGTCGAGGCCGCCGATGAAGTGATGGAGAAGGCGGTGGAGGCAGCGGCAGAGGAGGGCGAGGCGGCGGGCGAGGCCGCGGTGGTCGTAGAAGACAAGTGTGACGGCGGCGGCAGCGGCGGCGCTGAGAGCGGCGGCGCTGACAGCAGCGGTGCTGGTGGCGTCGTCGTAGAAGTCGACTACGACGAGGGCGACAAGGGGTGTGCCGGCGATGGCAGAAGTGGCACGGTCGGTGATCAAAATGACGAGGACGACGACGACAAGAAGGATGGGCGAGCGGTCCGTAGCTCTGCAGCCGAGATGACTGCAGGCGAGGCCACGCTCGACTCCAGCCTGGAGCTGGGGGCAGCGTTGCTTGCGACCCTCTACAAGGGCCAGGGTGGTGCGTAAGATGAAGAGACGCGGCGTCTGAGACGGGGGATAGGCGGGTGCGACACTATGCGCTGCATGCGCGGTGGCCCTTTCGGCCGCCTGCGCGCCCGCGGGAGATGAATGCGTGTACTACGGATGTACGACGGCGATGTGACTCTGACTAGAATAAATCTCGAGAGCGTCGAGCCGACGGGGGAGACAGGCGGTTGGCAATAGCAAGCGCGCTACAAGCGCGCTACAACCGCAAACGCACACGCGCCCCCTAACCCCGCCCTGGCGCAATTCTGATTTGACCGTAAATTGCGCTATGGTGACCATTTGGTGGAGGTCTGGTCTATCGAAACGCTCTGCTCACTTATAATTGACCTCGTCAACACGCGGCTGGACGCACCTTTTGATGTCGAGTGAAAGACGATCGGAGGTACCGTCCGGTCCGGTAGGTACTCCTCTGGGGGAACCAACTGCTTCATCGCTTCTCTGATGCCACCACCATCCCTTCCTCCGATGCAGCCTCTGATGCCGCCGCCGCCGCCATCACCCCTTCCTCCGATGCCATGGGGCCCACACAGTCCACCAGCGAGACCACCTCTGCCGGAACCTGCGCCGCCGCTATCACCCCTTCCTCCGATGCCATGGGGCCCACACAGTCCACCAGCGAGACCACCTCTGCCGGAACCTGCGAAACCACTTCTGCCGGAACCTGCGCGCCGGGCGGCCCGGCCACCAGAGGAAGGTCCTGTCATGGGCCCTGTGCGGGGTTCTGAGTTGAGAGTGTCGTGCATTTTGAGACTGGGCAGGTCTGCAGCTGCTCGCACGCCGATGAAGCAGAATCACGGCTCAGCACCAAGTCCGAGAATTGTTGCATGGAGGAGTTGATCTCGAGGTCGAGCTCTTCTATCGATGCGGTCAAGTCCGAGGCCGATACGGAGTTCCGCCCCTGGTTCGTGCCCCGCTCGTTTGCCTCGTCTGAGGCGAAGCGCATGAATTCAGTCCCCATAGTCTGCATCAACGCAGTCACCTCCGCGCTGATTTTTGTGCCAGGCGGGAGCTCTTTGACCAAGGTTTGTGCCACATTTGCAGCGGGGACGAGATAGTCACTGTCACGCGTTTCACTGCTGGAACTTGCTTCTGGTTTCGATGAAGGCCTTGCCATGGGGTCTGGCCTCTGCATAGTACGTGTAGGGATGCAGGTGGAGGAGAGAAGACGCGTCCCTTTGCCGCGGCGCTGGATTGGCAAGATGAGCTGTGGCGGGCGATCAAGAGCGACGGAGCGGGTCAAGGAGGCGGGTACGCCGAATTTGGTTGGGAACGCGCCATGAGTCAGGCTCGGGAACGCGCGAGATCGATGCAGCAAGCAGTCACCTATTATGTGCTTTGAGGAGCGAACCCTTGCCGCAACGATTGTCGGCGTCCGTCGACGCAGGACGAGTCGGAACCACGAGTCTTCGGAGCCTTGTCGCACTGCGGGAAAAAGCTCCTTCAAAGCTCCGATAAATAAGGTCATCACGCAAAATAGAAACAATTCCGCGATCGGATTTGCCCGGTCGCTCGGCGGGCGTATACAGCCGGTATACAGCCTGCTGCTGCTGCTGCTGTTCAACACAACGCGCACACGCTCCGGACCCCCAAGCACATATATGCACATATACATCCTAAAGCCTATGCCCATAACGCCGCCTCGACCCTTTACCGTCGCGTCGAAATACGCCTCGGTCGTCGGAGGACGGTGCGGCCCCCGCCGTTGCCGTTCGGTTCCCGGGCCCGCGCGAACACTTTATCCTTGGTTTTAGCTTTTACCGTAATGCGGCCCAGCGCGCAGCGGCGCTCGGGAACACCCTGCCACTTCACAGTGCGGCCTGAGAAAATACGATGTGGATGTGGAACCTCCCGCCTCCGTACCCGCATCGGGCAAGATCGCTGACGTTGAGACGTCACATCCTGCGCGGGGTCCTCGGTGCTACCGCCCACGACGACCTCGTTCCGTTTCGTCAGACCTTCTTCTCCTCGACAGTGACGAGGACTTCGTTCCGTCTCATGAAGGGCAGTGTGAACGGCGGATTGTACCCGGCAGCTTGCCACTCAAAGTCGCCGTCGGTGCGCCGCCGCGGAGTCCAGCCATCTGATGCAAGGTCGCTGCAAAGCATCTCGAGGTGCTTCCGCGCAGCAGCCGCCGAAAACGACCAGGTGAAGGTGCGGACCGCCTGCAAGCGCTCTGGCAGCTGGCGCAGGCGCACGCGCGGGTCGGTCGGAGCCGGGGCCTCCGCTACCGTGTTGTATCTGCTTGCAGGAAGTACGAAGGCCATTGTATCGGCCTGCGCTTGCGCCGTCACGAGCACCGGAGCCGTCATGGCGATGGGCTCACGCGTTGGCGTCACGAGAACCGGTGCCGTCATCGCAATGGAGTCTTGCTTTTTGTTCTGTGGGTCGCCGAAGACGCCAATGTATCGAGCCAAGGCGCCAAACGGTCTTCCGTCGTTGGAATCGCCCCAGTGCCCGCCATAGGAGCACTCGGCGATCACCGAGGGGCCGTACCTTCGCACCTCGTACGTGGCAGCTTTGTGCACGAGCGTGAATTGCGGCATTTCCTCGCGCACGATGCCGAGGACCATGCCCATGACGGCTTCCTTTCCGCTCCGCTTTGGTGTGCGTGAAGTCGAGCGCCGGCAAAAAGGAATCCTAGCCGTGGAGGTTGCATCTCGCAATTTCCCAACCGAGCGGAGACGTCGGAATGAACCGACTGCACCGCGAGTGTCGTTCCAAAGCGGGAAGTCAATCGGGGAAATAACTTGCCGCTAAACTGTTGTCTTGACAACAATCGATCAAGTCAAGCCCTCATCAAGTCTTGACTTCTTGATTCAAGTCAAGTCAAGACTTGACTTGGACTTGATTTGACTAAACTGATGGGTTCAAGCGACTGTACGCGCGACCACGCGTCCGTTTCATCACAGAACGTCTACCGGTATTTCGGTAGAGCGGTTCGGGCAAATTCGGCCGGGGGCGTCGCTCAGGCCGGGGCGCGGCGGCAGAGCATGCCACACGTGGACGACCTGAACACGCCCCAGATGGCTGCGGCCGAGGTTCGGATCATCCAAGGCAGATGCGAGGTGCTCTACACATCGCCATTCGCCGAAGAGCGACGCCAGGCGAGTTCGGCGCTCTGTCTCCTTCAAAATCTTCGCATGCAGAAGACAAAGGTCCGTGTTCGAAAGGTGGAAGTGCCGCCGCCGCCGCCGACACCGGGCTCGAACTCGACGATTGCGAAGCAGCTACTAGAACAACGCGCTAGCTATCCGCGGTCAGCAGATGTGGACCTGGACGATGTGCAGGACCTGAAGTTGTCGTTCGAGGAGTTTTATGCACACTTCCCGCGCTCCGTGCGCGAGACACGAGGCTCGCTCGGCATCCTCGAATGGTTCAACGCGGCGGACATGGACGGAAGCGGCTCCTTGAGCATGAACGAATTCTTTGCCTGGACGCTGTCGTCCTCGACGGACAAGCATGGCGTAGGAACATTACGGCGCATCTTTGACAGGTTTGACAGGGAGAAATGCGGCTCCCTGAACACGTGGGAATTCGAGAGCTTATGCGAGAGCGTCAAGTACGGCCGGTTTGCGAGCGAGATCTTTGCTTCCCTGGACAATGAGAGAACGGGTAAGATCGACTATGCGATCCTGGATCGCGACGTGTTGCGTCGCAGCGAGGACGGCTCGCTCAGTGCGCGTGCCAAGGGTATGCTCAGCTCGCTCATGGTCGCTGAGATGCATGCAGAGATGACGACGCAGACGGGTGCAAATGCCGACGAAGTGCGACAACTCGCTGCCAAGTGGTCCTTGAAGGAGCGAGAGTCCGCGCTGAAGCTGTTCGCGGAACTGCAAGCGCTGCTTGCGAGCAGCGGCGCGCTCGTTATTGACATCATGGGACTCTTCAACAATGACCTGGAGCCGCTCATTGACGACACCGAGTTCCATTCCACGCTCCAAAAGGTCTTCAAGTGTAGGGCCCGGCCGTGGGTGATTGACGAGTGTTTTGGCCTGCTCGACCACGATGGCTCGGGCGTGATCGGCATGGACGAGCTCTTCGAGTTTGTACGTGGATATCGGCACGCCCACGACAAGCGCAGCCTGAACGTGCGCAGGTGCAAGATCAGGCCGCCGCATGGTGTCGCATGGTGTCTTGCAGACCTTGCGTGGGACGTGGAGAATCTGCGGATCATGCTCTACCAGATGCTCGATCGGGCTGGCGCACCTGTGTGCGATCTGGTCAAGGCGTGGGATCGATCCGGCGATAGGGTCCTCTCGGAGGAAGAGTTCCTGCACAATCTGGAATCCCTCTTCCCGGCATCGCTCGGCAACTTGTTCCGAAGAGAGGTGCGTCCGGTTGGACTGGAGGCGTTCAAGCTCATCGCGGGTGCGGAACGACCAGATGGCATGATCAGCAGCGATGAGCTAGAGATGTGGCTCGAAGATCGCCCTGACGGACGGCTTCGGCTCAAGCCGGTGAACGAGCTGTCCGATGGCGCAAAGCACTGCGGCGTCAGCTTGGCCCGAGCAGTCTCGCACGATGGGCTGCTGCAACCCGACACATCGTCTGCAAGCCCTCGGTTCAAACGCATTCTCGAGCGCAGCACCCGCTCGATGCTACTTCGAAGGACTCAGGCCCACACCCTGGAAGAGGAGCGACAACAGGCCATGGCGAAGGCGGAGCAGCTGCGTAAGCTATCGCTCAACTCCTCCTCCTCTTCTATTAGGCATCGGATGCAGTCGAGCGCGTCCTTGTCGAGCCAGCCCCCATCGAGCTCGCGGCCCGCGTCCGCGAAACCATCCTCTGAACGCGCCGCAATCAACCACATGGTATACTCCCTCGAGTGGAGTCTAAAGAGGCCGCCCCGTCCGCAGAGCGCGCCTGCTAATTCTGTTGCAGCGAATCGTCCGCGGCTTACCTCCACCTCTCCTCCACCTACCGATAAGGGACTCGAGAGTCCCTTTCTTTCGCGCCCCGCCAGCATCGCATCCTTCGTCCCAAGGCAGCACCAGCCTCGACGGGCACCTGCATCTCTTGCGCTTGCGCATCGTCTGCCGCCGCGGCTAATTTCCGCATCTCCTCTGCATACTGATACGGTGCTCGGGAGCCCCATCGCCATTCTATCGCGCCCCGCCAGCGCCGCATCCTTCGTTACGGCCCCAAGGCAGCACAAGCAGCCACGATCGCTGCTGGCAGGGAAAGTCGGACCTTCGAGGGCTGCCGGTGGGAAAAGGACGCGAGCTGTGACACCTCCCCGCCTCGAGCAGTTCTTCGATTCATATGGCACTAGGCAATCGTCAGACTTGCAGCTGACCCCATCGTACGAGACGCTGTCTGCATCGGAAAGGTTGCCAATGGCCGGGTCGCTGCAGGTGCTGTCCTCGGGCCTCTACTTTGGGGCCATCCCATAGCGGTCGGCGTTGTATGTCAGCTTCAGGCAGCGTCTCTGCCTGGGTCTCTGAGTGTATGTACTGAATCAGAAAGGAAAGGCATCTGGATCTGCTGTGGTAGCGAGCGGACACAGGGGCTGCTCCCCCTCGCAACCCTTTTGTCTCTCCCGAGTGGCCTCCGCGCGTCCGCGGACACGGATTGCCAAGCGCAGCGACGCCGAACTGAGCCTCTCAACGTGCGACCATGACGCAGCGGGAGCCTCGACGGCGCACGCGCACGGGGACTCGGGGAGCGGGTCGCGGTGTGCCGTCTGCCGATCAAAGAAACCCGTCGCGCGCAACGACGTCGTGCGAGCACCGGCGAGGGATGAAGCCCAGGAGCCAAGGCGACTGGCCCTGCTGGATGAGCATCAGCATGACCGGTAGACCGTGAACCGGTGTCGCAGCCGTCGCCGGCACGACCCGAGGCACTGCGTCTTCTGCCGGACACTGTGTGCCTGTGCGCATGGCCTTGCTAAGGCTTCATAAAACAGAATCAGAAAACAGGCCTGTAATTAGCCTCTTGGTATCCGAAGGACTCTCAGTCGTACCGTTTTCCTCGCAGCTTAAGTCAGCGCTTATTTCCGCGCGTCCACCCTCGTTCTGAATCGTTCTTCCCTGTTCCAGCTATGTCTGTCATCTTGCCATCATGTCGCGCTCCCATGACATGATCTTCATGTCGATCCTCTCTCTTTCCTCTTCCGGCGGTGGGCGGGCGCCGGGTGCGTCCCCCGAACGTCCCCAGAGTGCCCATTCGTCAGGCTACGTGGCTAGGTAGTCCGACAAGGACGTTCTGCCTTTGTGCCCTTCTTGGCCGTCGTGGGGATTGACCGGCACACTCGAGCAGCTTCTAAATCTTGAGCTCGATGGTGCTCGCGGCTGAGTCGCACAGAATGCCCTGCGCCTCGCCGAGCTCCATGGCCGCCACAAGCTCCTCGGCCTTGTCGATGGACATCGCCTCTGCCACGGCGACGGCCACGGCGTTCAAGAAGACAGCGTGCCCGAAGACGGCGACCGTGTCGCCGGCGCCCAACCCGGCGCCCAACCCGGCCGCGAGGAGCCCGTGCAGCTCGCCGGTCACCTTGGCGACGTAGCCACGGAAGATCTCGCGCCCGCGCCCCTCGCAGCCCGGCACGGAGGTGTCCGCGAAGTACGTGTTGAGCGTGCCGTACCCGAGCTGATCGAACATTTTCGCGCAGTCGGGCGTGCCCGAACGGCTCGGGTGAAGCGTGTGCAGCGTCAGGTAGCCTGGCGCGCCCTTGGCAAAGCGCCCGTGCGTCATGATCTCGCCAGTGCTGATCGCCCGTGTCGCCTCCGAGCACACGATTGCCCTGACCGCCATTGAATCAAGGTACGCCGTGGCCGCCGCCTTCGCCTGCTCCTCGCCCTTGGGAGTGAGCGGGCGAACCAGGTCCCCTACGGTCCATGAGTTGGCGAAGGGCGTCCCCGGCTTGCACACCATGCCCACCTCGACAGCTGCCGCCTCGAGATCGCGAGGCTGTGCGTTCGCGTGCCGGATCAGGATGACCTTTGTGATGCCCGCGGCCGACAAGACGCTGCCAAGCTCCGACGTGCGACGTGCAGTCTGCGGTCGCGCTCCCGCCTTTTTGGACGCTCCACTACCCATGCGTCACGAGGGCGCTAGCCATACGCACGCTCCTTTCTCAACCTCGTCCAGGACGAATCCAGGACGCGTCCCCAAGACGTGCCCTTTACCAAATTTGGGCCTTCCCGCAATACAAATGAGCGACGGTGGCCTCGCGGCGACGATGATGAGCAGCTTGGAGGCGGCGGAATTCGAGGCGAGAGCTGCTGAGAAAAGCTTGAGGGAGGCCGAGGAGCGCATGATGCGATTGAGCAAGGTGTCCGCAACTACGACAATTCCCGCTACGACGACCGGATGCGATGATGCTCATTGTGACGAGTCCAAGAAGGAGAAGGCGCACAACTATCCGATTGCCAACGACTGCGGCGTGACTGGGTACGGCGCGACTGCGAAGGACGAGGAGAAGGGCGATGATGATGATGACGACGAGCCCAAGGAGAAGAAGGAGCCCAACGATCCGTTTGCCGACGGCTTCGGTCCGTACCTCTCCCACTCCCTTGACGAGCTTTTCAACCCATGGAAGAGCCCCATGAATTGGCTCCTGCTCTGCACGCCGTTCGCTTACTATGGCCACCACCACGGCTGGGATGACGTGACGGTCTTCATTCTCTCGGTGCTGGCGATCGCGCCCATGGCGGAGCGCGTCAGCTTCGTGACGGAGCAGCTCGCAATGCACACGTCGGAGACGATCGGCGGCCTCCTGAACGCGACCTTTGGCAACGTGACGGAGCTGATCGTGTCGCTCGTCGCGCTCTTCGGCGGCATGCTGCGCATCGTGCAGGTCAGTCTGCTCGGCTCGATCTTGTCGAATCTGCTGCTCGTGCTCGGCTGCGCCTTCTTCGTCGGCGGCCTCAAGTACCCCGAGCAGAAGTACTCCCATAAGGCGCAGACGTTGAGCTTCAGCCTGCTGCTGCTGGCTGTGCTGTGCATTGCGATGCCGACGGTTCTCGAGATCACGCACGACGTCGAGTACCCGGAGCACAGCTCACTTGATGTGAGCCGCTCCATGTCAATCATGATGATCGTGACTTACTACCTCTACCTCGTCTTCCGTACGCGAATGCATGCAGATTGCACCTCTGATTGCCTCCCTCATGAGGATCGTGACTTACCACCTCTACCCCGCCTTCCGAAAGCGCCCACGACGAGAGCGCCCATCGAATGCTCACAGGCTGTGAATGCTCGGCGGGCTGTGAATGCTCACTGGCCTCGCTGCCACCGCCGCGCTGCTGCCGCCGCCCCTGCGCTCCTGCGCCGCTCGGCTGCTTGGTGCCCCGTGCTCGGCTGCCTTGGTCCACTCGGCCCTCCCACTTGGCCCTTCCAATCTCCCACTCGGCCCTCCCACTCGGCCCTCCCACTCGGTCTTCCCTATTGGTCCTCCCTATTGGCCCTCCCTATTCGGGAACCATTATTGTCCTCTGCACGCCTCGTCCTCATTACGACGCTCATCGCGATGCTTGCCCCGCGCGCGTCTCACAGAGCTGTGCACGCATCAGCATATCTTCGAGGAGGGCGACGACGACGACGAGGACGACGACGAGGAGCGCGTGCTCGGCGTTTCGGGCGCCATCTTTTGGCTCGCCATGATTACCGTCGGCATCAGCCTCCTCTCTGAGTGGCTGGTCGATGCCATCCGCGGTGCGGCCGATGGCCTTGGGGTCCCCGACCTCTTCCTTGGCACGATCATCATCCCGATCGTGGGCAACGCGGCCGAGCATGCCGCGGCGATCATCTTCGCGGCCAAGAATAAGATGGAGCTCTCGCTCGGCATCGCCGTGGGCAGCGCCACGCAGATCGCTCTCTTCGTCTTGCCGGCGTGCGTCCTCATTGGATGGGCGTATGACCTCCCTCTGGACCTGAACCTGCATCCCTTCGAGCTGTCGGTGCTGGCCTTCGCTGTCCTCCTGGTGGGCGTGGTCATCCAGCAGGGTCAGTCGCATTGGCTCCTTGGCTTCATCCTCGTGTGCTCGTACGTCGTCGTCGCGATGGGCTTCTTTGTGCACACCGACCCGCTGCCCACAGGCGAGCCGCTCTCAGGGTAATATTCGTGCCCGTCGAGGCTCCCGCTTTTGTCGCAACTGAGCACCAAACTGAGCGTCGTCGCTGCCTGGCCGGCCGCCACCGATGACGTGCATTGCATGCAAGCGCTCACCACGACGCCCCTCCTCTCCCTCTCCCTCTCTCGAGCGCCGTCGCTGCCTGGCCGGCTGCCCCCGCGCGCGCGGAGCGCGCGGGAGAGAACCATGGGAGAGACCAAGGGAAGAGATAAATATGGGGTGCAGGGGCGGAGGGGCTGAATTCATGGCGCGCCTGCATGCAAGCGCTCTCCACGACGCCCCCCTCTCCCTCTCTCGGGGTTGAATTCGTGGCGCGCCGCGGTCGAAGGGCTGTATCTGCCTCCTTATCGCATATTACCTCCCTGGTAGTAGGAGCACCGGGCGATGCGCTTGAATGCTCGGCTTCCATGCATAATATCTTAATACATGTATCTGATGCAGTGGGTACAATTGGTATCGGAGATCTCGCTGATCGGGCGGGAGACAGTTATGTGTGTGGGGGGGGCAGTCGACCGGTCGCACGCTCTATGTCTATCCCTGACTTTGAGTAGTGAGAAGACCACACGACAAGAGGTCAAGACAAGGTCCCCCTTAGACAAAAATGTGCGCCGTCTCGCGCGCTCGAAAGGAGGTTCACGTTCGCCCTTCTCGCACAGTCGCATTAGAGCGTGGGAAGGACCGCTGGGCCGGGGACGGCGAGGGAGAGCGCTAAGTGCAAAATCTTCTGAGTCTTTTCACACCTCCGTTTTCATAGTTGTTTTCACTCCTAAGAGGAAGGCGACGTCGTACGAGAGGACTGTTCGGCATCGGCGACACGTCTGCAGGTACCATCGGCTCCTCGGCCACTTACCTCGGCCACTTAAGCCTTTTCTGCAAGCTCAGCCGCCGCCACATCTGGCAGTAGCTGGATGCCACCCAAAAAGGTCAAAGGCGGCAAAGCTAAGAAGGGCAAGGCCGGAAGCAAGGCCAACCGAGGCGATGGAAACCGGCGAAACAACCCGCGCGCCTTCCTCGCAGCCGCCGGACCCAAGGCGATGCGGAATAAGGCGTACCGCGCGCTCGAGAAGCAGGAGAAGCAGTACCACGTCACGCTCGTCGATCGTTCCGCGGAGGCCAACGTGCCACCACCATACATCGTTGTGGTCGTGGGCCCTGCGGGCGTCGGCAAGTCGACACTCATCCAGTCGCTGGTCAAGCAGTGGACGAAGCAGAACCTGGGCGCAGTGCTCGGGCCAGTGACCGTCGTCACGGGCAAGAAGCGCCGGCTCACCATCGTAGAGTGCCCGAACGACATGAACGCCATGTGTGACTTGTCCAAAGTGGCCGACCTCGTGCTGCTCTTAGTGGACGGTTCGTTCGGCTTCCAAATGGAGACGTTCGAATTCCTCAACATGTGCCAGGTGCGCGCGCCGAAGAAGGCCAGGCGCACGCCGTGGGCTCGCTGCGCGGCATGCGCGGCACGCTGCCGCCGCCGCCGCCGCCGCTGCCGTCAACGCCGCCCGCCTGCCGCTGCCTGCACTGCTGCCGCCGCCGCTGCCGCTGCCGCTGCTGCTGCCGCTGTCGCTGCTGATGCCGCTGCCAGCGCGACGTGAGGAGACAGAGCTTAGCCGAGCAGCCTCCCAAGGCATTGCGGCGCCAAACTCAATAGACTACAATTCTCTGATCGCCTCTGGCCGCCTCCTCCTCCCTTGTCGAAACTCAATAGACTACAATTCTCTGATCGCCTCTGGCCGCCTCCTCCTCCCTTGACGAAACTCAATAGACTACAATTCTCTGATCGCCTCTGGCCGCCTCCTCCTTCCTTGATGACTGCCGCAATCCGTCCTTGATGACCGCCGCAATCCAGGGGCACGGCTTCCCGCGAGTCATCGGAGTGCTCACGCACCTCGAGTGCATGCAAGTGCTCACCACGGCGTCTCCCCCTTCCCCACAGGTGCACGGCTTCCCGCGAGTCATCGGAGTGCTCACGCACCTCGACTCCTTTCGAAATGCCGCCACACTGCGCCGGGTCAAGAAGCAGGTGCGCTTGATTGCACGGGATCGCTCATCGCTTGATTGCCCCTGATTGTTCATCGCTTGATTGCCATTGATGAGGAGTCCGAGAGGTTCAAGATGCCGCTGATTGCTCTCCTCATCAATGGCAATCATCGATTGCTCTCTTCGAATGGCCTCGCTGCTCACCTCTCTGATTGCTCTCCTCATCAATGGCAATCACCTGATTGCTCTCTTCGAATGGCCTCGCTGCTCACCTCTCTCAGTGCCTCCCCGATGGCCTCCGATGGCCTCTGATGACCTCTGATGGCCTCGGATGACCTCTGATGACCTCCCTCCTCTGCGCAGCTCAAGCACCGCTTCTGGACGGACATTTACGAGGGCTGCAAACTCTTCTACCTCTCTGGCATCAAGCACGGCCGTTACCCAAAGGTCGAAGTTGCCAATTTAGGCAGGTTCATCTCGGTGCTCAACTTTCGGCCGCTCATCTGGCGAAATGCCCACCCGTCCGTCCTCGCGGACCGCGTCGAGGATGGTACACCACCAGACCTGCTGCAGGTGAGCGCGACTGCTGGCCTCCCTGATGACCTCCCTGATGACCTCCCTGATGACCTTTGATTAACGGCCCGCCTGTCGCTCTGCTACAGGATGCCAACACGGCGCGTCGGGTGATCCTCTTTGGGTACGTTCGCGGAACCTTCCTCAAGCCGGGCATGCGCGTGCATGTGCCCGGGCTGGGTAACTACTCTTCGGCTTCGAACTCGATCCTGATTGCATCTGATGGCTCCTCTGATGACGTCTGATTGCGTCCCTCATCAGGTGACTACTCAATGGCGGACGTGACTGCGATCTCGGACCCTTGCCCCTTCCCGTCGACGGAGAAGCGCCGCCGTCTCAACCAAAAGGAGAAGCTGCTGCATGCGCCGATGGCTAACCTCGGCGAGCTCACGTGAGATCATCGCCGATGGCCGTTGATGGCCGCTGATGGCCGCTGATTGCCGCTGATGGCTGAATGCCGCACGCGTCGTCATCGGTTGCATGCACATGCGTCGTCATCGGTTGCATGCACACGCGTCGTCATCGGTTGCATGCGCAGCCCCCCCACCCCCCTCGTGCTTATCACTGTTGGCGGAAGCACTCCCGTGCCGCCCACGGCATAGACACGAGGGGCCAGCCAGCGGCGGCTCTGCCCTCGCGCCGTCGTGGGCGGCGCTCTGCGCGCTGCCCACGGCCCAGCGCTGTCGTGGGCGGAGCCGTCAGTTCGGGCTGCAGAGCGCCCCCGCCTCCCCTCCTTGGCCTGGGCGCTTTGATGCTCGAGCACACTCCTGACGAAACATTCCTGACGAAACCGCCTCTGAGGCCCCTGATGGCCACTGATGGCGACTGATGACGAAACATTCCTGACGAAACCGCCTCTGAGGCCCCTGATGGCCCCTGATGGCCACTGATGACGAAACTTTCCTGACGAAACCGCCTCTGAGGCCCCTGATGGCGACTGATGGCGACTGATGGCCACTGATGACTTATGATGACTTATGATGACCTGTCGATGACCTTTGATTGCCGCTCACTCCTGCCTGACCGCTCGCCCGCCGCTGGCTGAATGGCGGCAGGTACGACGCGGATGCGGTGTACATCAACATCCCAGAGTCTTCAGTCCGCTTCTCAAAGCGAGCAGCGCCGAGCTCGGACGGCGCCGTGCCGGGCGCCGGTAAGGGCATGCCGTCGGCGGCGGGCGAGGGGGCGTCATCCGATGAGGGCGATGAGAAGGACGAGGAGGACGAGGAGGAGGAAGGTGAGGGGGGTGGCGAGGAGGCAGCGGAGGACGAGGGTGTGAAAATGGTCCGCCGGCTTCACAAGCTAGGCAACGCGTCCGCTCTCGACTCCCAACTCAAGGTACGCTGATTGCCACACTGATGACTTGCCTTGCATGCAAGCGCTCACCATGGCGCGCTCGACTCTGAAATGAAGGTGGGCTCCCTGCGCATGTTTGCGGGCGGCGCGGTACTGCCGGGTATGCTGCCGGGCGCGATGGAGGTCGAGGACGAGGACGAGGACGAGGAAGAGGAGGACGAGGACGGTGAGGAGGACGAGGACGAGGGCGAGGACGAGGAGGACGAGGACGAGGGCGAGGACGAGGACGAGGAGGAGGAGGGTGAGGACGAGGAGGGTGAGGAAGACGAGGACGAGGGCGAGGACGAGGAGGAGGACGAGGACGAGGACGAGGAAGAGGAGGACGAGGAGGCGGAGGCGGAGGAGGAGGAGGGCGGCGTGGGCGCCGAGTGGAAAGCGAACCTGATGAAGCGCGCTGCTGAGCGCTTCCAAAACCGTCGCGTCGACTGGATGCGTCTCGTATATGACCAGCCAGCTACGTCCGCCGCCGCCACGGGTGGCACCAGCGGCAGCAGCAAGGGCGGCGCCGGCGGCGGTGGCGGCGGCGAGAGTGATGACGACGTCGATGACTTCCTCATCAAGAAAGGGTCCGCGCCGCGCACCAGTACCAAATTAGGCAACGGCGCCGTCGCGGGCGCCAAGCGCCGTCGCGAGGACGAAGGCGCGGCGGGCGGTGCTCTCGGCGGCGCCACGGCGGTGGGCGGCTGGCAAGAGGAGGGGGACGCGAACGCGCTCGACACGACGCTCGTGCGCCTGGCGGTTTCGACCTTCTCGGCGTACGCGAACGGCAAGGCGCGCGCGACGATCATCGACCGTTTCGTGACCGGCAGTTGGCAGCCTCGGGTGGGGGCGGGGGGCGAGGGGGACGACGAGGGGGAGGACGACGAGGGGGGCTTCGAAGATCTCGAGACGGGGGAGATAGTGGGCCGAATGAGGCGAGAGGGCGGCGCCGACGACGACGAGGACGACGAGGACGAGGACGACGAGGAGGAGGAGGACGGTGAGGAGGACGAGGAGGACGGCGAGGCCAGGGAAGCGGAGCGTCGCCGGCAGCTCAAGCTGAAGCAGAAGGCTTCGTTCGATTCGACGTACGATTCGCGCGGGAGGAAGGAAGAGCCGATGGAGGAGGAGGAGGAGGGCGACGTGGCAGACGCTGGGGAGGGCGGCAAGGGCGGCGGCGGCAAGAGCGGCGGCGGCATGGGCGGCGGCGCCAGCACGTCCGCACTCAAGCCTGGCCAGGAGCTCTTTGCGGAAGATCCGTTCATCATCGCGCAGCGGGCGGCTGCCAAGGCGCAGCGAAAGGTCAACGTCGACTTCCTAATCGGGAAGATCAGTGGCACCGATGCGCCGGGTGGCGCCCACGACGGCGCCGGGATGGCGGGCGGTGCTGCCGGCGCCGTCGCGGGCGCGGGCGGCGCGGTGCGCGGTGCCTCCGCGGACGGCGCCCGGGCCGACGTGATTGGGTTCTCGCCGGGCACGTACGTGCGCATCGTGCTGGAAGACGTGCCTGCGGACTTCGTGACGCATTTCGAGCCATGCACGCCGGTGATCGTAGGCGGGCTGCAGCCTGGTGAGCGGCACTGATGGGCTCTGATTGCCTACTAATTGCATGCTGATTGGGCTGCTGCCTGGTGAGCGGCACTGATGGGCTCTGATTGGCACCTGATAGGCACTGATCTTCATCGCGCGCCTGTACTGCTTACATGCTGATTGCCTATATAATTGCATGCTGATTGGACCTCTGATTGCCTGCCTCCTCAGGTGAGGAGCGGCTCGGAGTCTCCATCGCTCGCCTCAAGAAGCACCGGTGGCACAAGAAGGTGCTCAAGACGGCGGATCCGTTGACCATCTCGATGGGCTGGCGCCGCTTCCAGACGATGCCCCTGTACGCCACCAAGGACATCAACCTACGCCTGCGCCATCTCAAGTACACTCCCGAGCACATGCACTGCATGGCCGTCTTCTACGGGCCCTCGACCCCCCCGAACACCGGCCTGCTCGCGTACCAGGTGAGCACGCTGATGAGCGCTGATATGAACCCTGATGATCTCTGATGACCCTATGATGACCCCATGATGACCCCATGATGACCCCATGATGACCCCATGATGACCGCTGATGACTGCACACCGCCCGTTTCGCGTATCCCAGTCGACGGCTCGCCAGTCGTTTCGGATCTCGGCGACGGGGGTGTTGCTCGAGCTCGAGGCGACGGTTACAGTCGTCAAGAAGCTCAAGCTCGTGGGACAGCCTACCAAGGTGAGTCTCGGGATAGCCCCGAGGGGCTCTCGTGATTGACTGTGATGGGCTCTGCCACCGCCGCCTCCCCAAGGCCCTGCATGCAAGTGCTCACCACAGCGCCACCGCCACCCCATGTGCCTCCCCGAGCCTCTCGCTCCGGGGCCCATGCTGGGCACATGGGTGGGCGGGGCGCCACATTTTGGGGCGAGACCTCGTGCATGCATGCATGCGCGCGCCGCTACTGTGGCGCGCGCGCGCGCCATGCCGAGCGCTCCGGGCGGCCAGACAGCCTCCCGCGCACCTTTGGCTCTGGCCGATGGTCTGTGTGCGGTCGGGTTCACAAGGCGGCCTCCATCCCTTCCCTGCTCTCCCTGCTGCCCATTCGAGCCCACCGCCCCCGCACTTCCCCCCCTCGACCCTTCCCCCCACCCCTCCCCCCCAACCCTCCCCCCC
>Ga0210241_100571_pt1 | contig 32678 bp, 19 predicted proteins | sample ChrtobMetP5a_8mM_FD_155488 | JGI IMG/M metagenome (GOLD analysis project Ga0210241, IMG submission 155488) | Chrysochromulina tobin associated microbial communities from unialgal haptophyte culture, Seattle, Washington, United States - P5a_8mM | ecosystem: Host-associated > Algae > Haptophytes >...
GGGGTGTCCCAGTTTGGCTGGGGTGTCCCAGCTGTGGGTCATCCCACTTTGAAGCGAGCTGTCCCACGCCAAGTGGGCCGTCCCAGTGCCCTGTGGGACGTCCCGCGTGGGTGGGCTGTCCCAGTTTAGCTGGGTTGTCCTAGTCTGGCTGGGGTGTCCCAGCTTGGCTGGGGTGTCCCAGCTGTGGGTTATTCCACTTTGAAGCGAGTTGTCCCACGCCAAGTGGGCCGTCCCAGTGCCCTGTGGGACGTCCCGCGTGGGTGGGCTGTCCCGGTTCGGGTAGGTTGTCCCGAGTTTTGCTGAGTTCTTGTCCTAGCGAGTTAGAATTGCTAACGTTAAGGGCCATTCACTGTTGAGGTGTTTAACACTAACAACTTAACAACAATAAGAATTGTTAACAACAACGCTTTAATGTTAAGGATTTTCCCTTCGTAGCTGGTAACCAACGATTTCGAAGGATAGTGCAACTCCTTATGAATAATTAAAGGAGGGTTAGTTTGAAAACCTGATGGGGAGAGAGGTGGGGACGGTATGAAAAACGTGAGCCTGTAGGGGCTGTTAAAAGGCTCTGAAATAGCTTGGGACTCGCGCAGAGGGCGTCTCGAGCCCTCTCCTCCCTCCCCTAACTGAGATCTCAAGGTATAGGGCACCTGATTTCTTGATTTCTTGATTATCCTGATTTCTTGATTTCAACACTTCTGATCATCCCTTGTCGACTTTCGAAGTCACCAAGTCAAATCGAACCGGCTTCTTTGTAACTGTAAAACTGAAGAACTAATCTGAAGCGACGTATCTTGCTGAGTACAATTACTGACCGACGTTACAGACGGGGTACATCATGTACATCAGACGGACTACATCATGTACACAACACCTAAAAGATACCGTACAGATCCGGCGCCCATATGTATGGCTCTGAGCGCACCTCGCGCTCTGGCTCGGCAAACCTGGGAGGTCTAAACACAGGCGCGCGGTGCATGGCCGTGTCTACACTCATCACCTCATACTTATTCTGCAAACCATATCTGGTCCTGTACGGCACCTCGCGGTACCCTCCGCTTCGCTCATCGCGTACGAGGGTCTCCGTGCTCGCCCATAGCCAGCGCAGGAGCATGAGCTCGTGGCGCCGGCCGTGCTCATCGACGCATGCAAATGCGAGACATAGCTCGCCAAACCAGTTGTCCCACCCGAGGTCAGTAAACTTCGGGTCTATAGCCACAAATTCGGGGTGCGCGTTGGGTTGATGACCAAAGATGGACGCGTTGATGGTGGGCACCACGCTCCGCTGGTGATCTGGGTGATCGCTGTCTGGGGCTCGGCCCAGAGCGACGCCTGGCCTTACGGACACGCTCTGTCGAACTGCTGCTGGGAGGTGAGGCGGGTTGCTGACTTGTTTGCCATAGAGGTCTGGATAGAGGTATCTGCGCAGGGCTATGTTCAGGGCTTTGAGCGCAGGGTGATTGGTCGCTAGGGCGCCCCGGGCTCCCTGGGCAAGCACAGCGTTGAGTATTGAGGTTTGCACCCACACCCGCCCACACCAGCCCGAGCACAAGGGCACCGGCCGTAGCCGATTGACAGTGCGGTCCAACAAGGAAACCGTCGTCAAACGGCCGCGCGGCACACGCGACGCGTTTGCGACGCGTGTGAGCCCCTCGAGCTCATCGGCGCAGGCATAGTGCCCGTAGGCCGTGGCCCAGTGAATTGGCTCCATGAACTGCCACTTGGAATAAGGAGATGCTCCCGCTCCCAGGAGTGCTCGCACGCACTCGGCGTGTCCGTGTAGACATGCAAGCACAAGGGGGGTGGCGTTGTCGGTGTCTCTCGCACTCACAATCTTCGAGAGGCTGTAGGCGCTCTCCTTGGCAGCTCCGGCGAGGAGGAGCTCGAGCACGTCGGTGTGGCCTTGCGCTGCTGCCACACATACGACAGGGTCGCCGTAGATGTCGCGAGCAGCAAGGAGGTCGGCACCGCACTCTGTTATGAGGAAGCGGACGTCGTCGTACCGGTTCTCGAAGACGCACCACGCGAGCAGCTCGTCCGTGAGCTCCATCTTGCGCTCAAGTAGGCCCCAGGCCATCTGCTTGTTGATGGTGGCGACCATCTGCGCCACCATCTCCGAACTTCGGTGGTTTGTCAGATCATATGCCACGTGCGCTCGGTGGAGCTCGCGCTCGCCGATCTCCTCGGTTTGGCCCTCAGGCGCGCCCGTGTGCCGCCAGACATCGTGGGCGTGCGTGAGGACTTTGTGGAATAGAGGCTTGCCGTGGGCAAAGCGACCGGCGCCGAAGGCGCTCTGCAGCTTGTTCAGAACGTCCAACCCCAGCGAGCGCAGAGCGTCGAGCTCCTGCAGCTCGGCCGTGTGCCGCTTCAAGAAGAGCATGTAGTCGTAGAAGTCCTTGAGAGCCAGGTAGATGAGGCTGGCGTCGCCCTCCTTCCCCTCGCCCTCGCCGATGCCCTCCTCGCCCTCGCCCCCGCCGTCGCCATCCTCGCCCTCGCCCTCGCCCTCGTCCTCGTCCTCGTCCTCCCCCTCGCCCTCGCCGCCCTCGTCCTCGTCCTCGTCCTCGTCCTCGTCCTCCTCCTCGCCCCCGGCCTCGTCCTCGCCCTCGGCCTCGTCCTCGCCCTCGGCCTCCTCCTCGCCCTCGCCCTCGGCCTCGCCCTCAGCCTCGTCCTCGGCCTCAGCCTCAGCCTCGGCCTCCTCCCCGCCCTCCTCCTCACTCTCGCCGTTGCTGCCGTCGCTGCTGCCGCCACTTCCGCCACCGCTGCCGTTGCCATCCTCCACCTTTTCCTCCACGAGCGCCTGGAACGCCTCCGAGTGCACGAAGAATAGAAGGGCACGCAGGATCTTCATGGCGTTGGCCAAGTCCGCCTTTGAGCTCGAGCGCACGCCGATCTTGCCTTCAATACTCGAAGCCATCAGCACACCGCTGATACCGCGGCTCTTGCATCGCCCTTGCAAGTAAGCACGCGCCTGGTCGACGGCAGCCGCGTCCCAAGCTCGCAGGAGCCTCTGAAAGTGCGTCTTGTTCTGGCAGCACTCGTAGACCGCTTCCAATGTCCAGAGGATTACATCCTTGTAGACGCCCTTTTGACAGTGCATGGGCGACAGCGACACGTTGAGGAAGTCGAACTGCGGATCTCGCAGGAGCTCCTTGACGTTGATTAGGCCTGGCTTCCACGATTCCTTTTGTAGGCGACGACGCATGACCTTCAGGTCACGCTTCGCCCCATCCTCATCTGCACGCGTCGCTTGGAGCGTGCTGCCGGCCACGATGCTCTCCGCGGTCTCGATTTGACTCAGGAATTTCCTGAGCTCGACCGCGTCACGAAGCTTGAAATTTGACGAGTCCATGCGCAGCCCGCTCACGCCATGCAGCCCCAGCGTGCAGAACCCGCAGTGCTTCGTGCACGCATAGCTCATGTGCTGTGGGTGGTCGAGCTGGTACACCCCCAGCATGGGCACGACGATAGCTGCGCGTGCCGGCAGCCTCGGGATGTCAACCGGCTGCCCCACGCGCGCCTCATAGAATGCGGAGGTCATCTGACGCAGCAGGGCCGTCTCACACGAGGCTCTCTCCCGTTTGATCCATGCCTTGACCTGCTTGGGATTAAGGCCTTGGAACCGTCGGTCATTTGGCGCTGCTTGCACAAAGCAGGCAAAGCCGCCATAATAGACGTTTCGAGACCGGAATCTCTGCCTCGTGGGCAAGTTGTTGATGAGGTACATGACGGGGAAGTAGTGGGCACCCCCTGCGAAGCCAGCCTTTCGCACCGTGCCGTCCATGAAGGCCGACATGGAAAGTATGATGACACCTGGTCCGAGCCGTGCTTGTTGGCGACGAAACCATTCAGCATCGAGATGCTCGCCATAGACGCGCAACGGATCGTGAGCAGCTCGAGTTTGAGGCGGTGGCTCCAGCATGAGCTGAGCCGCCAAGCCCAGATCTTGGACCAGATAGTTGGCGAGCGCCTGCGGCCGTAAGAGAAAGTTGACGTACGTGTCGCCGGACGCCGCTTGAAACTCGTGCGGCTCGAGCTCGAGCCCGAGCGGCGCGAGAAAGTTGTCCACGAGGATCTTGTGCACGTCGGCCATTTTGCGCAGCGGCAGCTCCTCTGCCGACTGGCGATTCAAGCCATGTAGATAAGCATCGACTTCGGTCGCCGAAAGGCGGGCCTTCAATATATGTCGAAGTGTTTCGATAAGCCGCCGGCCGTGCGATTTATCGGAACGCGGGTCGTGGCCGGCCCCTCGCGTTAAATCTGCGCGGATTGCAGCTAAGCTGGCTCGCATTATTGAATCTCGATTAGGCCCAGCGGCGGCATTAACGGTCCGCTTCGTCTCGAGGCTCGAGAGCCGAGCCCGCCCTGACGCTTCCTCCGCTGGAGCTTCCTCTGCTGCTTCCTCTGCTGCTTCCTCTGCTGCTTCCTCTGCTGCTTCCTCGGCCTCGACCTCTGCTGCTTCCTCTGCTAGATCCTCTGCATTAGGTGCTGCACCAGGTGCCGTCGACGGCGTCGCCCGGGTCGGGAGTGGCTCGTCGGGCAGTGCGCTTGGAGCCGCTAATGGAGCCGCTGTGCCTGGGTTAGACCTCTGAGATCCAGCAAACGGCTGTAGAAGCGAATGCCTTGCACACACATGGAAATCGAACATACCACCACGGAGAGCGTTCCTTTCGGGCTGCCCACAGTGTTTGCACATCGAAGTAGACAATGGTGGAGCTCGTCTCATTTTTGGCGCGCGCCAATGAGTGAGATCGCCCGGCCTGTCGCAAAGTTTTCGCGATCAGGTGCACGTCGCAATGCCGTGCGATCAAGTTCCGTAACGTGACAGAAAACGTTGTTTCAGAAAATGCATGCGTCGAGACCCACGCACCGGACTGGACCCCGCGACACTGAACATAACTTGATGCCACCGTGAGTCGTGCCACCGTTAGCCACCGTCTCCTCCGCTGCTCCTCGGCGTAATTGCTCTCGTAATTTCTCGAGCTGCTGCTATGCCTGCTGCCGCTGCTGCTGCAGCTGCTCCTCTGCCTGTCTGGCCTGGCGCTGCAGCTGCTCGTTCCGGTACGACTCGTCATTCTGCTGCTGCTGCTGCTGCTGCTGCTGCTGCTGCACCAGCTGCTGCTGCTGCGCGGCGGCAAGCTGGCCCTTTGCCTTGGCCGCCGCCTTGGACAGCTCCTGAACTTCCGCCTGCGCGGCTGCCTTGGCTGCCGCCTCAGCGGTCACCGTCGCCGCCGCGGCCGCCGCTTCGGCCGCCTCCTTCACTACCAGCGCGCTCTGCAACTTAGCCATGCATCGAGGCCTGCAGCAGCTCACGTTCACGCGAAGCCTCATCCTTGACCGCCTGGAGCTCGGCCGCGGCGCTCGCCTGATGAGGGAGGCCATCAGCATGCACTCAGAGACGCAATCGGACGCAATCAGTTGGAGCTCGGCCGCGGCGCTCGCCTGCAGTGATCGGATCGCCTCTTCATGCCTCTGCTGCCTCTGCTGCCTCTGCTGCTGCTGCTGCTCCTGCAGCGCCTCGAGCTGACGTTGCTTCTCGTCACCTGTGAGGAGGGGTGGAGGGGGGTAGACGCCGTGGTGAGAACTTGCATGCAGCCTCCTTGGCTCGAGCTGCCGTTTGAGATTCGTCACCTTGGGCCGCGACCGCCGCCCCCGCCGACTGCACCGCCGCCGCCGCCTCGGCCGCCGCCCGACCCACCTCCACTCGTGCCGTCTCGAGCTCCATCGTCCGTTGACGAAGCTCTCCAAATCGGCGCCCACCATGGCGCTTTGCGCCTCGGCCGCGGCGGCGCGCTCGGTGGCCGCCTTCGCTTCGGCCGTGGCAGCGGCCGCCAGCTCCGCTGCCGCCTTAGCCTTGGCCTCGGCCACCGCCTTCGCCATCTCGTCTGCAGCCGCCTTCGCCCTCGCCTCGGCCACCGTGCCGGCTGCCGTCGCTGCCGACGATTCCGTTGCCGCCGCCGCGGCTGCCATGGCCGCCGCCTCCGCCTTGGCCGCCGCCACGGCCTCCCGCGCGCGCGCCGCCTCCGCCTTGGCCGCCGCCTCCGCCTCCCGCCGCCTGTCGGCCCTCCTCGGACGAGCGCGCCGCGGCCTGCTCGAGCTCACTCGCCTTGCCCTTCTCGCGCGCGACCGCCGCCCGCGCCTTCTCCTGTAACTCCTTGATGCGCTCAGCAGCGAGCGCGGCCTCTTGACGCGCTGTGGTCGCGGCCTGCTCGGCGGCGGCGAGCTGTCGCTGCTGCTGCTGCACAGCCTCCTGCGCGGCCTGCAGCTGCCTCGCCGCCTCCTCGCGCTCGGCGTGCACGCGCTGCGTCAGCCCGTGTACCACTAGCGGCCTTAGATGCCTCGATGACAACCTTCACACTGCAGCCATAGCGGCTGCCGCCCTTGCACCCCTCATAGCACACGCCAAAGCCTGCGCAGCACGGGCGCTGACAATTTGGCGGCGGCTTGCCGTAGAGCGAAGCGCCCGTGCACGCGAGCTCGACACGCCACACCACTGTGTGACTCGGCGTCACCCGGCTCGCCGGCGTGAGCTCAAAGATGTCGCTGTAACCCTGCTTCGGACCCGTGCATTGAAGAGAAGCGACGCGGAGAACACCGTGCCTCTCCTGGGAAGGCGCCTTTTGCGGAGGATTCCAAACCAAACAATTTTCTGAAACCAACACGCACCAGAGGCCTCAGACGAAACACGTGGCCATACGCTCCAGCAGGTCAAATCTTCCTCGGCTCATACGATTTACATTCAGCTGATAATCGACCCCGGCGGTTTCGAATGGCAGACCTCTGTGTGTGAAAACGCGCCGTCCTGGTCGACCAGACTCTCTCCCACGAGCGCCCGACCGATGAAAGGCAAGCTCGCCCGCCTGGCGCTTAGCGACCCTGCGCGCCCCGCCCCGCGCTGCGCGCGCACGTCTCCCCGCGATCTCCCGCGCCCTGCTCGCCTCACCCGCTCCAGCGGGTGCGCGCGCGCGCGCGCCCCTCACTGCTGCGCACACCGCCCCGCGGCCCGCTCCCCTGCAGCTACGCATACGTCAAGGTGCCAGGCGCTCCTCCTGCCTGAGCGCCCCGCCCCGCGCACGCGAGCGCGGCTCCCCGCGATCCAAAGCGCCTTCGCCTCACCCTCTCCAGCGGGCGCGCGTCCCCTCGCTGCTGCGCACCCCGCCCCTGGGCACTCATGCACCTGCATGCGTGCAGTGTTCCCGCAGCCGTCCACCTGTCTCCAGCTCCGCGCGCGCACGACTGCCCACGTCTCACCGTCCCCAGCAGCCAGTACCACCGTGTGCGCCCCTCACCTCAGCAACTCACTCCACAGCACCTTCTTCTCACCCATGGGCGCCCTCACGCTACACCCGCGCAGAGCCATGACGCGCACGACGCCGCTGCCGACCAAGCCGAACGCAGATGCCAGCAACCAGACCCTGATGGCCGTGCAGGAGATGAAGAAGACAATCACCGAGCTCACGGAGTCGACCACCGAGCTCACGGAGCGTCTCGAGACCATGATCTCCGACACGACGGTGCGGGACAGCTTGAACGCCGTCCGACGAGAGGTGCGCGATCACACTCGACAGCGCCCCCCGCACGTGCCCTCTGAGTGCGCCCCCTTGTGCGTCAGGTGCATAGCCTCAAGGCAGCCACACCCATGGACTCAAACAAGGCGGCTTCATCGACAACATCGCTCTCGCGCAAGGAGGCCAATGAGTGGTGGGCGAATGACGATAACACGCTGAGCGAGGTCCCGACGCTGTCGGAGCTCAAGATCGCCAAGACGGTCGGCCTGAAGGCAATCGCCCGCGGCGTGGCCAAGATGTACCAGATGTGTCTCTTTCGAGACAGCCTCGACATCACCCCCAAGCTCGTGCTCAAGATCGTGCTCACATTCTGCAAGCAGAACAACAAGCTCGACGATGACCACTACGACGCGCTCGTCGCCGACGACGGCAAGGAGCTCATGCTCCTGACCAACGAGCTGATGGCCACGCCACTGGGCAAGGCCTACATCAGCGAGCTCGCGCGCGAGGTGCGTGCCGTGCCACCCTCTCTGCGCTGCTCCCCCACTCCACCCTGTGCCGAGCATCCTTCTCTGCGACTTTTTCCCTTCTCGTCTGCGCGTGCCCTCGCCACTTCGCAGGGGCGCAAAGAAACCTACTCAGAGCTGTACACCATCCTCTTCAACATCTTCTACGACGGCGTCAAGCCAGGCGACCTGGCCTCCATGAACGAGCGCCACGCATACCTCTTCCATCACCAAGAGGGCGAGAAGGACGAGGAGGCACTTTTCCCCATCTCCCACGCCCTCTTCGAGATGACGATCAATGATGATGAGATCCAAGAGTTCAGCTTCCCGAGCAAGAAACTAGTTGAGGCGGCGCAGCAGCTGTCCACCCTCTTCGGCAACTTCGCCCCGGGCTCACCAAACCTGGTGACGGGGGAGCGTGAGCCCCTTGTCACCGCTAACTTGTTCGCGCTCTGCGCGCTGGTACGCCCCGCTCCCGCCAGCCCCTCCCGCGAGCGCCTGCCACGTCCTTTTCCTCACGCCTCGCCGCGTCCACTGCCACCCGATGCTCTCGCAGCGCCTCCGCACGATGAAGGAGTCGGACGAGAAGCCGGGCACCATCACGCCGTTCATCGACCACTGCCAGGTCATCCCCGCCATGCGCGACGTGCTCAACTGGATGGCACACCCGACGTTCTGCCCGACCATCGTCGAGTCCATGCTCGAATACCAGAAAGAGGTTGCCTACAAGAAGCCGCAGCCGGTGCCCCAGCCCGGCAAGAAGGCGAAGCGGCGCAAGGTCACCGTCCAGCCGGTCGTCTTTGAGGACGATTTCGAACAGGAGAACTGAAGACACGGAAAACTGACGCCACCGAGCGCGCGCCTCCCGACCGACGGATCCAGGCAGACACGAGCAGACACAGGCAGACACGAGCCACGTACGAGGGTGTACCTTGTGCGACACTGGGATAGTGCCAGAGCTTGAGCGGAGTGCCAGACGCTCGGCAGGTGCCAGACGGCACGAGGGTGTACCTTGTGCGTACGACCTGTGTCACGTCTGCGTATGTGAGTACGTGTGACGTGACATGACCCAAATCTAGCTGGGACAACCCAACCAAGTGAGACAACCCAGCCGAACTGGGACAGCCCAGCCAAGTGGGACAGCCCAGGCCGAGCTGGGACAACCCAGCCGGCTGGGCCGTCCCAGTCCGAACTGGGACATTCGAAAGATCGGTTGTCCCAGTCCGGACCGGGACGGCCCAGCCCGCTGGGACGTCCCACGCAAACCTGGTCCGGCCCAATTTTTTCCCCGTTGCTAAGGGCGGGCGCCGCTATGCGCTAAAATCGGCCCCGCGAATAGCCACAAAGCATTATACCGCGGCGCTCCGGTATCTCGAGTGGCCTGCAGTAATCAGTCCCGTTCAGGGCGTTCAGTCGAGCTCCGCCGCTGGTACACAGGGCGTTCATTCGAGCTCCGCCGCTCCGTACAAACGTTCTCCAATGACGGATCTCGCTCAGCGCCACGTCACCCACAGAGTCCACGTGCTGACTCGGACGGGACTCTGGCGAGAATCACAAGAGCGCCCCTATGCGCTGCCACCAGCGCCACTTCCCGAGGAGCGCCGTGATGGTGCCCGCCGCTTGGGTGCGGGTGGATTGTGATCTTCCTTGTGATGATCTTCCTCGGTCCGAATGCGCTTCTTGGCGTCGGCGAGCTGCTTGCGCAACGCCTCGATCTCCGCGTTGGCTGCGGCCTCCTTCGCGTTGGCCGCCGCCGCCTCCGCCTTGGCAGCCGCCTCCTTCGCGTTGGCCGCCGATTCCGCCTCAGCGACGGCGGTGGCCAATCGTGCCGCCATCTGCTCGGCCATCCGATCGAGCTCTGCCTCGTGGTCGTCGATGCGCCGCCGCAGGTTGAGGTTTGGCACCAGCGCCGTACCGAGCGTCGCGCGCGTGAGCGGGCTGATGGGATGCGGGCCGCGGAGGATCTCCTCGATCGCGCTGCGCTCGTAGGAATGGCCATCGGAAGCGACGACTGGGTCCTTCATCTTGTCGTACGTGATCGGGCATGTGAAATCGGCAGGCAGCGGCACGTTCAGCCCGACAGACTCGCGCCGTGCGCGCCGTGCCGCCGCCGTCTGCAGCTCCTCAAGCCGCGAGCGCACGCGCTCCGTAACCGCCTCGTCCACCGCGCCGACGGCCGCCGCCGTTGCCAGCGCCGCCTCCAGCGCAACAACGGTCTCATCTGCCTCGGCACGATGCAGGCGCACCGTCGCAACTGAACGGAGCTTGCGCTGCAGCTCAGAGAAGGCGTGGAGAGGCGCGGCGGCGTTGACGACGGCGGCAAGGATGGCATCGCTGCAGGTGGGGCTAGATGCGAGGACGCCCAGTGTTTCTGCTGCAATCTCCGCCGCCTCCGACTCAGCCCCAGCATGCAGCAACGTGATTAGCGGCGGGATCGCGCCCGCTTCTCGGATGGCGTCTTGGTTGGTGCTGGGGTTGTCGTCGGTGAGGTTCCACAATACGCCAGCCGCTTTCTCCGCCGCCTCCGACTCAGCCCCCGCATGCAGCAACGCCACGAGCGGCGGGATGGCGCCCGCCTCTCGGATGGCGTCTTGGTTGGTGGGGTTGTCGTCGGCGAGGTTCCACAATACGCCAGCCGCTTTCTTCGCCGCCTTCGACTCAGCCCCCGCATGCAGCAACGCCACGAGCGGCGGGATGGCGCCCGCCTCTCGGATGGCGTCTTGGTTGGTGGGGTTGTCGTCGGCGAGGTTCCACAATACGCCAGCCGCATTCTTCGCCGCCTCCGACTCAGCACCCGCATGCAGCAACGCCACGAGCGCCGGGATGGCGCCCGCCTCTCGGATGGCATCACGGGCAGTAACGCTGGTGTGAGAGAGTCTGATCAGGGTCCTTGCAGCCACTGAGGCTCCGCCGCTAAGCTTGAGCAGCTGCACAAGGCTTGGGATCGCCGGCTGGATGGCTTCACAAATTTCAGCGCTCATGCCAGAGTGAGTGAGCTCACGGAGCTCCTTGGCATGGCGCTCATCGAAAAGCCATCGCTCTTCGGCGTGGCGCTTCAAGGTCGCCGCTACTCGCTCGGTAAGCGGGACGCGCTTTGGCATAAAAAGCGCACTTTCTGCACGAGTCGACTTCCCAGAGCCGTTCAGAGAGTTCGTCAACAGGGATCTCACAATGGGTAAACTTGGTCGCGTAGGTTGGTGATTGCAGGTTCATCAAACTACACAAAGGCAGCCTGGTGAACACATCACACTCCCTGAACTGACGCGCATCGATATTCGAAAGCGCCGACCGGAGACCGTCGGCACATTCTCGGAGTATGCCGCAGAGACCGGCAATACTTCACTCGCCGAATAGAGCAGCATCAGCCCGCGCGCGGGCGGCATACGAACCGCATACCCGGGTGCCTATAAGGCTTTCCCCTGGGCATTCCCTTTCCCCCAAACGGCGGAGACGCCCCATACCCAGGGCTCTCCGTATCCCCCCCGATCTGGTTCCATGATGGAGACCGTCCCTGTGACCTGGCCCTTCACGTTGAGTTCACAGCTGCGTAACTTTGGGCGTCACGCAGCAATCTGTATTTGAAATCACACAGACTGTACATGTTCACGAATGTAAGTGCGAGGAATCTCGCGTTGTGTTGAACAGCAGTTCCTGCCCCGCACCAAGTTTGCTCGAGCCGCTCTGACGGAAAGGCGCACACGAGAGGATTGCCGTGACAAATGCGCGATGACGTCCTGTCCGTGCGCATCTCCATGTCCGAATCTCCCGTGCGACCGGGGAGTTCAGTCGGCGCCGGTGCCGACCATTTCTCGTCCACGACCAAGTCACATTATCAAGACCAGCTGCGAGAGGGCCTTTCCTTCAAGCCGACGGTGTACCACAAGGTGTGTCGCTGGCGTTTGAAACACCATTTGCCCACGTGATAAGCCTCTGGTGCTGAGCATTCACGTTCTGTCGTCGCCATACTTCACGCAGAACTTGTCGTCGCTGCCTGGCTTCATGGGTCCGCCCACTGCGGATGACCGCTTCACCACAACATCCGCGAGCGCTTTCACCGGAGGTGGCAACGCCTCGCAGGTGCGTGCCGCCGGCACGCCGCGCCACCTCGCCCAATTCAAAACGATGAGCGAGTCGCACACGAAGGATGTCTTTGGCATGGGCGGCCCTAGCTTGGAGACGGTGACGGAGACGTCAGCACACGCGATGAATAGCGGTGCACAAGGTTGGCCGCGCGCCCGCACCCCCCGCTTTGTAAACGGCGGGGCGTTCCGCAACGCGTCGACCGTGCCGCTCGACAAAAACAGCCAGCGCCTGGATGGAACCGCTGCGCTGCATGACTTCGCGACCACCTCGGGGACAGCATGGTGGCCGGGAGGGGAGGTGGAGAGGCCCATGTCCCGCTACGAGCGGCCGCAAAAGAACACGAGCACGTACATGGCCACCTCGATGGCGGTCCATACGGCGCGCACGCCCGAGCACAAGCCAAGGGAGCACTATGGCCACGTCAACCCGCGGACTGAGCCCCTCACGAGCCGTCCGAAGACCTCTGCGAACCAGTTCCGAGAGCCCCCGATAGGATTTAGCGCTAGTAGCCACTTCTTGACGACGAACAAGCAGCACTTCCCCGAGCCGAGTGGCAAGCTCGTGGTGCCGCAGGGAAAGGGCAGCGTCGACCGCTCCATCTCATCCATCCCGATGGGCTCCGACTTTGACGCGCGACCCATGCCTTCGGAGTCGCACAGCCACAGCATCTTCGTCGGCGCGCAGCTCGATGAGCTACGGCACACTTGCGCCTCGCGGGGAACCCTCGGCGTGCGTGGTGGCAAGAAGCTGCCCCGCGACTCGTCCGGCGCACCTGCCGGCTTCTTCCAGCAGCAGACCGCGCGTGGCTCGGACCTTCGTTCGGTCGTGAAATGAGCTGAACGGGCTGTGAACGGGCTGTGAACGGGCTCCGACGCAGCGCCTACTTTAGGCGCCACAAGGGCGCAGCCGCAGGGCAGACGGGCACGCCGGCGGCAGGGCGACTCCGCGCCAGACGTACATGATATGCCGACCTGCAACTAGAGCTCCGAGGGTGCGTACACGCATATGATATGGCCCCATATGGCGGAGCGACGCTTAATATGGAGGAACGGGCGCGGCAGGCCGCACGCACGCGAGTGGCGAGAGCTATTCGCGTACGACGTTACGTGGTCCACCCCGCACTTTGAAGTAGGTAATACTAAAATAATACTAGGTGGTCCGTCAAACTGAACAGAGTCTGACACACAATTGCGCGCTCTGACAGCCTGACGCTGACCGACACACATGTCCGCTCCAAATTGTGGTCCGCTCTCAGAGAGTTGATCACTGAGCTGAAGTACGGCCGCCGGGCGGACGGACCGCGGGGTTTCCTTCCGGAGCCTCGCTCCCGCGTTCCGGGCGCCGGGCCGCTGGGAGAGGACACGAGTCTCAAGGCGTCGGCGCGTGAGGTGAACCACCGCCACCCCAGAAGAGGGGCGCGCGCTGAGGGCTGGCGCCCTCGGGCGAAAATCGACGTTGAGGGCTGGCAAAGATGGCATCTTCAGGCATACCTCCGATTTCGACCGAGGGCGGTAGCCGTCGCCACGATTGCTGCGCCACTGCATGCTTTTGCGGAGCTGCGGCGGTCGAGGAGCGCGTCAATGCATGGAGTACAAGCATGTCGACAGATGACGCCCGAAGTCTATCGCGCTCCGATAGTCTCTGAAGTGCAAGCAAGCAGCGCACAACGTCCAGGTGGCGAGCTGAGTGTGCCAGCTCTGCCGCTGTATTCCCTCTCAGATCTGGCATAGCAAGAAACTTGCTGATACCAGCCAGACCCGCAGCGGTGAGAAGCAGCTCGCATGCCTCCACCTGGCCGTTGGCGGCGGCCGCGTGAAGGGCTGATCGGCCATCATGGGAAGCACAGCATAGTGGATCAGCTCCATTTGAGAGCAGCCACTCGACGACGTCGTTCTGACCCTCGGCCGCGGCGATGTACAGTGCGGTGCGACCCTTCTCGTCCACTGCGTCTATGCGTGCACCGCACGAGCGGAGCATCTCAAGCGCAGCGATGTCGCCGCCAGGTCGAAGCGCTCGATGCATATCTTGGGGAGGTGGCCGCTGTACTGAGCCGTGCCGAGAGACGAGCCTGCTGCTACGCCTAGAGCCACGCCCCGCCCGAAGCCGATTTGATTTTGAGAAGTTTTTTCTGCGCGTCTCTGACGAATATTCCTGAACGAAGCCCAGCGAGCCTAGTTTGAGGGTCGACACGGCGTCCCGTCCATTCGTGTTCACGAGACAAATTGGATTTCGTCTTGCGGAATTCGCGGCTTCAACAGCTGCAGCACGAATGTCCGAGTCGCATCGGCGCGAGGTTCGGGCTTCGGAGGTTGTCATTGCCGGTAGAGCCGCGCAGCCGGTTCAGAGGTGGCTGAATGAGTCGCAAGCGTCATCCCACCTGGGCCGGCATATGAGCGAGGGCCACGCTCGCAAATCTGGACGCGGGCGACGCGCCGGAGCCAAGGGTAATGGCAGTGCCAAGGGAGGTGGCCAAGGGTTGAGCGACCGAGAAAGAGCCAGCCGGCGGTTCGGCCCTCACTGGACACGCATCTCCGCTCAGCTGCTGTCTGAGTCTACCGTGGGCGGGCCGCTGGACATGAGCGTGCCTCTCTTCTTCAAGGAAGAGAGCCCGCTCAAGCTGATGGAGCGCGAGCCGCCCTTCGGCTACAACTTTCACCGCATCAAGGTCGAGCGTGTGAAGGAGCTGCAGCGCAACGCGACGGTGCCCCAGCAGCAGCGCTTCGGCACGTGCGCCGTCGTAGGCAACTCGGGCACGCTGCTCCTGCGGGAGCTCGGAAACGAGATCGACGCACACGACGCTGTCTTCCGCGTCAACCACGCGCCCGTACCGAGCTCGCCCGAGGGTCAGAAGTACGTCAAGCATGCGGGCGCCAAGACCACGTGGCGTATCGCGACCTCGCGCTGGTTCGACGAGGAGAAGAAAGACCCCGCCCAGACGATCCTCGCCCTGTGCGACAGGCCCTTCATCTACTCGTGCCAGAACCTGCTCTTCGAGAGTGGGCCAAAGCCACGCATCCACAACGTCAACCCACTCTTCTACGCAGCGGTGCGGCGGCACACAGGCGACTCGAAGATCCCGACGATCCTCTTGATTGCCTGTGATGACCTCATGATTGCCTCCCTCATCAGGTGCGGCGGCACACAGGCGACTCGAAGATCCCCCTCGCCGGCCTTGTGGCCGCCGCTATCGCCCTCAAGGCATGCGCAAGCGTCGACGTCTACGGTCTCTCGACGATGCGCACGCCCGAGGTAGGCCAGAAAGTGTGCGCCTACTACTACCAGTGCAATCAGCGCGGCGAGCTATCCGATCTGAACTACCATCGCCGGCCGGGCGACAGAGAGTTCCACGACTTCGAGGCACATGCGCGCACGCTCGAGGCGTGGAACGCGTCCAAAATGCTGCGGATTCAGGTGCGCTGACGCCTGAGCGCGCGCGCCTGACCGCAGGTCCTGAGCGGACAGCCGACAGAGTACATGAGTACCCGGTACTCACTCTACCGGCAGCCGGCCTCGCAGCACCATCTTGTGAGAGCAGCTGTGGCTGTATGAGAGCAGCTGTGGCGGTATGAGAGAGCCCCCGTTAGAAGAGATTTAGCCTGTCTGTTCACACCTCTTTTCGGCTACCGGGAATACAGCTTGGTTTCGATGCGCTCGATCGTCCGCGGCTCCGTCGCGTCGGAGGACAGCTGAAACATGGCGACAGCGGTGCTTGCGCTCATCGAGCGCCTACTGCCGGGTGGGTCGTCGCACTTTCAGCTGTCTGTGACGCACTCGACGGCAGGTCACTGTTTCTCGGTCACCGACTCCGCCGACGGGCGCATCGCCATCTCGGCATCGGATGCGTCCACCTTGTCCTCCGGTCTGGGCTTCTACCTGCGCGAGCGCTGCAATATGACCATCGGTTGGACGCGCGGGGGCGGCAACAATGGAGTCGAGGTTCCCGCTCGCTGGCCGACGATGGCCAGCAGCGGCGGCGACGCCACGCGCTGCCGCCTCGTGGACCACCTCTACTTCATGAATGTGTGCACGCACAGCTACAGTCTTGTTTGGTATGGCTGGAAGGAGTGGGAGCAGCTGCTAGACTGGATGGCATTGACCGGCATCAACAACTACCTCGCCATGACGGGCCAGGAGGAGGTCGCCTACCGCGCGCTCACATCTGTCGGCCTCTCGGACACCGACGTGCGCGCCTGGTTCAATGGGCCGGCGTTCCTGACGTGGTCGCGTGGCCAGAACGAGTACGGGGCGGGCATCGGCGGCCCGCTGCCACGCTCGTTCATGAAGGCGCAGTATGCGCTGCAGAAGCAGATTGTGGCACGCTCACGCGAGTTGGGCATGGTCGGCCAGCTCCCGGGATTTCAGGGCAATGTGCCCATCCAACTGAAGGACATCCTGCACGACGCGAACATCACGCGCGAAGGGTACACTGGTTGGATGGACTCCCTCGACCCGCACTTTGGCGAGATCGCGGACAAGTGGATGGGCGAGCTCGTCAGCTCCTTCGGCACTGACCACTGGTACCAGCTCGACGGCTACTTTGACGGCGGCACCGCGCCGTGGCGGGCACATGAGGGAGCCACCGCTCTCAAGAAGCTAGTGCGCGGACCGCTGGGCAGGCGGCCAGCTACAGCGGACCCTCCGACACCCGACCCGCTCTGGCTCCGTCGCGGCATGTCTGCCTATCAAGGGCTCAATCGGACGGATCCAGAGGCTACCTGGTCGTTCCAGGGCTTCGCAGTCGAGTTCTGGCAAGACACCCCCGAGCAGGCAAGCGCACTGCGCGGATTCATCACCGCCGCGCCGCCCGGCAAGTTTGTGATCATCGACATGGACTACGGCGACGGCGAGTGGCACAAGTGGAATGACGCCGCGTACTGGGGTGCACCTTTTGTGTGGAGTGCCCTTCACAACTTTGGCGGCACTGACGGCCTCAAAGGCAACATGAGCTATGCCGCGAGACTCCCCCGCGCTGCTATGGCGCCGCACGCGAGCACTAACATTGTTGGCTCGGGGTTCACGATGGAGGGCATCGACCAGAACGCGGCGTTCTATGAGCTGATCATCGACAGTCACTTTGGAGGTGGGCTTGAGATCACCAGCATCAGTCAGCATATGATCGATCGCGCCTACCGCCGCTACCGTCTCACGTCGCCCTCGATGGCTCTTGAGGCCGCATGGAGGGAGCTGGTAGACTCGGTCTATGCGCAGGAGCCCTCGGTGCAAGACCAGACGGGCGTCTCACACTTTGGCAAAGCTGACTACGGCTATTCGAAGTGGTCGTTCGAGAGCGACCGCCACACGCCCACGCCCAAAATGTGTGCTGTGTGGAGTGCGTGGGGAGGCTTGCTCGCCGTCGCAGAGGACGTGGCCAAATCAACGCACTCGTTGTCGGAGCCCTTGCGTTACGATCTGATCAATGTCGGGCGAGAGGTGCTCGCTCAGCTCTCGATTCCGCTGGCTGCAAACTTCACGGAAGTGCTCACCCAACAGCCGGCCATCGACGCGGCCGCCCTCAACAAGACGGGCGCCGCCTATGCCGCCTTGCTATACGACCTCGACGAACTGGTTGGCACGGACACTGCCTTCATGCTGGGCCCATGGATCAATATGGCACGTGCGCTCGCGGCGCCCGAAGACCAGGACTGCACGCAGTCCACCCCTACCGCAAGAGTGCCAACCCCCGTCAAGGACTGTGCGCACTTTTACGAGTGGAACGCGCGCTGCCAGATCACTTCGTGGAACCCGACGCCCGAGGGAGCCAAAGAGGTACCTGACGGCCCGATCGATTATGCTGCCAAGCACTGGTCGGGGCTCATCGCCGACTACTATGCTGCACGTGTCGACAAGGTGCTGGCGGCGGCGATGGAGGATGCGGCTAAGGGCCAGCCACTCAACGAGTCCAAGTTCGAACTCGTCAAGGCGACTCATGCTTACGACTTCCAAGTAGCTACGAAGGCGTATCCGCTCACGCCGAGCGCCGATGCCGTCAGCGTCTCGCGCAAGATGCGGGCTGCGTACGCGGCCTATTTCACATCGTGCGCGTGAGGGTGCAGTGAGGGGGAGGCCAGGTGGGGGGGCAGGAGCGCGGTTCACAGCGCACCGTTCACAGTGCACCGCTCGTGGCGTTGGACCGTGGCGAAAGCGGCGCCGATTGCGGGGTGCACTGAGCGGAGCTGTGTGTGGTGCTCCGCGTGCGTCACACTCACAGGCAGGTTTGTGAGATGAGTCTCCTCTAAGTGGATTGCGGGCCTACGGGCGTCTCTGCGCGCGCCTCTTCGCGTTGCTGCGCGCGTGGGCAGGCCGGCGGCTGGGCTCTGCCTATGGGGCGGGCGCGCTCAATGCCGTGTGTCATCAGTAATTACAGCAATGTATCGTCCGATCTTGGTACTTGGATGTTCTATATTGTTCTTCGGATCGTTCCTCTGACACTGAAAGTGCGCGAAAAAATTCGTCAAAGTTTCGTCACTGACCTCACTAAGTTTCGTAATTTCTTTATTAGGCAATCAGTGTGTTTCGTCAGTCAGTCTACCGGTCGTAAACCTCCGTATGATATATCGTTCACGGCTCCACGCTCGTTCGTGTTCGGCCTGACACATCGGGTCCGGAGCGGGTCGAGAGACGATTGTGCATGCATGGCCCCGGGTTCTGCCCGGGTTGTCGGTTGAGCCGTTTATTGCCTGCGATGCGTTGTGTAGCTGGACGACGAATCCTTAAGCTAATAAAACGGCTAACTCGGTTACGTCGCCCAGGGGAGTGGGGGCCACGGACGGGCTACCCCGAACTAACCCCGATCCGGTGCCCCGACCCCGGCCGCCCACGTCCCGGGCTGGTCCCGGGCCTCGCCGAAGTCCGGTCGACATGTCCGGCGACCCGCTCGGCACGGCCCGAGCCCGTGCGCGTGCCGCGAGCGTATCCAGATTCCAGATTGAATTCCAGAAAGATTCCAGCGAGCGGGTGCTCCGCTATACATGGCGTGCGCTTGGTCGCATTGATGATGTTGTTCGTCATGGTGCAGCGTCAGGGACGTTCCCACGCCGAAGAGGCTGTATTTAATCTCCCGCGAGAGCGAGCTTGCGACCGCCCGAGGCCAGCGCGGGTAGCAGGGTACGAGCGCGGGCTGGGCGCCTATGTACAGGTTGTTACAGACCTTCCAGTAGACCTCGCGCACCTTGCGCGCGGGGTGGATCAAGAGCCCTTGCAGCACGTGTTGCCGCACGCGCGTCTACCCGAGGCAGCAGCGCATGCCCTCGATCGCTTCCATGACCGCATTGATCACGTGGGGGGGGATTCGAAAATGTTCGGCCACACGAGATTGAGCAGGTGGACCATCGCATCCAGGCATCCTCGACGCCGAGCCCGACGGTACCCAGCGCCATGTGCTTCACTGTGGTGCATGCCGTCTGCCGCGACGAGGAGGGGCACGAGCGCGTACACGTAGTCCTTGCCCAGTCCCGCTTGAGTACGCCGTTCAGCGACGTTCAGCCGGCGGGGACGTCGGCGGTGCTCGTGTTCATGAGCGATGAGGCCGGGCAGCACGCGGTGAACGGCGAGCAGGTCTCTGAGACGATGGTGATACAGAGCTCTGTAAGATGAGCCGCCGTGTCCGGCAGCAAAGGTGGACTTGACTACTGGAAGGGATGCGCGGCCCATACTGAGAGCATCTCTGCGAGCTGCACCTATCCGCTCAGCTGCATGTACTACATCCGATGTACAATCAGTGCCCCATCCACACTTAGTTTGCACGTGTCTTAGGCATTACCGTGTGCTCACCTCGCACCGGCGAGTGTCCCCCTTGTTGTACACGTCGGGCAACGAGATCTCGGCGTCGGCGCGCCAGTTGGGCATTACGCTCGTTGTGCGTCTTGTGCAAGGTGAGCACGGTTCCCAGCGGCTGCGGCGCTCGGACGTCAGCGCCGAGGTGCTCGGGCGCTGCCTGCTCACACCCTGGTTCGGGCTGCCGTAAAATGATGCCCGCGCGCCACACGGGCGCTCCACCCACTGTGATCACGCCCTTGATCAGCTCGTACCGCTCCACGTTTGCGCCGCTGCTTGGCGAGGCGACTTGATCGTCCGAATCAATCGACTCTCCACCACCCCAGTGCATCCACTTTTTTGACGAGAGCTGCGCTCTGCGCTCGTAATTGCTCGCTCCACTCGCAAGCAAGGTTTGTGGTCCGCCAAAACCAGGCGACGAACGAGACTGTTTCAGGGCAATGTGTTGTGCCAAGGCTTGCGGTTTCACCCAGCCACCGAGTTCCATCGACCAGACGACTCGTGCAGCCTCTGATCTTTCGCGCATTGGCATGCCCAAGATGTCTGTCTCACAGAGCGGATGTTTGTGTGGAAGTGGCGCTGACGCCGGCCGTTGCATCGGGCGGCATCCTGCTGCATCCATGACCATTGCATTCGTGGCCGACGTTGTGTTGTGGAGAGCATACGGCGGCAGGATACCACCAGCGGCCGGGCATCGCAGCTGGCCGACGCCCATTGGCCTGGGCTCCAGCATGGCATAGTCTGAATACGGCGCTATGTTGCTCTCCTTCTTCAGAATCGACCGAACATCAACGCGTCGCAGTGACGCCTGCCACAGTGCAGGGACACTGTTGGCAGCGCGAGCTTTAGCGCCGATGGCAGCGTCGTTAAAGATCCGCGGATCGGCAACGTACGCCCGCCAGCCGAGCACTTGATTACGCTGCTGCTGCACCCGTGTCAATGCGGGCGACGCAGACTGAGGCCTGAGCTGTTTTTGAGGGCTCATCGTTGTACGTGTAGATGCAGCTGAAGAGGGACGGGTGCGCGGAACATCCAGCTCTAGAGCCACGCGGACCGTTTGCGGCGACGTGGCCTTCTCGACCTTGGCAACCATGGGCGAGCCTGGTTCTGCGGCTGCCGCGCTTGCACCGCCCCGATTCCTCTCGGCGCCTCGCTCACGAGTGGTCGAGCGCCGCGCAAAACGAAGAAGACGAAAAACTTCTTCACGTCATCCGATCCATGCTCTACCGGTTTTTTACCGGTCGTACCGGTTAAGCACGTTTTGTCCGTGAGATCTGTGCACGGAGGGTCTGCTTTAAATGGAACGAAACCACTCACGAGCGTGCTGGGGCGAAAGTCTCGAACACAGTGTAATCGACTGCTGTCTCTGGTGCGGGGCGATAAGCCCCGCCCCTCCCTTGTTCTCGCTCAGCCGCGGCTATTATTTTATTTATTTATCCCCTAACAGTGCGCTTGAGCTCAATAATTATATAGTGATTATGAGCCCAAACGGGTCGCGACGTTACACGTTTATCGTTTTACGTCGCCGGCCCGTGTACGCACGCAGCACTTCGGCCGGGCACAGCGGGCCGCGGCCGCATCAGCGATTACTAGCGCTTGTTCAGTGTCGCGTGTACAGCCAGTAAACCACCTTACCCCCCCACTCATCTCCGATCTCGCCATCTGGCCATGCCACGTTCCGCCGCCGTCTGCTCCGGCATTCATTCTGCGGCCACGCGTGTGCCTCAGACCTCCGACTCGCATTCATCGTCATCTTCTTCCTCGCCGTCTTCGCCCTCCTCCTCGATCTCCTCGTCGTCGAGCTCCTGCACCGTCGCCAGCGGTACCCCATCGGCGTCGTCGTCGGCGTCGTCGAGGGCCTCCTCCTCCGCCTGCTCCTGCTCCTTCTTCTTGCGTTTCTTGCCATTCTTGGGCTCCTTGGGCTCCTTGGGCTCGGCAACCTCTGGAGCCATCTGCGAGGAGATCTCGTGGCCCACGAGCGACTTATGCTTCAGATTGCCCATCCAGAACCCTTCCCCCACATTGTTCTCCTTCAGAAGCACCTTGACCTGGAAGACGAGCGCCTCGAGCTCGCGCTTGAGCAGCGTGGCCGGCTGCAGCGCCGCGAGCTGCTGCCGCTCCTTGACCATCGTGCAGTGCACCTGCAGCAGCCGCGTGGCGGGCTGTAGCGCCTTGAGCGCCGCGCAGACCTCATGGTGGAGCGAGGTGAAGTGAGCGCTCATCAGCGGCACGGCGTGCTTGTTGACGAGCGCGAGAAACTTCGAAGCTGCCGTGATCACCTTCTTGTTGAGGGTCTTGGCCGCGGGCGCGCTCGTCCCGTCCTTTCGGCGCGTGGAGGTGTCGACGATCTTCGTCGTATGCACGAGCTGGCAAAAGGCCGAGAAGAGCTCATGCAGCCGCTCGATGAGCGAGGAGGCGCCCGCCTGGTCGAGCTCCCCCGCGGCAGCCAGCTCGTCCTCGTCCGCGTCCTCGACGGCGGCCGCCTTCTTTGCCACCCCCTTGCCCTTCCTCGGGCCGACCTTGGGCCAGGGTAGCCGCTTCGCTTCCTCGAGCAGCATGCCGAGCAGCGCGCCGATGAAGAGTGGCGCCGACTTGCGCGTGAAGAGTGGGCATTCCTCGGAGCACATCTCGCCTTCCTCCTCGCCCACTGCAGGCTCGCTCAGCGCGGGCAGGATGTCCTCCGTCCACTTGTGGAGCAGCTGGAAGGGCGAGCGGCAGTAGCTTGCTTGGACTTCGAAGAGCGTCTTGACGAGCACCGGCGGCGGCGCCTTCGCGGACCACGAGCTGAGCTCGCGGTCGTCTGGCATGTTGCGCTGCAGGCATGCCGAGGCAAGGTCGGCGAGGCGCTCGCGCCGCTCGTCGAGCTCCTTAGCGCCGATGCGGCGCGAGTGCTTGACCAGACGCTCGAGTGTCGCCTTGCACAGCGCGACCACCTCCGACTGCAGCGTGATGGAGGGCAGGTTCGAGAACAGGTTGGCAAAGAAGTCGAAGGTGACGCAGCACGCACGCGCTGGCGACCGCGATGCTGCAGCCGCGGCTTGGGCATCGGCAGCTCCGTCGTGGGCATCGGCGGCGTCGACGGCGGCGTCCTCTGGGCTGTCGCTCTGCGAGAGCGAGCGGTGCTGGTGCAGCGCGGCGTGCGCTGCAGGGTCGTCGTCGAAATGGCCTAGAACTCGGTTGATGGCCGCCTGCGACGCCTCATCGGCGAGCTGTCCCGAGGATTCCAGCAGCCGGCGCATCGCCTGCATCACAAGCAGGAGCGCTGGCTCTACGAAGCGGGTGGTCTCCTGCTTGTCTTCTTCGCCTCCGAAGGCCGCCTGATGGTCGACGACCCAGCCAGGCGCGTCGAGCACCTGCGGGATGGTCTCGGAGAGCATGATCGTGTGCCGGCGCAGCGTGAGCAGCGCGGGCAGCAGCCGCTGCAGCAGCGCCGCGGGCGACAGCCGCGCGAGCTCCATAGACGCAAGGTCATGCCCGCTGTTGGCGGCGGCGGCCGCAGCGGCGGAGGGGGCGGCGCCGGGGCGGCCGACGCGCCGCTGCACGAGCCCATGCTTGAGCGTAGCGTGCAGATGCGAGAGAAGGTAGTGCACAGACGGCGGCGTGAGCAGCTCGTGCAGCTCGAGCTCCTCTGTGTCGGCGTTTGCGTCGAGCGCCGACGTGAAGGTGAGAAGCTCGCAAGCGTCGGGCGTCGTGCTGCGCAGGTAAGCGCTCACGCGGCCTAGCGCTGTCAGCGCGGGCAGGTTGCTCGAGGGTTTGGGCCCCGCTTTGGCCTTGTCTTTCTTGTCGCCCGCAGCAGACGAGCCGCCTCCGCCGCCTCCGCCCTTGGCTGCCACGCTTTCCTCGCCCTCGCCCTCGCCCTCCGCCTCCTCCTCGTTGTCCTCCTCCTCGGCGACCTCACCCATCTCTTCGTCCTCGTCCGAGTCGACATCGGAGCCGTTGCTGCGCCGCGCCTTCTTCTTGGGAGGCGGCGCCTTCGCCTTCCCCTTCCCATTGCCAGCCGCGGCCGCCTTACCCTTGCCATTGCTCACCGCCGCCTTGCCTGCGGCGGCCGCCTGCTTAGCGGCGGCCACCTTCGCCGTGCCGCCGGCGACCTTTTTGTCTCTCTTATCGGCGGGCGGGCCGACGATGGCGGCCGGTAGCTTGAAGGTGGGCGTGAGGCACAAGCAGCGCTCGAGCGAGCGCTCCATCCAGAGGAGCTGCTTCAGCCGCGCGAGTACCTTCTTGCGAATCGAGTGCTCCTTCTGCGTGCAGAAGGCGTTCACGAGCTCCCGCAGCCAGTCGACCGTGTGGAACAGCGCGAGGCACGCGATGGAGCGCGAGGCCGTCGGAAGGTCTTCGAAGCACACGAGCGTCGACACGTCGAACAGGTACAGCGGGCAGCCGAGCACCGCGTCGACGGCGTCCAAGTTGCTCGAGTCCTCCGAGACAGCAGCCTCGCAAACACGCAGCAGCTGGAAGGTCGCCGAGAGCGTGCTCAGCGCGTGCCGCTGCGAGGCGGGCGCGTCCGCATCCCCAATTTCCTTCTGCAAGAGCGGCAGTACGTTGACCGCGATCCGCGCGGCATCCCCATCGAGCGAGAGAGCAAGCGCGGGCACAAGGCGACCGATTGGAGGCGGCTTGCACGGAAGCGCCTCGATGTCATGCAGGTACTCGGTCTCGAAGTTGGACGTGATCCTCTCAATGATCATGTCAATCAGCTCGCGCTCCAGCACCGGCACCTCGCGCCCGCCGAGCGCATCCGCGCCGTCTGCGCTCGGCTCGGGCGCGCGCGCGGCCACGAGCAGCGAAAGCTCGTGCAGCAGGAAGCCAAACGAGCCGTCGGGTCCCGAGGCGTACTTCAGCATCAGCGTGAGTAGCGCTTCCGCCTCCGCCTTGGCGGTGGGCGCCATCCGAGGCGCTGCTGCTCCTGCGCCCACGTCCGATTCCATCAAGGATGCCGTGATGGTGGGCGCGGTACGCGCGCCGAGGCGGCCGAGGAGGCAGCAGCCCCCGAGAACGCCGAGCGATTTGTATCGCGGGGCTGTCGAGGTGAGCTGCTTGCGGATGGTGATCTGCAGCTCGTCGGCGAGGCGCGAGGCGCCCGCATGCGCGTCGTACGCGATGCGTGCGAACAGTTCGAAGGCGAGGCGCGCCTGCGAGACGCTGAGCCCATCGAGGTAGTCGAGCACCCCCGTGAGGAAGGACGAGAAGTGCGCGACGCTTGCCGGGTCGTCGGTGGCGAGAGCCACGAGCACACGCAGCGCCGCGTCGACCTCGCGCACGGCGCCTGAGCCGGCATGCGTGAGCAGCTGACAAATGAGCTCCTGCCGCTCGTACGGCTCGGCAAACTCGGCGAAGAGCAGCGCGTACACGTCGCCACCGAGGTCGTTGGCGTGCGCCGAGGACGCGTGGCGCACGAGCGCGGCCGCCAGCTGCAGCTGCACAGCGTAGTGCGGCCGGAGCGCGACACCGTGGGTGAGGATGGCCGCGCGCAGCAGCTCGGGCCGGAGCAGCGCTTTGGTGCCGCGGTCGACGAGCCACTTGGCCGCGCGCGCCTTGCTCTTCGCATCGCCTGCGGCAGTGAGCGCCACGAGCAACCACCAGTCGAGTGGCGTGTGCTCGGCCGCCTTCTTGAGCGTCTCGAGCTGGCTGAGGAAGAGGCCGCCAAGCTCGGAGCGCATGCGCAGCGCCGAGAGGAACGCGTCGAGAACGAGCGCCTCGCCGGCACCCGCGGCACTCATTGCGTTCCTCTCCGTCGCTGCCTCATTGGCCCGCGCAAATGGCAGGACACCGTCGGCGGCAGGGTCGGTGAGGAACTCGGCCGATAGGCCTGTGCGCAGGGCACTGGTGATGCTCGCGGCATTCTCGGCGGAGAGGTGATGCATCAGGAAGCGGATGATGGCGGGCAGGTCCGTGGTGCGCGATGACGCCACCGCCGCCGTCACGAGTTCGCACACCTCCCCCTCGAGTGCCGGGTCGAGATGCAGCGACGCGAGGCTCTCGAGGATCGGGGCGGTGAACTGCGAGTCTTCGCGTAGCAGACGCGCGAGCAGCTCAACCGCAGCGGTGTGCTGCCCATCGACGACCAGGTCCGGAAGAACGAGCACGAGCTCGCGCTTGAGTGGCGGCTCCGCCACCTCGAGGATCTCCTCTAGCGTCTCGAGCAGCGCCGCGCCATCCACGACTGTCTCGAGCCAGCGAAACTGCGACAGCACGAGCTTGGCGAGCGGCATGCCCGCATGCGCTGGGGCAGCACCGCCGTCGAGTTCGTCTTGGTGCTCCTGCAGCGACTGCAGCAGCTGCTGCGCCAGCGCCGTCTGCACCGACGAGCACTGCAGCAGCAGGCGCACGACGCTGTCCTTGACGGCATCGCCAAGCGAACCACCCGTCGTGGCGGCGCGCGTGGGCTGCAATGCGAGGCGCAAAGCTGATGGATCAGCCCACGTCTCGCGCAACGATTCGAGCAGCTCGTCCTGTGCTCCAGGCCGCCGCATGGCACGTTCGATGGTCATCTTGAAGGAGAACGTGTCGCCGAGTGCAAAGCCGTCGGCAGCTGCGGTGAGGCCGGCAGATGCCAGGATGGGGTGCAGTGCCGCGGCGGCCGTGGTGGCAGGAGCCGACGCCTTCCCGACGCGCCTGGGAAGCTGCAGCGCCGCGTTCTCGTCCGTGTGCATCGAGCTTTCCAACTCAAAGTCTGCGCGGGAAACATGGGAGTGATCGCTCGCCGCGGCCCAAAAACCACGCACGGCACCCGCTGTCGCCACTAGTTTTCCTTGGATACCCAATGATCTATCTACAGTAATACATTTTCTTAACCACCTTCCGCGACTGCCTACTTGTAAGAGCCCCTATGAGTCCAGACATCGGTCTCATTCGCCCCGACCTTGTAGTCCGAGCCGCATGAACATGTCGGGCAAGAAAGCCTGCGCTAGTCGCATCTGCTTGTCGTCGTCGACGAGTAGCAGCACCTCTCCGGGGGCAAAGAACCCTACATGATGACCGTCGTCGCTGCGCCAGCCATCCAACCCGTCGGTGCGACAGCCATCCATCGACATCTCGGTCGCGTGGGCGCTGCCACGCACCAGATGCACGGCGCGCAGCAGCATGTACTCACGCACCCGGACGGAGCTTCCACCTAACGAAGCTCGCGGAGCTGTCATTGTGAGAGGCTCTCCTGCGCCAGGAAGCAGCGAGGGCGCCTCCGCCTGCTCTTCGTCGATGGCACCATCTGCGGCCCCGACCACAGCTGACGGTGCCATCCCATCTGCGCCACTAGAGACAGCTGCCAGCGCGGCACCCGCGCAATGCTTCGTCGTCTGCTCCTTGACGGCGTGGTAGAGCAACGTCTTCGCTGGAAGGCGTTCAGTGACGAGTGCTGCAACCGTGGGCGCGTCGCGCGACCGACGTTTGCTGCTCACTCGCGCTGTCTGCGGGCCCAAGTCATCGCGCATTGGCCATAGCGATGACGGCATCGTGGTTAAGGGTTTGGGTGGAGGCATCCAAGGTGGCTCAGGCTGCATCCACCGCGCACCGCCCAACTTCCCGCCTCCCACCTGATATGATGTGGTCATTTCACGAAACCGTTACCGAATGAGGTGTGAACACATTAAGCGCGGACTGTTACCCTTTCCCGAGGACCAACGCGAGGGTGGCGCCAACCTCAAGCAGCGGCAGTTCGTGCTTGGTCGCTATGTAGGTGATTTGGACCTCCTCATGGACCTCCTTTCCCGGTCCAGTGGGTGCGAAGGCGCTTTCGGCGCGCCACTTGCGCTTCCACGTGTCTAGGCCGCGCACCGCATAGAGCGGCTCGCCATACTTGCGGATGAGCGCGAAGAGCGCTTGCAACGGGAGCGACGCACGGAGCGCACTGCATTGCATCGAACTTTCTCCACTCGGTATACCAAACGGACTCTCGCCCAAGGAAAGCACGAATGGAGTCGCGTCGTCGTGCCCGTGCACCATACGCACGAGCTTTGCGCCCTCTGCAGCGAGGAGCGACGCGATGCCGTTTGTGGTTCCCGCCTTGGCGCTATCCCAGCGCACGGCGTTCAGCCCCACGCCGGCGAGTCTGCCTTGGTCATAAATATGATCGAAGGCCGCCCAGCCCCTCACGTGACCTGTCGCCGCAGAGCGGCACACTACCTTGGTGCAATGCGCCTCGTGGCGGTGGGGTGTCCGCCGAGTCGCCCGGCGAATCTCGTGCCGCTGGGTGCGCGACAAGAGCCAGCGACGAGTGACCTGCGCAAGCTCGTCCCATATCGGCGCGCCTGGCTCGGCAGCCTCGACCTGCTCGACGACCAGACCGCTGCGACGTGCCGATGCGATCTCACGACGCAAGTTGCGACGCCGGCTGCCCCCGAGCTCCAGCGGCAAGAAGACCTCATGTTCGATGCCATACGGAGTAATACACCAACCGCGAGCCGCGAGGCACTGAGCAGTGCCGCGACTGACCTTCCAAAACACTGAACAGTCTGTGTCAGCCAAGAAGCTGCCGAGCACTGGATCCAGATCGGACTCGGAGCACAGAGGGTCGAAGAAGCCCATGGTGATACTTAGTGGCGAATACCTCGCAAAGGAAACCAGGCCACGTGCGTCTGTGTCGACCCACCGCTCCAGGTCAGCATCAAATGCAGCAGCCCATGAGTTTGCGTGCCGCCCATGCTGTAGATAGAGCCTGTTGGCGATGCTGGCATCCCTGGCTATGCTACTGGCGGAGGTTGTCCCGTCGCTCGTGCCCTGTGCCCGTCGCGCGCTTGAGAGATGAACGAACCCTCCTCTCTTGAGTGGGCTCGAGAGCATACCTTCAGACCGAGCTTTCGCGAAGCCAGCCGCGTTCTTGACGGTCATGCGGGGTCCGTTCGACGCGTTTCGTCAAGAGATTATCAAGCACAGTGCGGTTGTTCCGTTGGGCAAAAGTAAAACACGTGTCGTCCGACGTTCGTCCGCGAAGACTAAACTTGCGTGTAGCCCCCTTCACACCCATCAGGCCCTGGAACGAGTGAGTCTGCAGGCTGCCACTTGGCCGGCGATGGCGCGCAAGCTGCTGTTCTGTGCCCTCCTCGGCCTCTCGTCGAGTTTAGCGATGGACAGCTACATCGTGTTCTACAGAAAGGGCGTGCCGGCGGAGGAGAGGTGGCGCATCGAGAACAGCGTGCAAGATGCAGGCGGCCAGATTACAGCCTTGTACAAGAGCATCGGAGGCTTTGCGGCACGATTGCGACCAGAGCATGTGAGCGCGCTGCAAGAAGATCCAGCCATTCAGTTCATTGAGCACGATGGTGAGGTTCATGCAGTACGCCCAGTCGAGGAGATCCATCCCACTGCTCAGCTTGAGGTGCAGTGAAGTTATATCCTTACGGAGGTTTACAGATTTGGCCCTCAAGGTGTGGGTACTGTAGTTGCATGAGTACTGTGTCGCATGAGTACTATTTGGTAAAACCCTCCTCTCTTTTCGCCATCCATTATCACCATCTCTGCCCGCGAGCGATCGAATGATAAATGGACCAGTAGTCAAAGGAAACGAGAGCGTCATGCTGTCGAAGTTGGAAATACGCGCGCGCTTGCAGAGAGAGAAACCTCGGTGGAGAGAGGTTGTGTTGAGCGATGACTGTCCGACTCTCCAGGCCGTGGCACCTGGGGAAGCCCTCGTCGGGTTGCACCACCGCCCTTCATTCGACGACAACGCACCGACATAGCTCACGAGCCAAGATATCTTAGACGGATGATGCCCTTGCGACCACCGGCGTCCCATGCGTCGTGGTCGAGCCGCGCCTTGTGCTGTTCAATGGCGACACGCCCCTGCCTTGCTAACTTGACTGCCACCTGCCTCACGTGATCCATCTGACTTCGCCATTTGTCAACAGTGTAGATCGCACGGGCACTCTCGGATGGTCAACAAGTTTTCTCCGTGCCACGCTGCTGACAAAGGGACAGCATGTGAGCTTCGAGGCGTTCGTCTGTGTCGACGTCCGCTGAGCGCTGCGCCTTGCATGAATCGACAGCAGCGCCCATCTCTTCAGTCGCGTCGCGAGCCTTTCGCTTGGACATGTGATGCGAACTTCGAATGATGCGTGAATCTCTGCGCGTTTAGAAGGGTCGAATGAAGGGGAAGACCGCGTTCACGCGCTTCGTCGCACCACCTTCCTTTCGCATTCCTTTCACAGGTCCATCGGTCCGCATACTGTTCCGCTAGGAACACGAGCTTGTGCACACATCCGACGGCCTGACATGACGACGCCTCCTGTGGTCCGAACTGGTAGCTCTATCTGGGGTCGGTTCAGGGCGTCTAGTGGAGTGGCCGTGGACATCGAGGAAGACGAGACTGAGGATTCTGGGCCACTGGACATTCTCGCCAAGGGCACCATCATCTTCAATAATGATGGTGCCCTTGGGGAGAATGTCCGCTCGCAGCTTGCCAAGGCCCAGGCAAAATTTGCCGTCGTGTCGTCGGAAATTCAAGACGAGCAGTTCCTCATCCTCCTCAAAGAGTGGCAACTGCCGCCGCCGTCGGTGCTCATCTCTGTCATCGGCTCTGTTGGAGGCAAGCACGAGCTGAAGATGGACCTGACGCTGCAGAACTTTATGAAGCAAGGCCTCGCGTCTGCCGCGCGATCGACGAACGCGTGGGTGTTTACCGGAGGCGAAGACCGCGGCGTGATGAATCTGACGGGTCTGGCGATGCGTGAGGCTTTCAGCCGCTATGGGAGCACGCCGTGCATCGGCATACGGCCGTGGCGCAAGGTGACGCATCGCGAGAAGCTCTATAGGCTCGACTCGGCGCAGAAAGTCAGCGGCGGCGCTGGCAGCGGCCGGGATGGCGGCCACACGGCAGCCGCGGCCTCGTCCGCAGCTCCGCCGCAGCTTCCCCGCACGGCTACGGCCGCGCGCGCATCCACGGCCGCAGGTGCACGCGCTTCCACGAGGGAGAAGCACCTTACGCAGGAGCATGAGGTGGTGTACGTGAAGCGGAAGAAGAACTCGAAGGAGAGCTCCGCGCTCGATCCGAACCACACGCATTTCATCCTGGTCGAGAATGGGAAGGACGAGTGGGGCAGCGCGATCTCGCTGCGCACAAAGCTCGAGGCGGAGATTGCGAAGGAGAAGAAAGTGCCGCTCGTGCTGCTCGTGCTCGAGGGCGGTCCAGGCACGTACGAAACGGTCGCGAGCGCCGTAAAGGAAGAGCACATGGTTGTGCTGGTCAAGGAGAGCAAGGGCGCCGCGCAGACCATCTCTGAGTTTATCGAGCCGCTCGTCCATGACAAGAAGGGCCTGTTGGAAGACCCCGAGCGCCTCAAAGAGCGCATCGAGGAGCGCATGGGTGAGTTCAGGCCTGTCTTTGTGAGGCACAACCGCGAGGAGATGAAGGAGGATAAGAGGGAAAGGTGCCTCAAGAACCTCAAGAGCATCGCGCAGCGGCTCGACTTGCTCTCGATCTTCTCTGTCACCTCGGGCCACTCGTTCGACATCGCGATGCTCAAAGCCTTCGTAGAGTCCTTCAAGAAGCGTGAGAAAGAGGATGCGCACCGCAAGCGAGCGGGCACGAGTAGGACGTTCCAGCTTGAGCCACTCGGTGGCGTGAAACGCGAGCACCACAAGTGCCGCGGGCCGCATCCGAATCTACCGCAGCGTGTCGCAGTGCCCGACTCTAAGGTGCCCTGGACTGCAGAGTTCGAAGCGTACCGACCACTCGAATTCACCTCCAAGGAGGTCCTCGACAATGATCGCGGCAAAGTGCCTCAGGAGCAAAAGCCGAGGAAGGGCTGGGCCGACCCAGAGCTGCCAAAGGTGAACGGTCAGTGGCAGCCCTTTCCGCTGCCGTTTGTAGAGGAGCTCTCGAAGCGCAAGAGCTTCGAGACGACGAGGATTGAGATGGATGGGTACAAAAGGCCGCGCAACCCCCGTGGGCGCACCGGCCTCTGCATGCGGGGGGTGCTTGGAAAGTGGGGCCCGAACCATGCGGCCGATTCTATCGTCACGCGCTGGGACCCCACCCTGCATCCGGGCGAGCGCTTGCAGATGGTCGTCATCAAGCGGAAAGACACAGGTGACTGGGCTATCCCGGGCGGTATGGTCGACGAGGGCGAGACTGTCTCTGAGACCGTGAAGCGCGAGTTCATGGAAGAGGCATGCGCCGTGAATGCAAACGCCACGAAAGAGAGCAATAAGAAGCTCGTGAACGATCTCTTTGAGTCGGGCGTCGTCGTCTACCGGGGGTACGTCGATGATCCGCGCAATACGGACAATGCGTGGATTGAGACGACAGCCTACCACTTCCACTGTGACGTTAATCAAGCGCGGCTGCTCAAACTTGAGGCAGGGGACGATGCAGGCAAAGTCAAGTGGGTTGACATCTCGGCCGACTCGGCAGATTATAACAACCTCTACGCTTCGCACAGGGACTGGGTCGAGATAGTTGAGAGGCGGATGCGCCCTCACCTCAAGTGCCTCCTCACTGACACGAAGGCCACGCGCTATGCCAATCGTGCGCTCGAAACGCTCTTACGCAAAGACCAGTCTGTGAATGTCGACCAGTTGCCTTGGTCTGTGAATGTGCCCCACTACCGGCCGCCCGTCGCGTCCCGAGAGCGCGAATGGCTGAATAAGTGGCACAGCCGCGCGAGCAACGCTTCGAGCAAGCGGCTCATCGCATCCGCCAGGCGGGGCATCGTCGGCCGCTCCCTTGACTATGTACGTGGCCAAGCGCCACGCCTCAGTCGTCTGGCGCGCCGGCCGCCCTCGCAACGTGCACAAGGAGGTGGCAATGCTGCTGACGGCAGTCGTCACAATGTGCCGGGTACCTCTGCGAGCTCACCCGAGGATCAACAGAGCACGG
>Ga0210241_100588_pt1 | contig 32239 bp, 32 predicted proteins | sample ChrtobMetP5a_8mM_FD_155488 | JGI IMG/M metagenome (GOLD analysis project Ga0210241, IMG submission 155488) | Chrysochromulina tobin associated microbial communities from unialgal haptophyte culture, Seattle, Washington, United States - P5a_8mM | ecosystem: Host-associated > Algae > Haptophytes >...
GGGATCAGCAAGCTCATCAAGCACTGCCCGCTCATCAAGCTCAGCAAGCTCAGCGTGCTTAAGCGTGCTCAGCAGGCTGAGCATTCTCATCGTGCTCAGCATCCTCATCATGCTCAGCGGGCTCAGCGCGCATCCTCATTGTGCTCAGTGGGCTCATCATCGCCAACATCGCCGCAGCGTGCTCAGCGTGCTCAGCAAGCTTAGCGTGCTCAGCGTGCTCAGCGTGCTCAGCATGCTTATTGCGCTCAGCATGATCTCATCGTGCTCAGCATGATCTCATCGTGCTCAGTGAGCTCAAGACAGAACGTCAACGCATAGCTTCAGCAAGGTCAGCTTCCGTCGCAAGACCATTCATGAGCAGCGTGTAGATGGCGGCGTCGGTGATTGTGGCTGAGATGGAGGCTGTGATGGAGACTGCGGTGTAGATGGAGGCGGCGGTGATCGTGGCTGCGATATGGAGGCTGGGCACCGATTGCTAACCGATTGCGCTGACTGTGTGCTCGATCGGCGGTCAGGCGGTTTGATGTGAGAGGCGAGGTGAAGAGGCCCTTTAAACGGATATTTCTTTCCGGCCGCTCCATAATTGGGCCCATTTCGCACGCATGCTCGAGATGAGAAGCATTGGACTATCAACATGATACCATTCACATACCATTCACATGACTCCAACGGGTGCCTCTGCACGCATGTTGAATACACAACGGCCCTCTCTAAACGCAACCCAATCGCCATTCTCCGAGTTGCGAACGTGGCTCGCATGCAAGCATGTTAACACTAATTCGGACAATGGGCAGCAGGTCTCAAGGTTATCCGGGCTATCAGACAAGTCAGACTCCAGCGCCCAGAGTCCGCCGTGAGGTGCCATATTCAAAGCCTCTGCAAAGAACTTGAGATGCACATATACATTGCCCTCGACCCGCAATAATGCATGCACCCTTGCCAAACTTGGTTGCAAGCTTTCTGTGTGTTTGAAGTGCGCTAGGAGCCAGCAACCACAGTCCAGACTGAGTGCACCTCGACGTAATGCGTGAAGCCACTCCACTTGCACACGAGTGGCACCACTCTCCACATAGTTACTTGCAAGCAGCATGTCAACACTAGAGGACATTCCTCTTGCGATGACCTCTTCATGTTGGACTACGGCCTCAATTGGCTTCAAGGACTGGGCCAGAATGCCATCTCTGAGCTCTTGGGCTCTTCGCACACCCACCTTAGTTGCGCAACTCAACATCAGATCTGCAGTCGCAAGGCCAGTTAGGGAGGCGGCACAGCATGGAGAGGGAGGCGGCGGCACAGCGCGGGCAGCGGCAATGGCGGCGGCGGCGGCGGCGCGTGAGTGCGAGAGAGGGGTTCTGACACGGGCAGCGCACTTTTGAAGTTAGAGTGCTTGCCCTCCTTCTTGAACACCTGGTTCTCACTCTCCAGCATCATACACCAGTAGTTGATTGGTGGCCCCCAAAACAAAATGTCGAGGGGGATGTGGGTTGCAAAATGATGCTTAGGAACCTGTGAGTCGAGGAATGCATCATCAGTGAGACAGGTGGACGGGCTGTGTCATCAGGCTTGCTGGTGTGTAATAAGCGACTCACCCAGAAATGGAAGTAATCCTCGATGCTGAGGAATAACATCTGGTGCCTGTATATGAGGGAATCCAAATGCCGCACGTCTGACAACGAAAATGCGTCCGATAGAAGTAGGGTGAAATACTCCACGTGTAATAGCCAGCACTGCCAAAAATCAGCGTTCCAGTCTTTGACAAACGGCTGGAGGAGAACTATGCTGTCGACCACCAGAAGGAGCATGTCATGCGCGGAGAACGGCAGCGATTTATAGTTTCGTTTTGGCTTACCGCCGGTTTGGCCTTGAAAGTGCTCCGGCTTCAAATCACAAAGCCGAGCGCCGCCAGGCCAGCGGTGCTTTTCTTTTGCCTTGTTGAATTCTTTACAGCTGATCCAGCCGTGCTTTGCCATCTCAAAGAGGACCAAGTACAACTCATCTTTCAGCAGACCCTCGAGCTCTACGTGCATTAGATCTTGAGGAGCACCCCAGAAGTCCCAACATGGGAAGAAGGTGCCCTCGCGGAAGTTTTGTGCACCGTATTCCTTAAGCACAGCGTCGCGCTCCTTCTGAGAGGTCGCTGCGTCGTACTTTGCCTTGGCGGCAATCCACTGCGACATCGATCGCAGGTTGTAGAGCTGTCTAGCTCCCTTGCGCGAGGGATCGTAATCCTTCCTCATGTGATCGTCTGCGCATTGTAAATCCTCCTCGCCCTCCTCGCCCTCCTCTTCCCCCGAGTCGAACGGCGCCGCGCCACCGTCTCCAATGCCTCCCGCGTTGCCGCCACCCGCGCCGTCTCCTCCGATGACGCCTCCTCCGACGCCGCCTCCTACTCCGCTGCCTCCTCCTCCGCCACTGCCTCTGTGGTCGCCGTCTTGAATTTTCATCCAAGGGAGGAAGGAGTTCGGCGACCGCTTCAGCCCCGCGTACCTGCTGTGTTCCTCTTCGTTGACGTCGTCATCCTCATCTGCCTCATCATCACAGAGTAGGCACTCCTTGCGCGCATCGCACGCCCTGCAGAAACATGTGGCCGCCACAGATGCTTTCATGCCCAGCATTGCAGCCGAAGCAGGGTTGTCGGCGATGATCAAAGGGCACCACCCCTTTGTCAAAACCTCAGCCAGCGGGCTCGCATGCCCTTCGCTGCGCAACGGGTTTGGGATGGTTAGCCTTAAACCGGCATTCAGACGGTGCATAACTGCACCGAATGAGGTAGAGTGTTGAAATGATCCATCAGGATCACCCCCTGAGATAACAAGTTGCGTGCCATAACGCTTCACATCCTCGGTGAGCGCAATCGTCGCCAGCTGGATGTTATGCAGGCTGAGGCGATGATCTGGCTGTACATTGATCATGAACCAATAGTACAGCTCAACCATTGAGTTGCTATGCCGCGGGCCGATCGGGCATGCAATTGTTACTCCATCCCCATAGAAGCCGAGAGCAAGCACAAGGGCAGCATCTGTCCCCCGCATAGCTTCAGCATTCAGCATTGGATGGAGCTGAAAAGCTAGCCCTTGATTAAGATCTCTGAGTACCACGGAATCGCCATCACCCGCACACTGCTGGTGCTGGTGCTGCCAGCGTTGGTAAGAAGAGATGACGTCGCGATACACGTCCTTGTTACCCTCCATGAGCGCCTCAAATACCTCCTCAAAAGGCATGTCGTAGCAGACGTCAACATGACTCGTTGTGACCACACGACCGCCTGCTAATGTTTCCGTTTCCATGCGTTTCCCTAGCATCCTTGCCACTGGCTTGACAGCTGGTACCAGAACATCTCGTACCATGCTCTCACGGTGCGTCGTCATCACCGAGGCAAGTGCAGCTTGGATCGGGCTTATGCAGTCCTGGATGCTTTGGAAGTTGCCCACTGTAGCTGCATTGTGTACGGCCCTTGCAACACGGGCGTGAATTACTGTGAGTAGCGAGCGAAACGAACTCTTGACAACGTCGACCATTGAATTGCTCGCATGCTTCAAACGCATATCTGTGAATAAGTTGCAAAACCTGTGCTGCTCCGAGATCATGTCCGCCTGCGTTGCATCAATGATAGCAAGGTCTCGCAGCGACTTTTCGCTACCGCTGTCGCTTGTATCAGATTCGATCATGTCGTCACCATTGCTGTGGCGCTCTCTCTTTTTGCGGACATGATTCGTGCGTGCGCAAGGACCGGTTGCAGCTTGAGCCCTCTCGTGGAAATCGGGCTCGCCAAGCTCTTCATCACTTTCTTCGCTATTGCAGAATGTGCAGTAACGTTGATGCGAGGTCAGGCCTTTTCTGCTTGGGAATACCCTGTTGCAACCGGTGCCTGGGCAGGGATAATCATGACGAAGAGAGTCGGTGTCCGGCATTTTTGGCTCCTTTGCGGACTTCTGTTTTGGGAAATCCATGCTATGAACGGTGTCGAATTCACAGCGCGAGCGCGGGTGTGTGTTTCGTGGCTTGAGGCTTCTCAAATTCACAAACCCGCGCCTCAGTGATTTCGCGACCTCCTGTGAAACCACAGCCGCAACCGAAGAATCTAATGCTCACCTCCGATAATACATGTTCTGTACAAAGGACTATGTATTGCGAGCACACATGCATGCAGGCCATGACGGCACGCAAAAACACACTATAATAGATAGCTCATGTCCAAGCTCATGGGGCCCCTCCTGTGCGCCCTGATCCTCGCCTGATCCTCGCCGCTAACTCGCTGCTCTCGTTTGCCGCCGCCCTTGCCCTCGGTCGCGCCGCCGCCTTTGCCCTTGCAAGGTGAGACGCGAGGGTGTGGGGGCGGGAGCGGTCCCGCTTCAATCACCCCAACCTGCAGCACTGCTTCGTGTCCGCCTTTTTTTGGATCCGAGATCATCATCCGCAAGTGTTACTGTCCAGAAGCAAGTTATCTTCAAGTGATGGAATGGGGATGCCTGTCGGATGGACTCGTGGTATGCGTCACCTAGAAATAGTGCGGTGGCTCCTGCAGCGGTGGCATATGCGTAAACCTCGTGTGCACCACAGACACGCATCTGAGATGGCGGCTCGCCCTCTCGATCCGGCGTGAGCTTTGTAACCGTTGTGAGGTTCGCACCAGGGTTGTCAGCAGTGTCTTGGTGGGGGCTGAAAGCGCTTGCACCGGAAAGCTCCGGGCCTTGCCTGAGCAAATGAATGCAGAGCAGTGCTACGTCAACAACTGCTTCGCGACGATAGAAATTGGCAGGACTGTTGGCATCTAGGAACTGGGCTTTGATTGCTGCCTGCAGCCTGCTCGATCAACGCGGAACCGGAGTCAGCACGGAAGGCAGCGCGGGATGTGGCAGCGCGGGCGCCGGCGGCGCGGGCGGTGGCGCGGCAAATGGCGCAGGTTGCGTCGCGTCGCGGCGCAGGCGGCGCAGCGCGTTCGAGCCCCAAAGACTTACTCGGACATGAACGGCTGAACATCTACCTGTTTAGCGAATGCTTCAGCTTGCGGCTGGGTGCGCAAATTGATAGTCACCAGGGGCTGAAGGTTAGCTTCGTGTGGTTCCACAGTGAGCCCGTAATGAGAGTAGCCGGTGCACCTCTCCTTGACTGTGATTATTTCCAAGCTTGAAGTGTCACCTTTCAAAGTCCAGCGTTGCGCTAAGTTCTGCCGAACTTTGGAGACAGCACCGTCTGATATAAATGCTGAAGCAATGCCCGTTCCCTTGCTCAACAGGTGCGGATAATGCTTCTCATTGTATTTGACTTCAAGGGACCGAGGGCCTGAGCTTGGGGTGGCGATGAGCTCAGTATCGAAGTCATCCGTCAAGTCCGGCGAGCTCAAGTCAATCTCCGCCACATCGCGGTTGCTGCTCCAGCCTGTGAAGTGCACATGAACTGTCCAAGCGCTGACGCGGCGCACGATGGAAGCCTGGTACCACTGCGCATCACAGCGACACTTGAGCGCCCGAAACACGGAAACCATGCTGGGTTGCAACTTCCACTGGCGTGCTGGCCTATGCACAAAGCTCACTGTCTCCCCTCCCAATGTTGGGATGTTGTCCGCGTTGTCCTGCTTCGAGATCAACCGTTGCAACACGAGGTCATCAGGCGGCAGAGCCGCGACATTTGAGTCGAAGCCATCGCGTAAGTCAATACCTGACAGCTGGTAGGTAAGGTCATGCGCCTTAGACAGAGATATCATCAGGTCAAGCTCATTGAAGTCGCGGCAACGCACTCGTTCGAGCGCCACAAAATCAAGGCGCTCAACAGCAGCGTCTGGCCAAGCCCTGTTTACACAGTAATCAAGTAGGGCTGGGGCCGCGAGCGCGCGCCGACGCTGGATTTCGGCCGCGCCGCCGGCGACACAGCCTGTGAGAAGATTCTCGGCCAAATGGCTGCCACTAGAATGCGCGTTGCGCACTTGAATGACTCGTTCCACCAGGAATAGGCGCCCGTCTCGCTCCACAGCCATCATGACCAAAAAGCCCAAGAAGCAGAGCTGGAACTTTTTATGATCAGCAAAGTTGCTGTAGCCATGTGTCGTATGGAGGGCTGCTAGTGCCACTTTGGCGCACTTTCGAAATGGATCCTTGCTTGCCACCATCAACTTAAGGTCGTGAATACTCCTCCCCACAAGAATGCTCGGGGGAATGATCTTGAACGAAAGAGCCCATACCAAAATGAACATCCTGGATGCAACATCCAGCCTCAGATTCCGTGCCGTAGTAGGCAGTCGATCAAGCAGGAAGCTTAGGTCCTCAACATTATCAAGGATCATGCTGCCAAAGTCGCTGTAACCATAGGCGCTTGCAATGTCCCTCTTCTCGTTTAAGCAGTCGTATCCAAGGAAGTGCGTATCGCCAATATAAATGGGGTGCGTATCGGCCCAAGCTCGTTGCCGAGCTGCAAGCCAACCCCGAGGTGCGGCTGCGCCGTCTGCCATAAGGGTGGGACGGAACATGTACGGCAGGTGAGGCGGGCTAGAGGGGTGAGCTGCACGCTGCATTGCATCATCACAGGGCGGGGCGGCAGCAGCGACGCGGCAGCGAGGGCGGCGGCGGTTAGGGCGGTTTACTGAATGAGGCCAATCCGAGATCATGCTCGAATACCAGGTCCTCGTTCTGCATTGCTTGCCCCAGCTCTATATTGAGTGCTGCGTAGCAAACATCCAGCGCATCGCACGCCGATAGTAATGCGTGGGGGCTTGGAGGAAAGACCTCATCCCCATGCTCTCCCGACGCTGCTCTGCTCACCAACGCGTGGTGGCTGTACAAGCAACGAGCCGAAGTCTGCAGCCCCGCCGCACTTCGCGTGCGCAAGGCTCCCTCCGCAAACATGTTGCCGCAATGAGCTGCCTTGATGGTGCCTTGACTGATGTGCGCCGCGCATTCCGCGCGAAGAGACCCACACAGATGTATGAATCGCTCGGGCTGAACTTCCAAAGGCCATGTGATGCAGGCGGTGATCTTCTGGTCATCACCGCCGCACCGGCTGTGAGCTCTCCAAAGGGCACGAAGGACAAGAGCTACTAGCCCTTCCAAAGTGCTGAGCATTTGTGGTGCTGCTTGTGCTCGGTGCCTGCGCTCCAGCAAGCGCTTTCCCAGCGTCGAGAAGTGCTCGTCAGCCCAGCCATCGGCCTTCAAAGTTTGGCGGTCGGTGACCCGCAAGAAGCTAAGGCCTTCCAAGAGGCTGGGGCGAAGGTCACTCAGGAACTTGAGGTCCCCCGATACCGCCGATTTCCCCGGGTAATGAGACAAGGCAAATTGAAGCCCAGCATACCAGCAAGCTGTCAGGTCAGGCAAGCTGCTAGGCGATGGCTGCATTTCTGGTGGCATGCATGCTGGGTCGATCAGGTTCGGATGCTTCTGGAGCACATTCGATATCATAAAATCGTCTCGCACCTGCAGCATGTTTGGCGGCATGTTTGGCGGTGTAGGCATAGGCATACCCACATCAGCAGGCGGGATAGACGGGATCAGATCGTGACTGTCGATCATCACTGATGATGACTGTCCAATCGTCTTGGCTCGTCTCTCATCGACCGACCGATGCGGATGCACATCTTCTTTAGCTCGGCTGGCGCGTGCATAAAAGGTCGTCACCGCGGCCGAGATTGTCTGGGCATGCTCAGGAGTGATTTCAGTAGCTATGCATAAATCACAGAGATGAGTTCTGAGGCCATTGAATCCACGATCCGTCGATGTCCTGTCGATCTCGGACAAAGGCCAGCCAACCGCTTGGAGCCGCGCGACCATCTGTGCCGTTCTCTGAACCTGCGTCGTGGGGGCATATCCAAGGCAGCACCAGCACCTGCCGCTTTTCCCACGCTCCGTACGAGGCGCGCGTGGGTTGATGATGATGGATGGTCTGCTCTCTTCATTCCGATGCTGTTCTACATGTAGCGCCTCGGTGATCCCGGTTTCTGCGAGCTCTACAAGGGCAGTTTCCGCGAGCACAACAAGGTCCGAGATCGACCCATGCGGAAGCGCCATACATGCCGCCTCGAGCGTGTCTAGCCCTTGGAGATCTGGGAGTGCCGACATCGCGCGCGAATCCATGAGCGCGGGCGCGCGCGAACCGCGACCGCCGCGTCGCCCCGGGCGAAATTTCTGCTCTTGAAGGCCGTGAAACACCCCCCTCTTACCCCTAAGGCTGACTGACTGACAGCGCTTGCGCAAGAAAAGGCCCTGTGGGAAGTTCCGGTACCGGTAGCCCACACCACCCACACGGGCCCCACACCACCCACACGGGCCCCACACAGGACCTCCGTCCGATGCTAGCCGCTTGTCATCCTGCCGCCGCAACCCAACTGGTGTGTGCTCCGTCTTCAATCGCTGCCGCCCCTACGCCAATATCCCTCCCATGTTGCCACCAGGCTGCTGCGCATCTGCCGCTCGCACCTCTGCGCAAATGCCTAGCTCCCATGGCGCGCGCGCGCGCGCACCATTCTTTGAAGCTTCTGCACATGTTGTGGCAGTCGTTGTCGAGCAGCCTGCAGGACGTGGTGAACCTGTACGTTCAGGCAAGCTTTCCGGCGAACAACGTGGCCGACAGTATGCATGTTTTCCACGCTTACAACGAGAAGGGTTTCGACAACGTCTCCAAGCTTCGTGCGCTGACCGAGACAGAGGCCTGGCAGCTGTGGCCTTTCAAAGAAAGTGGCCTCACGGGCCCTGGCCAGTTCAAACAATTTGAGGCGACTGTGTTCGCCTCAGCAACAAGGTAAGCGATGCTATAGCCCACCCCCCCGACTCGTTATGACTCGCTTACAGCCCACACTCGACTCGTTCTTACCCAAGCGAAGCTAACTTGACCTTCCCTGTGCTACAGCCAGAAAAAGTTCTCTAGCCAGACCAGCAATAGACTCGAGAAGGCCAGGCAAAAGAAGAATATGCGCGGCGGGGCACGGATTGTGAAGTGCAAGCCGCTCAACGAAAGGCGTGTCACGAAAGACGACCGCAAGAATTACAACCTCCCTGCGCGCATCCGGCGGCTCGCAAAGAAGTTCAAAGAGATGAGGAAGCGCAGCTTGGAGACAAGCCTTCGGTCAGCTGCTGTCCAAGAGGTGACATGTTGCCCCGTCCCTATCTCATGCCGAGCCTGCCTACTACCCACACCTGTGCACTGTGCACAGGCGCGAGAGTGGGCTGGCGATCTGTGGCTGACCAAGAAGGAGCTCAAGGCGATAGTGACCCCGCTCGACAAGCTGGCCGGCCCTCTCATCCCGTCGTCATACACGGCAGGCGACCGCACCTGGTTTACGTACATCGCCGACGGCATGCGTAAGGCGCGCGGCGATCCATCACGCTTTGGCATGCAAGACAACGGTCCTCTATCGGGGCCTGCCCCGCCTCGCCCACTCGTTGAGGACAACGACGGCGCCGACACTGATTCGGACTTGAGCAGCGACGACCCCGACCTCGACGACCTTTCGGGCGAAGACAACCAAGCACGCGTGAATGCCATTGCAGGAGCGGTCGACGTAGACAACGAGGCAGCCGACGAGGAAGCCGACGACGAGGTAGCCGACGAGGGAGCCGACGACGAGGCAGCCGACAAGGGATCCGACGAGGCAACGCCCACGTCCACGGCCACGTCCACGCCCTTCTCCACGCCCACGGCCGAGGTAGCGACGGTGATGATGGAGTTGGTGGGCTTTCTCGATGATCTCAATGATGAAAGACTGTTTCAGCGCCCCAGGGGGGAGCCGACAGATTCCGACCCACAGTTTGCTTGCTGGCCAAGAAGCACCCAGCCCAACCAGGAGAAGGAAGCTGGTCAAGCGCCTCCGCCCGCCCCGCCCGCCGCCCAGGCCGCCGCCCAGCCCGACCGGGAGAACAATCCTGTCCAATCGCTGGCGCCCTCGGCATCGCCAGCACCGTGCGGCAGTGGCAGTGGTGGCAACCCTGTCCCAACTCTCTTCCGCAGCGGTGGCGTTGTCACGCCTGGGGCGCGCTCCTTCACCCTGACACGCATGCCGCCAGCGGCAAAACTGCCATCACCGGCGATGCTGGACGAGCTGAACAACACAACCTCCAAGATGGAGAGAGTTGCATTCAAGGCAAGACAAGATGAGCAGAAAGGTGTTGCTAAGGAGCAGAGGTTGGCGGAAAAGGCGGCTAAATCGGTGGCAGCTGCTGAAGAGAAGGCGGCGAAAAAGGCGGCAGTTGCTGAGCAGAAGGCTTTAGAGGCTGCAGCTGCTGCGGCAGCAAAGGCGGCAGCTGCTCAGCAGAAGGCCGCGGAGGCTTCTCAGAAGGCGGCGGAAGCTGCTGAGCTGGCGCGGAATAAGGCAGCAAATCAGGCCAAGGCCAAAAATGCAAAGGGCAAGGCCCAACAGGCGCCAGCCCAGCCGGCCCAGCCGGCGCCCGCGCCCCCGCCGCCGGCCCAGCCGGCGCCCGCGCCCCCGCCGCCGGCCCAGCCGGCGCCCGCGCCCCCGCCGACGGCCCAGCCGGCGCCCGCGCCCCTGCCGACGGCCCAGCCGGCGCCCGCGCCCCCGCCGCCGGCCCAGCCGGCGCCCGCGCCTCCGCCGGCCCAGCCAGCCAGGGTGACTCGCCTCCTAAGCTCAGGTCCTTATGGTCTTCTCCTGGGCAGCTGCGAGAAATGCTTCCACCCTGTCCATGAGCTTGAGTGCGCGCTTCCTCTCTGCTTCCTCTCCTTGTCTCTGCTTCCTCTCACTCCTCTCACCTTGTCTGGCAGTATCCTCGAAGGCTACGCAAAGAATGTTCCAGGCGGCTACAAGTGCGTTGATATCGACTCCTGCGTCGAGACCCTGATGAAGATGGCCCAAACAGATCGGTCTAAGCGGTCGAGAACTGCAGAGCAGAGCGGCAAGAGAGCGGCGCTGTGAAGGAGCGCTGCTTGTGGTGAGATGGATGTAGCACGGCAAGGAGCTTTCGAGGTGTTTTAGCACCTCGAGAGTAGTCCAATGATCGGGTCTCCAGCTCGCTGCCAGCGGTGCTTCTTCACAGCGCGCGCGGCCCGCGGCAAACGCACATGGCAAACGCTCGAGCAACGGTCGGCTGACGCTCGCGCCACGGATGGGGATTGCCGCGCGGCCCGCGGCAAACGCATGGCAAACGCTCGAGCAACGGTCGGCTGACGCTCGCGCCACGGATGGGGATTGCCGCGCGGCCCGCGGCAAACGCATGGCAAACGCTCGAGCGACGGTCGGCTGACGCTCGCGCCACGGATGGGGGGGGTTAGGGATGCCGCGCGGCCCGCGGCAAACGCATGGCAAACGCTCGAGCGACGGTCGGCTGACGCTCGCGCCACGGATGGGGGGGTTAGGGATGCCGCGCGGCCCGCGGCAAACGCATGGCAAACGCTCGAGCGACGGTCGGCTGACGCTCGCGCCACGGATGGGGGGGGTTAGGGATGCCGCGCGGCCCGCGGCAAACGCATGGAAAACGCTCGAGCGACGGTCGGCTGACGCTCGCGCCACGGATGGGGGGGGTTAGGGATGCCGCGCGGCCCGCGGCAAACGCATGGAAGACGCTCGAGCGACGGTCGGCTGACGCTCGGACCGGGGCGACGGCGATTGATGCCGCGCGATGCGCGCCGCCGCGCAGCGTTTGCATCAACCGTCTGAGAATCGTTGCCGAACCGTCTTCCGAACTTCGCGTTTGTGCAAGAAATTTGCAAACGGTCAGTTTGATTGTTAAGCTTACTTATTTCAGTCAAACTGTTAGGAAACACTCGTCAAACTTTTTTGCTGTGTACACACGATGCAGCGGAGGCTGCTTGCGCCGCTGCTCATGACGTTATTGGTCGCCCCTTCAGACTCCACTGGCGCGGCGCGACAGCGCAACGCCGACGGTTGCGCAAGCAGCTTTGCGGAGCTCCATCCTCCTTGGTCGTGCCGCTTTGGTTCAGCACTTCGATTACCAAGCGTCCTGGTGCCGCTTGATGCTGCTGGGTGCACGACCAAGCCAGCTGACCGGTGTTCATCGCGCAGTGGCAACTGGTCGCTGGCGAGCGTGCCGCCACCGCGACTCTACGTTGCCATCACGACCATTCCGCCTCGGGCGGGGCCACCGCTCCAACACGCGGTGGACAGCATCTTCAAGCAGCGTCGGCTCCCTGATAAGCTGATCGTGTCCGCTTCGGAACGGTACAAGCGCTTCGGTGACGCGAATGTCGATCTTGCATCGCTGCGCGCAGATGACGGCCTTCATCCGAATCTCTTCGAGACGCGGTTGAAGCGATTGTCTTCGTGCGAGGATCTGGGTCCGGGCACGAAGCTCCTGTGTGCGCTGCCGGTGCTGCGAAGTTTGGCTGCCGCAGAGCCTGACGGCCGCCGCGCCTTTGTCGTGCTGCTCGACGACGACCTTCGCTACCGCCGCTTTGCGCTCCAATGGCTCGAGCTAGCCATCCAGAGCGACGGTCGTGGGGAGCGCAGAGCTCTCTCATATGACGTGTACACCCTGACTCCCGAGGGTCATGCCGTGTTGGGAGGGCTGTATCCCGGGCTGCTGGTCGGCGCGGGCCATGCACTCTTCGCCTTCGAGGTGCGCCTCCTCGATGGCATCGAGGCGTTCTTTCAGTGCGTGCGTGCGCTCGAGCCTCGTGCAACGTACCATGATGACGTCGTCATCTCGATGTTCCTTCAGGACGTGCGTGGGGAGCAGATCTATCGCATCGGCGGGACTGCCTGGGAGTTCGCGGCGAAGACGTTCCCCGACGTCCACGAGACCACTGTCTCGTTCCTCTCCAAGGGTGCCCTCCTTTCCCTAGGTAACTCCGCCGCCGAGGCAGCAGCTGCCACCACAAAGGTCACAAGAAAGGATGCCGTCGTTAGCCTGGCCAATGTCTCCTTGGTGGCTACCGGTACCATCCGGGGGCGCCGTGCGAAGGCTCATAATAAGCGAAAGGACACGGCGGATGATAGCACGAGCACAGGCACAAGCACGGACACGAGCGCGGCCGATGCGGCGGCGCTCTCCATGCTTGACGGCGGGCAGGCGGCGCTTGCTCTCGCAGGCAACGGCACCTCCGTGAGCGAGGCGCGTAAGGCCTACTTTTCCCGCCGAGCCGTCAATCTGGCCATGGGCGCCGTGCGCGCTCGTATCCTCGAGAATGGACTTTGCGGTGTGGCCAAGGGCGCGCCGGCGTGCGTGGGCGCGTGGTGCAAGTCGAAGGACTGGGGCGGCTACACGAAAAGAGCGGCCTCAAGTTGACTACAACTACCACCGTGTTGAAGATGACCAATGTCGGCGATGTCGAATGTGCGGGGCGCGGGGCGGGTTGGGCGGGGGTTGGGGTAGAAAGTGAGGTGCACTGATCTCACCCGAACCGCGACAGAGGACTACGGTGTCACTCTAAGTCGAGTGTGTACGGCGTATCTCTCTAACTCTATGTAAGTCGCGTCGGAGCCACGGTGCCGACGGAGGGCTGGCGTTGTAGCAATGCGTTGTAGTGAAAATTCTCCATCGGATATGACATCTATCATACATGTATCGATCTATCGGGCGCACTATAACTAGGCTAGTAGAAACATGCCCTGCACTACACGTACATACTTTCGGAAAACCTCAGAGCTCGTCTCGGTCTTTCTCGTTCTGCGCCTGCGGGCATACCTCTTCCTTTGCCCACGCGACCAGCTTCTCGACAGTGAAGTTGCTATAGCCAGTCAGCATAGTCTGAGGCTGTGGGATGAAAGACTCGAGCAAAAAGTGTGCGATGAAGGGCACGTCCATGCGCGTCTGCCGCTCGCGCAGCTTGGGCGCTCCCTTCTTGGCGTTTGCCTGGTCTTCGTGAAAATTCCTGTGGATGTACGATGCCTGATCATCTGCTTGTACATCTATGTATCGCAACCTCCCAGGCTGGAGGCACTTGAAGGAGTGTGCGCTCTTTTGCACGGCCTTCATGCTTGCCTCGTAGCTCGCCATTTTCTTGTCCATGTAGGCAACCACGCCGCCGCCGGTGAGCATCTCGAAGCCGTCTGGTTTGGCAAGCGCAGGCAGGTCGCGGTGGTAGAATTCACTCGTCAGCTCGGTGAAAAGATTCGTCGGCTTCTTCTTCTTCTTCTTGCCAGCGAGCGCCCCAGGCGGCGCTGCCAACAACAGCGTCGCGAGTACGAGTAAGCTCGGCCGACGCATGTGAACGTGTGAACGAGCCGCAGGTTGGTGACTGTGAACATAGTTTGAAGTGAAGAGACCTAGTGTATACCGTATACTGATGAGTGCGACTCGTCTCGCTCGAGCTCACTCATCAAGAGACCCATCGCCTGCCGGCCTTGCGACGAGTTGGGCGAACCGCTCCGCCACCTCGAGAAGTGAGTCGTCGATAGGCAGCGCTCGCGCCAACGGGAGCAGCTGTGAAAGGGTCGGTCGCGCTGTATCGGGCGTACTGCCCGCCGCGGGCGGCTGCATGGCTCCCATGGTCTGGTGGCAAAGCTGCGTGACCGCCTCCCGGAGCCTCGAGGCGATGGGCGTGTCTCCTCCGGGTTTGTGTGACAGCTCTGGTGGAGCCGTCCAGCTGAGTCGCATCAGCAGTTCCGCGAGCTGCTGCTCGTCGCGCTGGGCCGAGCCTGCGCCTCCACCTACCGCCCCTGACACGTACCTCCGGGCTGACGGCGCCGCTCCCTTCCGAGGTGACGGCGCGCCGGCGCCGGTGCCGGCCCCGGGAGGAGATGGAGCACTCTGGCGCAGTACCGCGTGCACGAGCGCGATCTCACTCGTCGAGAGTGTACGGAGCGAGGGCTGTTCACAGAAGGTCCAGCGCTTGTGTGAGCTCGCAATCAAAGTACAATCAGGAGGTGCAATCAGAGGGGGAGATGTCCACCTGCTCAGAGTAAGTCTCAATAGCACTCAATCGCATTCCGTCGCACTCCGTCGCACTCAGTCGCACTCACCTGCTCAGAGTAAGTCCAGAGCATCGGGTCGCTCAGCCACTGCGAGTACAGAAGCGACGGGTTCTCGAGCGCGAGGAGCTTGCGCCAGCGCTGCAGCCGACTGCCACCCCCCAGGCCGCCGCCTGCGCCTATGCCGCCAGCGCCTTCCTGAGTTGGTTCCCCTAGAGGCATCTCCCCTTCGAGCTCCGCATCTCCGCACCGAGCTCGCTTCTCACCATCGAGCTCCGCAGGCTCGATGTGGACAATCGCCCCACCGCCGCTGCGAAGCATGCGCTCAGCAAGCTGCCCGCGCACCGTGCCAAAGGCGCTCGCCTTCTTCGAGAGGCCCTTGCCTTTTAAGGAACGACCGAGCTTCTCTTTGAGCCCTCCCATCAGCCCGCGCCCAGCAGACCAGCCGATGCTCTTATCGACCGCCTCGACGACCACCATCGTGATCGCGTGGTGCAACTCCACGCGCTCGGTGGCGAATAGGGTGTCGAGGAGGCGAACGAAGATGTGAATCCGTGCTTCGTCAAGGCGAGGCACATCCTTGCGAAAGTGCACGGGAACGAGGTAGCTGCTTTGTGTGCCGAAACCGTCGTGCTGGGCGAGCCCTCGGAGGGCGTCGGCGAGGAGGAGCACCTGATGAGGATGGCAATCAGAGAGGCCCTCAGATGAGGGAGGCAATCACACATGAAATGAGGGAGGCGATCGCGTGCCATCACCTCAAAGCCGTCGGTAGGGGCGAGGGCGAGGGCGTCGAGCAGAGGCTTGAGCGCTCCTGCCTCGGTGACAAGGCGCCGGCTGATGGCGGAGGCACTCGACTGAGTGAGCATGCCCAGTAGCCGGAGGGCGAGCACGCCACGGTACGTGAAGACCACGCGTCCCTCCACGCGCTCAGTCCAGCCGTTGAAGAGTCCCACAGCAATCTCGGCCCGGGCTGCCAGAGCTCGTGCGCACGCTTCCGAAGACTCGAGACCGCCCGCGGCCGCGAGGTTGACGAGGAGCTCGAGCGCGAGCGACGGGCAGCGCGACGAGGCATACGCCGAATACAAGGGCTGCGCGAGCACCGCACACGTCACCTCGAGGCCATTCTCGTGGATGACGGCCTTCATCAGCGCGTTCCGAGAGGCGAGGCAGTTCTCATCGGTGAGCGCGACGAGTAGCTCGAGGGCCTCCTCCGCCGTGTCGATACTGGCGGCGCCGCGCGCCAGAGCACCTTCGACGACTTTGAGCGCAAGCGCCACGCCGCCCGCCTCACGAATGGCCAGCCTGTTCTTGCCATTCTCGTCGCGAGCCACCGTCGCCAGCGCGCAGAGCGCGCTTTCGCCGAGGTCCACCTGATTCTCATCGCTTGCATGCTGGACTGCGCTGGCCGCAAGAATGAGCGGCGGGATCGCACCTGCCTCGCGTGCCGCCTCCTTGGCTGTCAGCAGCGCCTGTTTGGACGCAAAAGCCAGAAAGTCTTGCAGGGCCTTCGCAGCGTCCGTGCGCGTCGCGACTGCGTTTGGCGGTTTGAGCTTGGCAACGAGCTCATTGCACACGGTCAGCGCTCGGTGATGCGCGTCACGGTCGGGAACACTCAAGGGAGGGACCAAGTGTCGAGCCATCTGTTGTGCTCCTGACATTTTCTCGCTACGATTGTGTTCATGTTAATACACACAACACGTACAGTAAGCAGCACAGCCGTGTTCACATCTACCGGTATTTCACACGAGCGAACCAGATTACAAGTGTAACACTCAATAATATTAGCCATGTTGGACTCCGGCGTGGTAACACGCCTCCTGCGCGCAGCCTTGCTTGCTGAGTGCATTTTCGCTTGGCTAAGGGTCCCTACCGGTACCAAACCAAACAAGCTACCGTACCTGCTGCTCGTTCGCAGCGTGTGCGCCATGTTGTGCGTTGTGATGTGCGAGTTGCGACGGGCTTCCAAATTTGGCTGGGGCTGCTTGCTATTGCCCACGGTCCAGCGCTACATAGTTTAGTTCCAGCCGCCGGTCCAGCGCCCGGTGGCGTTCGACTCCCGTAAATGTGTGTACCAGCCAGAGACGTTGGGCTGCCAGCCAATTCGACGGCTCGTCTGCAAGCCATCCAAGTTGAGTCGCAGAGTGGATGTTAGCCTCGGCGCAGACGAAGGACTCGAAATAGGGGCGTTCACATTCTCAACAGTCGATAGACGCATGAATGCGTCGCATACTGGAGAGAAGGTGGAAGCGTCATTCACAGCGCTATGCACGGAGAAGCTGATACACTCGGGGTATGCCTCGGGAGAGGCAGGCAAGGTGGGGAAGCTATCCTGAGATCGGCGATGGCTGCATCGTGCAAAGCCAAAGACGTTACGTGGATCGCATACGATGAACCCAGCACGGTCAGAGGACGAGGATGAGCCTACTGGTATTAAGCGCGCGGTCTCCATGCTGTTCGCAATCGCAACGTTGGATGCATCTTTGCACGTAGCGCTAGGATTGATCGATTCGTTCAGCGTAGCGTCAGCACGCACGACAAGTAGCTGGTCATATCGTCGTGCGACGTGGCAAAGCTGCTCGTCCCATGCTGCGCGTACATCAAAGACATGTTGCGCCAGAGTCAGGTTGCCGAGAGCCGAGGTATTCACAAAGCGCATGCTCACCATCGGCGTGCCGGCGAATGCATTGTAAATCGAGTGAACCACTGTTGAACGGGAGGCGGCGGCGTGGCCTTCTGAATGCTGGTGGGGATCTTGTGAATCGTCGACAAAAACCGTAGCATGTACGTCCGTGCCGTTCGAAGTGATCAGTCTTCTCAGGCCCGCCCATCCCTCCCGAACTTGCCACCAAGAGCCAGATACAACAACCAGCAACTTGGGCTTGAAATAAACAGCAGCCTTAGATGTGGCATTCGAGTCGGCGGTATTCGCCCAATCGGATATGCGTACGTGAGCCTGTTTGCCAGTGCCGTGCAAGTATGACGTGACATGCTTCGTATCCTGAACAAACCACCCCGTACCGCGCATCCCCCGTACTTCCTGTACGGGGGGTGCGAAGCAGTTTAGGATCTTTGGAAAGCCGTGACGTCCGCATAGCGCAGACGTTACAAAAAAGTCAATGCAGCAAATGAAGCAGCGAGGGAGGAGCAGCGTGGCTGCGATCACCAGACGGACGGCGTGAGGCGTGAAGTAAACGGAGTGTACCGCCATGAAGCGGCCAACTTCGCCGAGCCACAGTACGCCGCGACGTGCGTCGACGGCGTGCATTCTTTCGGCCATAAAACCCCATGCCACCTGGGATGCATTAAAGGACCATGGGAAAGCGGCATCATCCTCAAAGACTGCCATACTGACGTCGGTGCCGGCAATGTGCCGCCATGCGTCGAGGTGAGCAAGCTTGTTATTATGGTTGCTCAGATCTGATGGGCAACCGCTGATGTTGCCGAAAACGCCAGGCACCCACACAATGCTGGCAAACCCGGCACGCCGTAGCTGAGCACTGGCTGTGTCGAAGCGTTCGCGTGTCCCAGAGATGACAAGGGCGATAGAGCGCAGCGTCGGCACCGGCCACAGCGGCATCGGAGGTGGCATTGGGGGCGGGACCGCGCCGCGTTTCCATAACCAATCGTGACGCAGCTGCCTCCCATGCATGGCAGGTGCGGAGGAAGCCGCTTCCGGGCTCGTGAGCATTCGCGCGCCCCGAGAAACCCCACAGAAATTTATGTAGCGCGTACGGGGTACATACACACCGCCCAAATGAGGTTCCGCTGTATGTTCCAAAAAAACCTCGTGCGTTTTCGGATCCACTTCAGCCTTTTTGCGGACTTTGTTACGGGGTGCTGCTCATCCTCTCGACGCGGCGACTCAGGCTGGATCAGTTGGCCATTCTGTGAGCCACACCTTCAGTTGGCCATTCTGTGAGCCACACCTTCCTACCGGATCTTGCAGCGCGGCGCTCTGCGCGCCGCGCAGCTCGCTCGTCTAGTCAATCGTAAAGAAGCAAAACCGCCAATCGCCATGGACCGATCGCCGCAGCAACTCTCTATTTTCTTTCACACGAACTTCAAGGTTGCGCCTGCGCCGGAAGATTTCAGGGTCACCGTGAGCTGGTGGTGGACTCGACACTGGCTCAGAGACACTGGCTTGACGCTAAGGCGGACCTGAGAAGGGTCGGTCTGCTCGCAGTCCCGTTTCGGCAGCAGAAACAAAAGCCCATCCCAATCCAATTTGCAACCACCCAACAATTCAGCTGGATCCTGGAGTCGGCAGGCGAAGGGCAGCGTGAACCGTTCGTCCTCCTAGACACGGATACGATGATTCAATGCACGGCGAAGGAGTTCCTCGAGCGGTGGCGTACGTTTCAGGCACACTGGTGATTGGCACTGAGCTGGAGTGGAACCCAAAGCCAGCATACCAACATGACCCTTGGCCACCTACCCCATCGATGCTGCGCTATCCAAACTCGGGCGTCGTGATGGGCACGAGAGCGTCATTCGCGCGGATACGAGACATCCAACGAGCGCAGTTCTCCAAGTTTCCGTGCTGCTCTCGTGTTATTCGTGTCGACGCAACCCCCTGGTGCGTCGTCGAGGCGCAGCTCTGCACGCAATCAGCGCTACAGAATGGTACCTTCGACCCGATCACTCACGAGCTCATAAGCAGCGTCGACTATAAGCTTGATCACAACGCGACGCTGTTCCTGTCTTTGCACAAGATGAACATGAGCGACCTTGAGCAGCTCCCCAACGGCAAGTTCATGTTTCGCCGTACTGGCACGGTGCCGTGCGTCTTGCACACCAATGGGGCGGGATCGAAGAGCCCGTTGCTCGCTGAGCTGGCACGGCGCGCTCCGCCATCCTCATACATACCGTTGCGTGCAAAATTTGAGAACACCAGTCTGCCAGTTGCAAAGCTGCTGAGTGGAAGCCCTGAGGAGCCCTCTGTAGAGAAGCGGTGAGACTCTACACAGTACAGTACTGTACCCCGGTACGTACGCATCCAGTCTGCCAGTGGCAAAGGGGGAGGGCTGCTGCGTGGAAACCCTGAGCCCTTTCTAGTGAACAATCGTGTTCACATTCACACATCTTCTTGCAACATCTTCTTGCGAGTGTGCCTCGATCGAGCGCGCTCACATACCGCATTCACTCGAGTGCGCAGTCGAACGCGGACTGTACCGATACCGTTACAGCATCTACGGCGGTGCCGCAGGAGGCGTGAACTCGGCCATCTTTGTGCGGATCCGACAGTTTAGGCTGCCGCCGCCCGCGGCGGCAGACGGCAGCCCAGAGCAGCTAGTCAGCCAATTCGCGCTGCTGCTTGATGCTGGCGGGCTTTGCATGCCGCCCGAGGCGATCGATGAGGGTGACGAGCTGCTCGTGCTGATCAGCCATACTCATGCTGATCACTGCTCCGGAATCGCCGCGTTGTGTTCTGCTCGTGACCTCCGCGGCTGCAAGACCCGAATCGTGCTGCCGGCAGTAGGTGCTGAGCACGTGCGTCGGACGCTTGCGCTTTCCGAGCTGCTCAATGACGCGAGTGGCAGCACCCGATATAAGGTGATCATTCAGCCGGTCATCACCACTGCTGCCGAGCCCGCGCAAGCCTCACCGCTCGATGGCATGGAGCCCGCGCAAGCCTCATCGCTCGGCGACCCGCTGGCCACGGGCGGCGGCATCGTCCTCCGTCCGCTCGAGCTCGGCGAGTGGATCGCTGCCGATGGCGAGCGGATCATTGTGCCATTCCCTACGGTGTGTGAGCCCTCTCTGAGTGCATCTGATTGCATCCGAACAAAACCAACCTCTGAATGGTTTTGTTTGGCCATGTGGTTGCGTCTTGAGTGGGTCTGAGTGATCGGCAGGTGCACCGCGTGACTTCGATGGGCTTCTGCGTGGTGCAACGCAAGCAGAAGCTGCGTACGGAGCATACTCTCGGTGAGGACGGGCTGCCCCTCCCAAAGGCCGAGCTCGGCAAGAAGGTCAAGCAGCTCAAGGCGACACTTGCACCCGAGTTGCTCTTTGAGGTGGGAACGACGGCCTCGATTTCTTCTCTGAGTTGGCCTCGGATTGAGCCTCAATCTCCATTCATTCACACGCAACCTTCATTCACAGGTGGAGGAGACCATCGAATTTGCGTACTCGGGCGACACAACTTCCGCATTCTTCCGAGCTCCCACCTCGGCGCGCGCGCTGCATGCACAGCTGCTGCTCACCGAGGCCACCTTCCTATGCGATGCAGTCACGGCCGACGACGCTCCCAAACGAGGGCATATGCACATCGACCAGATCGGAGATGCAGCTCGTGCGGGGGAGCTCGAAGGGCTTGGCGCGCTCCTCCTGACCCACTTCTCTCGTCGGTATAGCGTGGGGCAAATCGACGAGGCGCTCAACACACGGTTACCGCCCAGCATACGCGCACGCACGAAGGCGCTCATCCTGGCGGGCTTCCACACGGATGGCTCGAAGGCCACTGGAGGGCCTGAAATAGAGCCCGATGCCAAGAGCCTTGTGCGCTCGGACTCATTTTGAAAGCTTGAAGCGAGCGACACGCTCGCTCTACCGTTTCAAACTGACGTGGGAGACGATCCGTTTCAAACTGACGCGCCACACCTGCCCTTGAGGAGAAGTCGAGTCGAGTAGTGTGGAAGATGCCGACGTGGCCGACGTTGGGGCATGCCGGGGTCTCGTCTTGCTCACCTGGTGGTGTGAGTGAAAGTGAGCCTCACTAAGGTATCTGTGCAATGAGATGGCAGAGATACCTGGGAGTACTCCTGGCACAGAGCCCCCCGCCGCGCGATCAATGGCAGAGCCTGTGAGCCTGTGAGTCTGTGGCCCAGTGCCATGATCGCGGGGGCGATGGGAGTGGGCCCGAAAATGCGCGCCTCACACGCCGCACTGTCGGTCTCCAGACAACACACAAGTCAAAACTCTCTGTACGGTACTCGGACACCAATAGCCAATACAGGTTACAGCACTCTATCTCGTCAGACGTCACGTTTCATCAGTACTTGAGTTCCACCGTCGCTTCTCTACCACACCACGAAACCGGTAAAGAACAACTACAGGAGAAAGGGAAGCAGTCGTGCACCCAGGTGGCGGTCAGCCCATTCTTACCCACAGCACATGGCAAACTACAGCCACACGGAGCTAGCGTCGTCGTGCGAAGTGTGTGCGGCAAGAGACTCCGAGACATGCTCCGAGGGCCTCCGAGACACAGACACGAACTGGATCACTCCATGGACATGAACTCGAGCTCGTCGGTGGCCTCCGGGTCCTGTTCTTCGAGCAGATGCCCGAAAGGATCGGTCACGAGCCCATCCTTTGCGCCGAGCATTCTCGCAATGGGCGACCATGGGTCGGCATCGAGCGCATCGAAAACCTCCTGCGGCAGGCCCTCAAGTTCCATAAGAAGGTTGGTCGCACTCTCGACTACCTGCGCCCGCGGCAGCAAGACGTGGGACTCGTTCTCTGACGTGGGACTCGCGGCAGCAAGACGTGGGGCTCGTGCGTCTGCAGCAGGTGGCCACGTGGCCGCATTGCGCGTCTGCAGCGTCGCATGCGTGACGAGCGGCACGTGCTTGGCGAGCTGAGAGGGGCCCATGGACGCGGTTGGCTGCGGACCTTGGCTCAGTAACGGACGGGCGGGCGCACGGGCAGCCGGCCGCGCGGCCAGTGGCGGCGCAGCATGTGGCGGCGCGCAATGGAGCGTCCCATGCCGCTGAGCTGCGCCCGACGAGCCAGCTGCCATCGAAAGGTCATCGAGGGTAATGTGCTCATAGCCAGCTGCCATCGAGAGGTCATCGAGGGTAATGTGCTCGTTGTCGGCTTCGTTTTCTGCACTGAGTTGGGTCTGGTATGTGTCGACAACATCGATCAGAAAGTCGAGCCGCGACGTCGAGGCCACCGCGTCTTTGAGATCCTTGAGCTGAAGCGTATTGCGCTTGGCCTTTTGTGTCGAGAGCTTCCATGCAATGGCAGTGATCTTACCGATAAAGAGCTGCGCGGCGAGCGCCATGAATGGGACCGCCTCGGCACTGATCATGCGTGGATGAGGCTCGCACGCGTCCTGCTTCATGATCCGTTTCAGCCTTGCCAGTGGAAGCTCGTCAGATGCCACCTGCCGTTTGTTGGTCTCGATGTCGTGCAGCTGCTTTTCGAAATGCCTTGAGATCAACCCTTCAACATCGGGCGAGTCTCTCTGCATTGCAGGCTCTCGTTACCTCCCGCGTGCCCGTATCGCACCGTCCCACACCAGGTTTGCACAATGGCCCACAGCACGTGCGGACGGCACCCCTCCGATTTGTGCCAAAGATTCTTGTGCGGGACGCGCCGTCCACTCAGCGCACAGCAAAATATTCGAGTACATTTTTCATCTGAGCAGATTTTTCGAGATTCTCGATTCTCGGATTCCTTTCAATGTACGCGCTGCGACAAATCAAGCAGGAAATCAAGATACCTCATCAACTTCGCAACGGTTTGTGACTGTCCGACAACAAGTAGAGCTCCCATTGTAGATTCGGAGGGAGGCCGTCGGACGCCGACTATGATCCGCGCATCTTACGCAACCTGCAGTGCCCAGATCGGGTGCCAGGCTGTTCGGGTAACAGGATCCATGTATATCGACGGCTCCATCTCGTCCGGTCTGTCGAGGGCATGGTCGAGGGCGTACATGAGGGCGTAGAAGCCGCGGGTCCGCACCGGGGGACAGCACCGCCCCACCGGCCCGTCACACATTCAAACACATTCGCGCGTTATGGGTGCCACATACACATACCAAATCACACATGACCACCGGCTCAGAGGTGCACGGCACGGCACAGCCCCAGACGTCTCGCACCTCACACGACTGTGACGTGACCACGCTAAACACACGCGCACTTTCACTACTTCAGCAGCGTATCTCAGAGATGTCTCAGTTTCAACTATGAAAAAGAGTCCAGCCGCATACCGCCACGTCGGCTCCCACCGTGGTCTTGCGCGGTCGCCCTATTTGGCGACGGGCAGCTGCGGCGGCTGCGGCGGCTGCGGCGGCTGCGGCGGCTGCGGCGGCTGCGGCGGCTGCTTGGGCGACGTGCCGCGGATGGGACCCTTACCCACGTTGTCCTTTTCGAGAGTGTCAAAGTACCGATGGACGAGGGCATCCTTGCCCACGAGGCGCTCGCGCGGATCGTACGTGAGGAGCCCCTCGAGCAGCGCGACGCCGTCGGTGCCGAGCAGGCCGTAGGTCGTCATCAGGTTCTCCGGCTTCCAACTCGGGAACTTACTTTGCCAGTCGGGCAGTTTCGAGACACCCTCCCATGTGTCATCGGCCGGCGTACCGAGCAGCTGAAAGATCTTGAAGAGCTCGTCGATCTCCGAGTCGCCCGGGAACATGGGCTTCCCCGTGGCCATCTCGCCCAGCACGCAGCCCACCGACCACATGTCGATCGGGCACGCGTAGTCCTTGGCGCCCAGCAGGATCTCTGGCGCGCGGTACCAGAGCGTCACCACCTCGTGCGTGTACGAGCGCAGCGGCAGGGCAAAGGCGCGCGTCAAGCCAAAGTCGCCGATCTTGAGCACGCCACGCGCGGGCTGCACGAGAAGGTTCTGCGGCTTTAGGTCGCGGTGGAAGATGCGGTGCGAGTGACACCATGAGATCCCATTGATCAGCTGCCAGGAGTACGACTGCACCGCAGTGGCGGGCATCCGGTTGTTTATCGAGCGCATGTACTGCTTCAGGTCGGAGTCGCAGAACTCGAAGGCCAGATAGAGGCTCTTGTCCGTGTGGAACACGTGCTGCAGCCTGCGGGTGTGAGGGTTGCACTCGCATGGTCAACGGTAGCGGGCGCGCAGGTCATGGGCTAGAATTGCAAGCAATTCGGGACGCGTGCGATCGTGGGCCGTGCAGCGTACTCGATGATGTTGGGGTGCTTCAGCTCGCGCAGGATGGCGATCTCGCGAAGTGCGGTGGCGGGCACGCCGTCTTCCTCCTCTTCAAGCCGCATCTTCTTGAGTGCGACCACATCCCCGGTCTCAATGTGCCTCGCCTTGTGGACGACGCCAAAGGTGCCCTCGCCGAGCTTCTCCAGCTTCTGGTAGTCATTGTGCGTGCGCTTGGCGCCACTCGTCGCCATGGGCGCGAGAGCGCTCCAGTTCGGTGCGGGAGAGAGGGAGCGCGAACACAAGAAATCCCACAACATTTCCACAGTTGATTCGAAATGGCAATATTTAGGCACGTCTTCACCTGAAAGACCTTTTTGTCGCCTCGGCGCCGAAGATCAGTCGACAGGCGTGCGCCCAACAAAAAATAAACTGATCGCTGTGGACATCCGGATAGGATGTCCAGCGTTGTTTTCCTTCTCGCGGCCTTGGCGCTCTACTCGCCGAGGACCGACCACGCGCTATTGGCAGGCTCGGCGATGTCCGCAGGAGAAAACAACGCCGCAGCCTCATCCTCCCTCTTCTTCGTCGACGGCTGCGCCAACGGCTGCTCGGGCCGCGGCGCATGCTACCACGGCCTGTGCATCTGCGAGCCTGGCTGGACGGGCGCCGATTGCGGCGCGCGGCGCTGCCCGAACGACTGCTGTGGAAACGGCCAGTGCATTGCGGGCAGCTGCGCGTGCCGCGCCGGCTTCGGACCGCTCAATGCCTCCGCGCCCACCGACTGCTGCGGACGGGCGTGCGCGAGCGACTGTGGCGCGCCCGCGGGCCGCGGCGTGTGCAACGCGCTCACGGGCTCGTGCGCGTGCGCGGCCGATTGGCGCGGCGACCGGTGTAGCCTTCCCGCCTGCCCAGCCAACTGCTCGACCCACGGCACGTGCAGCCGCGCCAGCCGGCGCTGCAACTGCGAGCCGGGATGGACAGGCGCCGCGTGCGCTCAGCCCACGTGCATCGGCGGCTGCGGCGAGCACGGCGAGTGCGTGGACGGCACGTGCCTGTGCGTGCCGGGTTTCACCGGGCGCCGCTGCGAGCGCCGGCGCTGCCCCGACGACTGCCGCGGCCGAGGCCGCTGCGTGCAGCGAGCCGACAGCGCGACGTCCGTGTGCGAGTGCTCACCGGGGTTTGCGGGGCCAAGCTGTGGGGAGCGTGTTTGCCCCGATAGGTGCTCGAACCACGGACGGTGCGCGAGCGACGCCACGTGCGAGTGCGACGCCGGCTGGTCCGGGCCGAGTTGCGCCGAGCCCACCTGCGACGGGCCGCTGCGCAACTGCTCCGGACATGGCTCGTGCGTCGACGGGGCGTGCTTCTGCTCGCCCCCGTACCACGGCTTGTCCTGCGCGGAGCGCGGCTGTGCGAATGGCTGCTCGCGGCGCGGCGTGTGCGTCGAAGGCGTGTGCCAATGCGATGCGGGCTTCGAGGGCGCCGACTGTTCAATCGCCGTGTGCCCGGGCACGCAACGCCCAAACGGTGCGCCCGCGGGCGCGTGTCGTCTGTCGGGTGGATGTCGCCACGATGAGTGCTCTGGCCATGGCACGTGCGCCGCGCCGCCTCCGTGGTGGGCGCCCCGGCCGCCAGTACCGCCCCCGCTGCTCTGGCGGGATCCCGCGCACCATCCGATCGCCTCGCTGCCCAGCGCACCGAATGCCAGCAACCCCTATGCGCCGCTCCCGCCGCTTGAGCCGCCGCTGCCGCGGTGCATCTGCGCGGCTGGCTGGACGGGCATTGACTGCCGTGAGCCCACGTGCCCTCTAGGCTGCGGCGCAAATGGCGTTTGCCATCGCGGGCGCTGCCTGTGTGCAGCTGGCTTCACGGGACCCCAGTGTGACGTGCCCTCCTGCCCTCGAAACTGCTCCGCGCCCCACGGCGTGTGTGACGGTTACGCATGCAAGTGCGCGGTGGGCTGGCGCGGCGCGGCGTGTGAGGAGGCCGAGTGCGAGGGTAGCTGCGGCACGCACGGCAAGTGCGTCGCGGGCGGCTGCCACTGTGCACCCGGCTGGGAGGGCGCGCATTGCGAGTCGCCGGTGTGCCCGAACGACTGCCATCAGCGTGGCACGTGCCAACTGCTCGGCTCGAATGTGCGCGCTCTGTGCGTGTGCGCCGCCGGATTTGGAGGCATCGACTGCGGCGAGCGCGTGTGTCCGCGCAACTGCTCCGCGGGAGGGGTCTGCCTGCCCAATGCACTCTGTGCTTGCTTCCAGGGACGCTCGGGGCCCGACTGTGCGCAGCATGCGTGTCACATGGGGACCAACGGGCTCGGCTGCTCTGGTCGTGGGCTGTGCGTCGAAGGCACGTGCTGGTGCTCCGAGGGGTACCTGGGCGCCGCTTGTGAACGGCCCACGTGCCCGTCCGCCTCTGCTGCCGGCCTTGCATGTACTGGCCACGGCCAATGCCTGGAGACCCGGTGCGTGTGCGACGCCGGCTGGGAAGGCATCGACTGCGCACACCCGGCATGCGAGGGGGGCTGTGGCGACGGCGGCGTGTGCGTCGACGGCGTGTGCGCGTGCCCTGCCGGCCGGCACGGCGCGCGCTGTGAGCAAGCGTGCCCCACCCGTGTGCCCGGCGTTCCTTGCTCAGCCAAGGGCCGTTGCGCGCCGCCAATGCTGGCGAGTGGCGCCGAGGGGGGCAGCGGCGCTGGTGGCGGCGCTGGTGGCGGCGCTGGCGGCGGCGGTCTGAGTGCGCCGGCCGCCGCGACGCGCGCCGAGACGGGCGCCCACTCGGCGCACCGCATGCTCTCGTCTCAGCCGCGCGCGCTCGCTACCGCGCTCGCAAAGGCAGCGGCATTGCCTCTCGACCTCATCTCCGCGATGGACGGCGCCGACGAGGAGATGACCGAGGCCATGCTCACTACGGCGCTTGGCTTGCCCCCGCGCGCGCCGCCTCCGCCTGCACCCGGCAGCGTCGCGCCCGCTACGGCGCTCGTGTGCCACTGCGAGCCCGGATGGACCGGTCACGATTGCGGCACGCAGCAGTGCCCTGCGCGCTGTCGTGGGCACGGCCTGTGCCTGCACGGCCGGTGCCGCTGTTTCCGCGGCTTTGCCGGCGTGGACTGTGGGCAGCCACGGGCGCACGTGGCGTGCGCTGGGTCGAATTGCACGGCTTCGCCAGAGCAGGTGCATGCAGTTATGCATGCAGAGCTCGGGGTCGAGGAGAGGGTTGCGACAGAGCTGGTGCGTGGCGGTGATGAGGGATCGTGGTGAAAGAAAGTGCAAAGTCTTCGGAAGTAACGCGTCCCGACATGTCCAGTCTCCAGATTAATTTATCACGCCGTGCGCGCGTGCCACTGCCAGCGCAGAATGCACTATGCAGAAATTAATGAGTCATCCTACCTACATTTCTCATTTGTATACCTCGGTTCGGGCCGGGCCATTGCTTAAAAAGGACAGCCTCGTAAGCAACATACCGAGATTCATACGCAACATTGTACCATGACTTGTGTACTGATGAACCGGAAACACGTTTCATCATTCATGATCATGTTCATGATGTAATTCATGCGCGTAAATACGCACAGACTGTATCCCAAAGCATCCGCATGCGCACGACTCCCTCCGATCGCAGCGTGTCATCCCTGGTCGGGGCGGGGTGGGGCGCGCGCGCGCGCCGCGGGGGCGGGGGGTCCGGGTCGCACTCAGTGGGAACCTTTTTCTCTCGCCGTCCCTCGCGGCCACGCTCATCGACCACGCTCACTGACGTTCCCGCGACCGCTCCGACTCGCCCCTGGCTTTGAGGCTTGCTTCATCCGATCCACGGCAAGGTCCAAGGAGCTGCCGTGCGCTGGCTCGTCGTCTTCAAGCGCGAGTACCAGGGCCTTTCTGCCGAGGTGGTCCACGAGCACCTCCTGTTACTGTACCCGAGTGCACGCAGACGAGAGCGCGGTGGCTCGCTCGGCTGTGTGCCCTGTGTCCTTCCTCAAAGCGCCCAAAACAGCCCCAAAACTGCGTCCGTAACTGCCCATGCGGCTTCACATCGCCGGTTGCTCAACAACCACAGCACACTGACAGGGACGCTCGCGCGCCCACGGCTCAGGGACGACGCACCCCGGGATGAGCATCTAATGAGCATCTTCATACCATGCGTTTCGCGGGTGCGAGCGCGCCTGTCGAGAGAGCCTCTCCTTGGTCTCGACGTTTTCGTAATCTGGCCCTGTGGTGCATCTTGAATCGTTTCGATGCGTCTCACGTTTCTCGAATGTAGTCTCGAATAGGTTCGCGTTTTCGGACCGCCTGCCTGCCGTAGACTGCTGGCGACTCTCGAAGTTTGATGGAAAAAGGCTCGGCGTGCCCTCTCTGGCGTGGGGTGGGGCTTGTGGTGCACAGCCAGGCCTTGAGGCTTGGCATGAGGCCCCGGAGGGGGCCAGAAGGCCATCCAATACCTGGCCGACATTCATCAGAGCGGAGGCACGCTCGACCACGCCCGCGCCGAAGTCTTTGTAGGAGGGGGCCAGAAGGCCATCCAATACCTGGCCGACATTCAGAGCGGAGGCACGCTCGACCACGCCCGCGCCGAAGTCTGTGTAGGAGGGGACCGTAAGGCCGTCCAATACCCGGCCGACATTCATCGGAGCGGAGGCACGCTCGACCACGCCCGCGCCGAAATCTGTGTAGGAGGGGGGCAAGACATTCAGATGGTCTGCAGTCTTGGGCCGTAGGTCGTACTGAGCCCGAGGCAGCTCCTGGCCGGTCTCCCACCCCGATGCTGGCGCTGCCACCGTCGCCTCGCCCGTCGCCTTGCGCGTCCCGGACCCGCTGTCACGAGTGCTGCTGCTGCTGCATTGGGCGCTGCTTTGAGCGCTTCTGGAAGCACTGCCAGGAGCGCTGCCTTGAGCGGAGGCACGCTGGACGGCGCTCGAACCCGCGCCGAAGTGGGCGTTATTCGCATGAGGTTTGCCACGTCCGAGATCACCGCCAACCGATGCTGTTTCAAGTTGGGGGGGTTCGAAAAGGACCTCGCTGAGCACTGAGCGCTCTTGCTCACAGAGTGTTGTCTGAGTCCCAACGGAAACAAAGCGCTCTCTCCTCGGCTGACTCACGATGAAGACAGGAACGCCCATTTTAGGCAACTCAGTCATGGCGGCCCCGTCGCCTCTTCTGACTGTCGCCGGGTTGCGAGGTCGGGGTGGCAGCGCATGCGTGTACGAAGGCTTGAGCTCGTGTTGTTTCTCTGGTAGCTTTGCGAGCACGAGTTTCGCTTGCACGATTTCCATTGGTAGTTTGAGCGCCATCATCTCCGTGTGGCGAGCACGCAACCCCTGTGCTAGGTGCGGCTCCTTGAGCATCGCCTTCCTGTGGCGCCGCTACCGTTGGAAGAGCAGCAAGAGGAGCAGCAGCATCACTAAGGTTCCAACGGCAGCAGCTCCACTCACAGCTCCCATGTCACCGACGACAACGCTGATGTTACGGCTACCCCATGAGGATGGTGGGCTAGGAGGTGCGGCGATCGATTGCAGGATACATTCGAAGGGGCTTGTCATCTGTAGGTGAGTCCCCGGGCTGAGGCCGATCATGCGCGGGATGATCGTTGGAATGAAAACCGAATGGAGCACGCTGAGGATCGGAGGGCACGGGCCGATGATGTTCAGCTCAAACCCGCCCTGCGGCGTCACCACGATGTCCAGTAAGGTGACGGTTTGGTTCTGGAGGTCGATCGTGAGGAGGGCGAGCATCTGAGATTGGATCTCGCTCGGAGTGAGCCCAAGGCCGTTGGCACCCGTCGCACTACCCGTCGCATTACCGATCGAAAGGCGCCGAGACATGCCCGCAAGGAGCGTGACAACGCCACCGACCGTTTCGACCAGCCTCCAGCCCGGCTGAAGCGGCGGGCGCGGCGGCGGCGAGGGGGGCGATGAGGGCGGCGGCGGCGATGGCGGTGGCTTTGTAGGCGGTGGCGGCGATGAGGGCGGCGAGGGTGGTGAAGGCGTTGGCGAAGGCGGTGGTGGCAGGGGTGGTGGTGAAGGAGGAGGTGGTGAAGGAGATGGTGGCGAGAGCGGCGGTGGGGGTGATGGAGGTGGTAATGGCGAGGGAGGGGGCGGCGAGGGAGGCGGTGGCGGGGATGTTGGTGAAGGAGGAGGAGGTGGTGGTTGAGGCGAGAGCGGCGGGGTGGGACACGGCGGTGAACGTGAGGGTGGCAGTCGCGATGGCAGTGGCCACGGAGGTGGATGCGGTGGCGGGAAATGTGATGGCGGCGGTGGTGGCCGCGGCGACGAGGGCGGCGGCGGGGAGGATGGCGGCCGCGATGGCAGCGGTGGTGGACGTGGCGGCGATCTTGGCGGAGCCGGGCAGCTCGACAAGGTACCAGAGACGCCAGTGAGGCTCGTTGCGATTGCGCACACGTTGCCACCTGATACAAGAATGTTTCCTCCGTTGATGGCTTGATTTCCGTAGATGCTGGCGCCGGCGACATTGGTGACGATATTCTCGTTCGAGATTAAGACGCCACCACCTCCGTAATCGGCCGTGTTGGAGTAGATGCTGGACAAAGTGAAGGTCACTGCACCAGACCAGACAAGGACACCGCCGCCGCTGTAATCGGCCGTGTTGGAGTAGATGCTGGACAAAGTGAAGGTCACTGCACCAGACCAGACAAGGACACCGCCGCCATTTCCTCCGATAGTGGCCGTGTTCCCGTAGATATGACACGAAGTGAAGGTCACGGCACCAGACCAGACAAGGACACCGCCGCCCGAGCTGTTTGTATAGCCTCCGGTGATGTTGAGCCCGATCAGTTGCACGACGCCCAACGAGCCGGGGTTGATGTTCAGCACACGGCGCTGGCTAGAGGAACTGGCCTGCGCATCCAGCACGACCGAGCCTGCCACCGCAGCCTCGATGACGACGCTCCTGGTGACGCGGAGCTCGGCGCTGAGGTAGTAGGTGCCGGCGGAAAGGACAATGTGGGTGACGGCTGTGTTGGCGAGTGCAATGTCCAGGCCGTCGACAGTGCTCACCGAGGTCAGCAGCGCACGGCCGTGGCTGGGCAGATGCTGCACGGAGTACAGCCCGGGAACATCGTTGTCGCTGGCCTCGGTGCAGGGCAGCACGGTGCACGGGAGCGGCGGAGGCAACAGGGGCGGTTGAGGCGGCGGACTCGGCGGCAGCGGCATGGGTGGGCGCAGCGACTGAGATTGAAACGAGGACCGAGGCGGCGTCGGGGCAGAGTCCGGAGGGTACAGGGCCGGCCTCGATGGGGTTGGCGAGGGCGGCGGTCGGGGTGGTAGTAGCCGTGGTGTCGTCGCCATGGCACTCACACTCACCCGCGGGACGGACTGTGCGCTGGCGAGGAAGATGACCTCACGAATTTCTGTGGTTGGTTGGTAGGTTGGTCTGCGCAGTGGGTGTCGCACGGCGGTGGGTGGTGAGCGGCTGCCTGGGCCCAGTGTGCTTTGTGCTTTGTCGCCATCGCGGAACACAGCTGGAGTCGCGCGTTGGGCACGGACGGGAATGCGCGCGATAATTATGCGCGCCAGCGGAGCGGATAGGCAATGGGAAGAGCGATCGGGCTTTGCGCGTGTGCAGCGCCAGGAGTGGC
>Ga0210241_100593_pt1 | contig 32160 bp, 16 predicted proteins | sample ChrtobMetP5a_8mM_FD_155488 | JGI IMG/M metagenome (GOLD analysis project Ga0210241, IMG submission 155488) | Chrysochromulina tobin associated microbial communities from unialgal haptophyte culture, Seattle, Washington, United States - P5a_8mM | ecosystem: Host-associated > Algae > Haptophytes >...
ACGCGCTCCCTCGGGCGCTCGAAGGGCCCTTTCGGAGCGTAACTTTGACCGAGCACTGCGCCGGAACGCTTGCGAATGGGTGAAAACCGAGCATAGGCCCCTGATCCCCATCACTAGGGCACCCTTATTCCATAGAGACATCATCAGAATTGATCATTTTGGCGATGGTCAATTTTCGCTCCCCAGGCCGTCTGACCGAGCTACGTTATACGTGCGTCCTCGGGCAACGTTGTACTTGTAGGTTGTACGTTCCAACGACGATCTTTGAACCGTCGAGCGTCGTGTGATGGCACGCGAGGTGACGGACGATTCAGGAATTGAGGGATCATCATGATGATCATCATGACTAACATGTAGAATTTTTTACTACTCGACGAGCGTCGCTGGCTAGACGGCTGCGTTCCGTGCCGTCCGCGACACTTTCCGACTGTCTCTCTGCCCCGCGCACCACCCAGGCAGGCAGCAGGCACCACCGAGCTGCAGCTGGCGTGGAGCTCTCTCTGGCTCTAGCGGAGACGCTCTCTCTGGCACACTGCCGCCGCGCGCGAGAGGTTCGCCAGCACACACATGTCATTACTCATGCCACGCCCCCGCATCTCAGCACATCGGGGCAGCATCATCCCAGCTGGTCACGCATACTCAACAGACGGTACAGGAGAGGGCCGGATTGGGCTGTGTCCTCCCCTCGAGTGTCCTCGGGAGCGGTAGCGGTCGGTGGTGGACTCGCGCTCCTCCAGGGCCGCAGCTCCTCATGCCGCATGTTAGGCACCGCGCCTGGAGCCCGCCATCGACAGCCACATGCACCTGGCCGCATGCACTGGTAACGCCCCAGGGAACACGCCTCGCGCACATGCGCCGCCGCCCTGTGTGCCGCGGCCGCTCCCAAGGCGGTCACCGCCCCGTCCTCAGTTGAGCTTGGGCTTGGAGGCCTTGCGCTGCATCGCATCGAAGTCCTGCACCGTGCCGTTACGTCCGGCGATCCGGATGGCGGCCGTCGTTTTCCAGAGTGGCATCGAGGCACACGCAGAGACGAGCGAGACGCACGCAAGGGCGGTAAGCACGCCGTCCCACCCCCATCTCACCTGCAGCGCGCCCAGGGGCGAGCCCGCGGACGCCCCGCCAATCTGCGCGATCATCTTGACGAAGCCGCCCGCAGAGGACGAGACGGAGGGCGGCACCACCTCGCGCGAGAAGAGTCCGAGAAGAACGTGTACCGGGAAAGCGCACACGCCCAGCCACAGGTAGTTGAGCTGCAGAAGCGTCGGGCTGCTCAGCCACGACAGGCACGCGAGCGAGGGCGCAAGCAGCGCACAGCTCAGGCACACCACCGGCCCGCGCCGCCCTTGGAAGAGCCTGTCCGAAAGCACGCCCGCCACCAGGGCTGCGAGCGCGCACGGCAAGGAGACAAGGGAACGCGCTGAGTTGGGCAGGCGACGCGGGCAGGCGCAGGCGCGGGCGCGGGCGCGGGTCGGGCGCGAGCGTGGGCGCGGGCGCGTGCAAGGCGAGGGGACGAGCGGCGGCGACGGGAGCATGCTCGTGGGCGCAAGGGCGGCCACGCACATCCGCCAAAGCCACCGAGCTCCCACAGGAAGAGGCAGCGCGCGGCGGTGGCGAGGGGCATCCCCTTCGCCTCGTTCAGGTAGAGCGACGTCCAGTCCTGGATGCACGTACGCACCATCGATACGCCGAAGTAGGCGACAGCCATCAGCCACAGCCGGTGGTTGAGGAAGACATGCTGGCGCATCGAGTGCGCCAGGTCGGCCTTGGTCGGCTTCGCCTTGGTCGAGGGCGGCGTGCCAGCGGCGGCCGCGGGCGAGCCGTGCAGCGCGGTGGCGAGGAGGAGGGCGGTGGCGGTGGTTGCGGCGGCCGGAGCGAGCAGCGCTGCCCTCCAGCCGTGCGTCGACACGAAGGCGCTCACACACAGGGGGACGAGCGCCGCGCCTGCGTTCTGGCAAGTCGAGAGCAGCGAATACCACGCGCCGCGCTGCGCCGGGTCGGGGAACCACGCGAGAAAGACGGTGGTAATCGATGGCCAGCCCACCGACTGCACGGCGCCGTTGGCCGTCCACAGCGCAATCATCATCGGAAGCGAGTCGGTCCCGGCGATGCACACGTTGGCGACCGCGCTCAGCACGAGACCGGCGATGAGCAGGTGCTTGGCAGGGTACGTGTCGATCACCGCGCCATTGAGGAAGGAGCACGTCCCGTACGTGAACTCCATCGCAGAGCCGAGTATCCCTGCCTGCCCCTTGCTGTGACCCAGCTCTGAGACGACTGCAGGCAGCCACAGGCCGTAGTTCTTTCGGCACGCTAGGAAGCCCATGTATGCCACGTAGATGAGAGCGAATTCGCGCCAGCGCAGCTTCTCGATCATGCGTGCCTCCGCCGCTGCATCATCCTCCTGAAGGAGGTCGTTGAGGCCGTCACAGCTACTGGGGCTCTGAGGGTCGCCACTCCGCCCGTCACAGCTATCCGAGGCCTCCTGCCGCCGTCGCTCGTTGTTGAGAGAGCTGGACATCTCCTTCTCCAGCAGCAGCCGTTCGCTTGCGGAACGGCTGAGGCACATTCCCACACGATCTACCTCGAGCCCCAGGGCCGACGACCGCCGAGAAGACTGCCGCTGCCGCTGCCAGGGAGGAGGTTTGCCTGCTTCTCAGGAGCTACAATCTCTCATCAGGAAACGTGTCGTCAATTGCGGCAGGGGCGCGATTCCCAGTTCACGTGCTCATCGTTTGAAACGCCCTGTTTCGGCTCACAGAGCGCCAGAGCTCACGATGTACTTGTAACGATTCTACTGCATCTTCCTAATGAGGTTCGCAATTCTTCACTCAACCGTAGGCTTTTGACTCGCTTTGGTCTGCTCTCACTATGACAGTCGCTGCAGCAGCCATTGGCGCGGACGCTGCCGTCGCCAATGCCATGCAGGTGGCCTCCACGGCCATCAAACGGGGTCTGGGTGAGCGTGGCTTTTTTGATGTCCAGACTGAAGAGGTCCACGTGCTCGTTGTGCTGCTTCTTGCCCGAGTGGGCGAACTTGATGAGGACATGAGTGCAGTGTACTCGCTTTTTGACGTCCTAGAGGAGGCGTCATGCTTGCAGCTGCCATCGGAAGCCGAGTTCGATCGGCGCGAGGGCCAACTACAGCAGTATCTCACGGTGCTGCACACGAATCCGTCCATCCAGGCGCAACGAGGGATCCTAGTGGAGCTCGGCAAAGCGCTGCTCAAGCGTGCGCCGTCCAAGCAGCTGAACTTTGCGACCTGCCCGCAGCCGTGGCAGCTTTGGCGAATTCATTATGTCAAGAACAACGCGACACCAAAACGGAACACCAAGCCGCCACCACAGGAGCCCAACAACGTTTGGTTCTACCTCACTCCCGACAAATCGCCCATGGACGTGCCACGGAATGTGCTCTCGAAGCTGTTCAAGAAATGGATGCTGCAAAACCATCCAGATAAGGGTGGTGACCAGGCAGTCTGCGCGCGCGTCTCCGCTTTCTACTCTCAGGCGATGGCCAAGGGCATGACCGCCAGCGGGGCTAACCCTGACGAGAAAGAACAGGTGGACGAGGATGCCGTCTACCGTCAGCAGCAGAAGCTCGCAGAACCCGAGTGGTCCGCGTACAAGCGCGCCGTGAGCGAGTGCTCCTACTGCTCGACCGCCACGTACCTAGAGCAGCGCCTACTCAAGGGTGCGCGATGGGTGGTCACACGCCGCGAGCGGCAGCTCGCCTTCATGCGTGAGGTCGATGCTGCCGACGCGGATGGACCGGATGCCGTGCTGCGCACGGCGGTGCCACCCATCGACGCGGCGCGCGCGGCGCGCGGCCAGAATGGTGCCGACGATGGTGCTTCACAGCAGCAGCAGCAGATCGCGCGAGATTCGTCTCCGCGCGCAGGCTCGCCAGCGATGGCCTTTGGTAGGCGAGCCGAGCCGCACAGTTCCAAATCGGGAGCGATGGGCGGCGGCGCGACCAACGCGAAGGGCTTCTTCCAGGCGGCGTTTTGCGCGGGCGTAAGCTCGCCCACGAAGCCGCTGCGCGAGCCTCTCCGGCCAGTGCAGGGGGCCGCGAACGACATCGTCTTCATGTACTCGACAGCTGACGGCGAGGGGCTCACGATGGCCTTTCCGAGGCAGACGGGCCGCTTCACAATCCGTGCGCGCGACAGGCTGTTTCGCGCGGTGCCGTGCTCGACCGAGCCGTTTCACGTCGTCGTGCATGGTAAGCAGATCGTCAAACCCACGATAACGCCCAACAAGGATGGCTCCATTGGTGTCGAATACTCGATCGCCGTGTGTGGCACCTACAAGGTGCACATCCGCGGGGGCAAAAAGGGGACGCATGTGCTCGGCTCACCGTTCACGCTCGTGGTCAAGGCGGCACCCGTGCAGCCGTGCCAGTGCGCTGCCGATGGAGCCGGCCTTCGCAAGGCCAGGGCGGGCGAGCAGGCGACCTTCACGCTCCATCGGCGCGACGTGAATGGCGAGCCGATCGCCAAGGGCACGGCTCGCTTCATCGTCGCGTTCTCCCTTGCCGAGGGCGACCGCGAGTACGCCGAGAAGCAGAAGGAGGCCCGCGGCGCCTACCAGACCGCCGCGACCACCAAGGAGCTGCAGGATAAGGGCGGCAACGCTGACAGCCACTTCACCACCAAGGTGGTCGACAAGGGTGATGGCACCTTCTCGGTCACTTATACGACGCAGCGCTCTGGACGGTACCGGCTCCACGTGACCCTCGGGCTTGCGGCGCCGGTCGAGATCCACGGCTCGCCCTTCGAGCTCAACGTGGCACCTGCGGGCATCGCTGCCCCCTCGTGTGAGCTCACTGACCCAACGGCTACGCCCCTGGGCGCTTCGGTGCGCGCGGAGGCGAAGGTGCAGCGCGGCGCAGACGGCGACATCCGCGTGTCGGCGGTCTCACGTGAGCCTGACCCGATCATCGCCGGCAAGCCCTTCTTCCTGCGTGTCCTCGCGCGCGACGCCCTTGGCAACGACGTGAGCCTCGCGCCCGAGGCCAAGACCGACGAGAGCAGCAGCAGCCACAGCGTGGCCGACTTCAAGGCCGTGCTCACCGCCGCCTCCGGGCGCAGCTTGCCTTTGAGCGTGGTGCGGCTGCCGTGTGGGCAGCTCGAGGTGCGCGCCGTCGCCTTCTGCGCCGAACCGCACACGCTGCACGTTTCGTACAATGGTGTTGCCATTCGTCGCTCACCGCGGCCGCTCACCGTGTGTCCGGGGCCCCTCGACCTGCGCCACGTGACCTCGGTGGTCGACGCGGGGGAGGCTGGCCGTGTGGCCATCACTGCGATCGCGCGCGACGTCTTTGGCAACGAGGTTGGCGCCAACCTTCTCGGCGCCGCCATCTTGCCCTATGGTGCCACCGCCGTGCCTAAGACGACGGACACGGGGCTGGGCGATCGCTTCGAAGTGCCACGCCCGTACGCGCCCCCGATTCGGCGCGGGGCGGAGAAGGCCGAGCTCGCAGCGGCCATCGCGGCAGCGGCGGCAAGCCGCGCGGGCACGCACGCTGCGATGGTGGCCATAGTCAAATCTCTCTTTAGGGCTGAGGAGCCGGCTGTAGAGCCCGCCACGGCGCCAGGCGGCGACGATGGCATCCGCGTTGTGGCCGAGGCGACCGAGGGCAGCAGCAGCAGTGAAGTCGTGCTTCCGCCAGAGTGGAAGGCTTACCTCGACAAGAAGGAGGAGAAGCGCGTGGCAAGTGCGAGGGCCGAGCATCGGCGCGAGAGCATCGAAGCCGACACGACCCCGCCGTCTCCTCTCAAGGGGCATCAGCGTGCCTCGGACGATGAGGGTTGCGCAGCCAGCAGCAGCGGCAGCAGCACCGGAGGCAGCGGCAGCAGCACTGGGGGCAGCAGCACTGGGGGCAGCAGCTGCAGTAATAGCCAATGGTTCAGTGGGCGAGGCGAGTCATTGCGATCGCTTGTGAGCGGCGCAGGCGGCTGGGAGTTGCCCACGCCGCCGCTGACGGACCCGTTGACGGGCGAGCAGCGCACCGGCCGCTGTACGTTCAGCACGCACGAGCTCACCAAAGCGGGTACGTATTGGCTGCTGCTCTGGGCCGAGAACCACGCGGGTGACCCGGCCAATCCCGAGCGTGCGGGCGCCAACGTGGACGACCTTGCGCCGCCCACGGACAAGGGGGCGCGGATCGTGCTGCTGCGCACGCTCATCGTGTCGCCAGGCCCGTTCTCGCTGCGCCACTCCCAGGTGCGCATGCCGCAGCAGATGGAGCCGCCCAAGGCGGGCCAATCGTTTGGGTTGGGCATTCTCTCGTTCGACAAGTTTGGCAACCCGCTGCGCACGGGTGGCAACGTCAAACTATCGCTCAAGACGGCCGTCAGCCCGCCGCCCTCGCCCTTGCCAACGCAGCCGCCACCGATGACTTTCCAGCACATCGATCACATGGACGGCATGCACGAGGTGCGTATCACCACCTTCAGAGCAGGCGACCACCAGCTGATGCTCTCGGCCGTGCCCACAGCCGGCAGCAGTACCGCAAACGCGGCGGATGCGACGGGGCGCGTGCTGCGGCTGCGCGTCGTGGCGGCGGAACTCGACCCCTCCAAGTGCGTGCTCAAGCCTCTCGGTGCAGATGGACTCGCCTTCGCCACCACCTCAAGCGTGAGCGCCGACCGTCTGCGCGGCGGCAAGGGTGACAGCAGGCGGCCGCCGATAGCGCTGCGCGCGGGGCAATGGGCCTCGGCTCTGCTACAATGCTCCGACTGCTATGGCAACCTGCGCCCGGCGATCGCGGCGATCGCGTCCGGGCTGCAACTCGAGCTCACCGAGGGTCTGGGCAGCGAGGACAGCCTCGGCCTGCCACTCCCGCCCTCGCAGCTGCGCACCGAGCAGCGGCTCAACGCAGACGGCTCCATTTGGCTGCGCTACGCACCGCTTGGCTGCGGCCCGCGCAGCCTGTCGATCAAGCTGCAGTCGGCTCACGTGGTGGGCTCTCCGCTGCGCCTCGAGGTGGCTGCGGGCGCCATGCAGTTACGCGCATGTGAGCTTGTGGGCGAAGGGCGGAGCTTCTGCCACCAGCACGAAAAGGCGAACTTCCGCGTCCTCGCCAAGGACGGCTACGGCAACCAGCTCACGCGCGGCGGGGAGAAGTTCGTAGTGCTGATCCGGCGCGAAGGAAATGAAGGAACGGCCGACGTCAGCAGTAGCGTGCGTGACGATTGTGACGGCTCTTACGCGGTCGAGTACACATGCGAAACCATCGGGCGACACTACGTGAGCGTGCACCATGGCTCCGCCGACGGTGACGAGTTGCCCGGCTCGCCCTTCGTGCTGCGCTGCCTGCCTGGCTCCGCGCATCTGGCCTCGTGCAGGTTTGTGGCCGCGCACCACGGCGTGCGCGCGCTCATGCTCGAGCGCGACCTCGAGGCGCTCGATGACGGCAAGGAGCGGCTCTCGCTCGGCACGGTGGGCGCGTGTGGCGCGAAGCTCAAGGTGCAGGTGCGCCTTCGCGACAAGCAGGGCGTGGCTACGCGCATGAGCGCGCCGCGCCAGCTGATGCTCGCACTCCTGCCCGAGCCGCGCCGGCCCGCCGAGCCCGAATGTCTTCCGACAGGCATGGCGCCGCCGCCGATCGACCTTAAGGCCACGGCTAGCGCCGCCAAAGCGCACGACTCGGCGCTCCTCGGCTGGGTAGCCTCGCGATGGAAGGCGGCCGCCAGCAGCCTTGTGGGTGGCTCGCTGCCTACGGTGGCCTCGTTCGCGCCCGCTGCGGCGCCAGGCGGTGACGACGGCATCCGCGTAGTGGCCAGCGACGCCGTCAGCTTTGAGGGCGCAGCGCTCGCGTGCCTCGAGCGCGCCTCCCAGCCCCGCGCCTCTCTGACCGAGGGGAGTGGTGATGCGAGCGCCAAGCCCGCGACGGCGCTCGAAGATGATGGCGAGGTGGGCGATGGGATTCACGAGGCGTGCCTCGAGCTGCGGCGCGTGGGTCGGTATCGCCTCGTGCTTGTGGGCAACAAGGGGCACTCGATCGGGCCGCCGCTTGCGACACTCGAGGTCGGACCCGGCCGCGCACACGCAAACACGTGCACGGTGGGCGGCGACAGCATCGACAAGGGCTTCGTGGGGCAGCCGTTCGACTTCTGGCTCAAGGCGTACGATGGCGCAGGCAACGTCATCGAGACGGGTGGCGAGAAGGTGAGCGTCAAGGTGATCAACATGCCTGGCGGCATGCAGCAGGCCCCCAAGGTGAACGTGCGCGACGACGGCAACGGTACGTACGGCCTCAAATTCGTGCCGACCGTAGCGGGCATTTACACACTCGCAGTGGTGCTTGGCAAGGAGCAGGTGGGCGAGGCGATCAACGTCACGGTCTACCGCTCGCCCACGTCGGCCGCCAATGCACTCAAGCAACTCAGCGTGCCGCCGCTGCCCACGGGCATTCCAGCGATGGCCTCGGCACGTGACGGCGATGCGGTGAAGGGCTCCGCGCGCGGACCGAACCCCCTCTCGTCTGCACGCCGCAACTCGACGACGCCCCGCGCAAGCGCGCGCTCGTCGAGCCCTCGGGGAGGCGCACCTGTCGCGTCCACGCCGCGCGCGAGCAGCCCGCGGCCCGGACCAACGGCAGCGCCGTGCGCGGAGCCGCCGATGCGCGCACCTCGCGCGCAGAGCCCTCGCCCAGGAGCCCGTGAGGAGAAGGACAGCGCGAAGGACAGCGCCAGGGACAGCGCCAAGGAGCCCAGTGAGAAGGATACATCGCCCCGCAACGTCACGAGCTTCGCACCCGCCCCAGCGCCCGAGGTCGCGAAGGCACGGGTACCGCCGCTGCCGATGGGCCGTACCTCGCCCCTGCGTCGCGACGACTTCGAGCGGGCACCCGTGAGCGCGCGCGAGACGTCGACGCACTCCTCCGTCGCCAAAGGGGGCAGTCCGAGCGTGCCGCCGCTCCGACCGACGGGTCATGCAATCTTTGATCGCGACCTCGGCAGCCCCAAGGACAAGAGCGACAGCAATAACATCGCGACCAAGCGCGCCGAGTCGGCCCGAATGGCTCCGCGGCGCGCCTCGACGCCGCGTGCAGGCTCGCCACGTGCGGGCTCGCCACGTGCGCCTCCCCCCGCGACATTCTCCCATCGCGGCGAGCGGCAACACACGCCGACCGGTCGCAGCGCTTCTCCCCGAGCTTCGCCCGTGTTGAAGCCGCGCAGTGCTGGAGCGATGCCGCCCCTGCCACCAGCAGAGGCACCGAGTTGAGACAGTTTTCAGGAGCATGGCTGGCATGGGCGCGCTGAGGTGTTATCATGAACGAATCTCATCAGCCGGGATCGCCCGCAGCGTGTCGCGCGGGGAAACCTCAGAGTGTCTGTGAGCCATGATGCCGGCATGTCTCTGCGTGTCGGTCTGATGCCGACGTTGCTTCCCATTGCTACCTTGTTCCCAAGTGACTTCTAGCATGATGCATTTGACGCGTCGAACGTCCCACATCGCTGTCATCTCGATGTACTGTATCCCTCCGCCGAACAAGCGCTAGCGGTGGTCCGGTTAAGCGTGTTCGTTGCCGGTGGCGCGATGCGAGCGCGGTGCGGCACGTCATCTAAAACACGCTAAGCCGAGCTCAGTCCTCCTGGCGCTCGGCTGATGCGATGTGGTCTTGCCGAACGCGCCAACGCGCGGATAAAGTCACGCAAATTATTTACGGGTGCACCGCCGGGAAGCGAAGATCGAAGAACGAACGCACCCGAGACCCGACGGTCCGGTTCATCGTGCACGCATCGGCCCGCCACCGTCCCGCCCACGGGACACCTTACCCAACACCGCCGACCGTGGAACGACCGTGGCTGCGGTGGCTCTTGGCCTCACAGAACAGCACATACGGTATCCTGCATCGCACGATCACCCAGGCCTCTGTACAATCCTTACCTGCCATACTGCGTCAAACGGTACAAGTACGTCACCCGGAAGGCCAACGAGCAGGTCACGCTCATGGCTCACGCATCAGAGATGTCGAGAACTGCGTGGACTGCGCTCAGAGCCGTCTTTTCGAGCAGCTGGAGCACGTCAGCCTCGTCTTTCATGGCAGCTGCTTGCGGGATGAAGGTCGGAGGTGGAAGCGGCGGGAGCGGCGGGAGGTGCGGCGGGAGCGGCGGGAGCGGTGGAAGCGGTGGAAGCAGCGGAAGCTTCAGCGGCGGAAGTGGCGGGAGCGGTTGGAGTGGCGGTAGCGGTGTGGTCGACTGGGTCGACGACGGCTGCGGGGTCGAACGGTCCGCGCAGGTCGGGGTCAGGATGCTGCTCGGCGTCGGCGTCGCCGAAAAAGGTGGCAGGTGCGAGAGCTGGATGTCGAGGTTGAGCGGCGAGGATAGAGCTGACGGCGAGAGCTGACGGGAGAGCTGGAGTCCGCCCGAGCCAGAGCTGGAGCCAGAGCTGGAATCCACGCTCGCGCAGAGTTTGACGCACGTTAGGGGACTAGCAGGCATCTCGAAGGCGTGGACGAAATGGCAGCGTGTACCATACGGGCACGTACCGCCGTTCTCGATGAAACCACGACACAGCTGCGTCTTGTACCGAGCGTGTCGTGCGCGGCGCCGCATCTCATCCACGCCATGGGCGAACGCGCAGTCATACCCGTACGTGCATGTGCCAAGCAGGAAGCGGGTGCAAATCTCGGTCTTGTAGGTCTGGAGCTGGGTGGAGCGCTTGTCAAGATTATTGTCACGAGGTGAGGCGGCGGAGGTCGCGGAGGCGGCGGAGGAAGCAGCAAGCTCCCGCGCGTCTGCGTCGGCCGCATGTGAGTTCCACTTTTTGACGATAGTCTCCATTCGCTCATGCGTGCCTGCCTCACCCGTTCCATGCTCGGCCGTCATGACTCTAGCGTGGCGGGCCTGCTCTGTTTTGTCAGACGGATGCGCGAATGCATGCAAGAGAAAAGATGATAACTTTCAGACGGAAAGACCGGCTTTCCATTTAAGGGGGCCGCTCTAAAGGGCGGGGGTGTCCAGAGAACAAGCCCTCCCTCGCCTCACAATCTCTGTGCCTAGACACGTACACTGTTGAGGAAGACACACTTGACTCTTGAGTCCAGGACTTCGATTCGAAACGACTCTCCACAACCACGGATCCACGCGTCCACTAGAGTCCACGCCGGGACCGCTACACAGGTCCTAGCGCCTGAACCCATGCACGCCCGAGTCGACACAAAAGTCGACACGCCAATGAAGAGAGGCCAAGTCGCCGCGTTGTGTGGGTCGAAACATGTTCATGTGCGGGACCACCGTTACCGCCGTAGCCACAGATGCCACAACGCTGGGGCGATCGCCATGCCTAGCCATGCCTAGCCATGCCGTTCGTATCCACAAATATCCCTGCGCAGCTCACGAGCGTCGCGTCGCCTGTGCCCTCATGCACGTAGTCAATTCTGCACGTAGTCAATTCTGCACGCCTCAAGCAAAAGCAGTGCCAAGTTGTTCGACTCGGGGCCGGACAGCATGGTCGAAATCTCGGCCGCGCCGCCCGATGGTGGGCGTTTCAGCGCATCAGCTGCTCGGTTCGAGTGACGAGGCAGCAGCAACCACCTCCTCAGCAGCCTGCTGCCTTTCAGGTCTGGTAGCCACCGAAGGGATCGCCACCGGAGAGAGGGATTCAGCAGGTTTGCTCTCGTCGAGCTCAGCCACCAAGGGCTCGGCAGAGTGAGCCGTGGGTACGCTGGGCGTATCTGCGGGCGCAGGTACGCTGGGCGTATCTGCGAGCTCGGCGCTCTCTGAAGCGAGCCCGACCTCATCTTGATTTTGGACCATCCCTGGTGGAGCTATCCCCGCTGCCCCCGTCGGCACAAAATGGCTCGGATGTGCGCCATACGGGTAGCTGGGGTAGGTGTATGGGTACCCGTACGGGCAGGTAGCCTGCGGGTAGAGCGGCGGGTAGTGCGGCGGGTAGAGCGCTGGGGAGCCGTACCCGGCGACTTGGAAGGGATTGGCAGTCGGCGCTGCTCCTGGCGGCAGCGGCGCAGGGGCTGGCGCACAACTGGATGGACCAGGAGGCGAGCCAGCTGGTGGCACAGCACCAGGTATAGGAATGGAACCGGGCATTGGTACGCCACCAGGATAGCCAGGATAGCCAGGATAGCCCAGAGACGAATACAGTGGGGGCGGCATCATGGAAGGACCGATGCTGGCCGATGGCCACGGCGCCTGCATCGGTACAGGTGTGGGTATCGATAGCGCCACCTCGGGTGCAGGTCCTGGTGCAGCCGCCTGTGCTGCCGGTGCTGCATTCGCTGGTGTCGGTGCCGGTGCCGCGGGCTGCTTGGTCTCTAGCGCCTCCTCCTTCCTCTCGATCAAAAGGCCCACGGTTCCCAGCTCAAGGTCGGCGAGCAAGCCGTCTCGCATCTTCTGCTGTGCCTCGGCTGTCTCATCGGGTGTGAAGACCGAGTTAGAGACGTGCTGGACGTACGTGCGCTGCGAGGGCACGTTCGCCACGTGGCCATTCGCGTCCGTCTTCTTGATGCGGACGCCAGCCACGTCGATCAGATCACCCGAGATCGAATCGATCTGGCCGCCCACGTAGCGCATGGTCTTCGTCGGCCCCGTGCTCGACATGTTGAGACGCACGAAGAAGTGCTTCGCGTCGAAAGTCAGTTGGTCGCTCTTTCCAATGAGCACCTTGAGTTCGTCGCGCAAGAGCTGCAGCTGCACGATGAGGCCGTGCGCCTGCTGTAAGGGGAGCTCTGAGAGCTTCGTCGACGATTGCAGCTTGGGCTTGACCGCGCTCGTGCCGCCAAATCCATCGTCGGGAGAATGAGGGTCGCCAATGTCGGCGCCCACCGCTGCTGCTGGCGTCCTCGCCACTTCCGGCGCTGCTGCCGTCGGTTCGGTAGGCACGCGACCGAGATCGTCATCATGTCTCTCCGCGGAGATGGGCCTCGTCGCAGGCGCGGCGAGTCCAGCTGAGTCCAGATGGAGTCCAGATGAGGCCCCACAGGCTTGTTCAGGTGGAGCGATCGCCGGCTCGTCAGCTCCGAGCGTCGTGCCCTGCGGATGCTGATGCACCTGAGGCATGTACCACCCGTGGGGGTAGCCCGGCTGATTCCACCCTGGGGCAAAATAGCTGGCGGGGTTGCTCGCGCCGTCGCCCGTAGCACTACTGGATGGGATTCCACCCATCCAACCGTCGCCGACGGTTTGGAATTCGTGCGTTTGGAATGCCGCCTTATCCGGAACCGGGTAGGGCACTGGCGTGACCGCGGCGTTGCCGATTGCCGGCATCCCAAGGTTAACGGCAAACATGCCCTCGTTAGGGTTAGGTCGAGTAGAGGTCGAATCGAGCTTGCACGCAGTGCCGCTCGCCATCGCCGCAGCCACGCTGCCGACGAGTCCCCGCTCCGCGGTCATATCCTTCCATGTACATGCGGAGCTCGAGTTCGAATTGTGAGAGGTGCTCGGCGGATACGTCGGCGCGCCGGAGAGGTACTCGTAGATGTGGTCGGAATCAAGGTCGAACCACACCTCGCGGAATAAGTTCCCGGCCGCGTCCCGTGTCGTCAACGGCTGGCTGATCTTCAGCTTGTTGCTTGGGTAGTCCACTTCGACCACGGTCTCGAGCCTCCATTTGCCACGCTCGTGCCGAACGTAGACGCGATCGCCCACTGCGGGCCTGAAGCGTGTGCCCCCCAGATAACTGGTGCTGAATGATTCTTCCGGTGGCGCGAACGGTTCCAGAATCGGCATCGTTGCCGCAGGTGTCAGCGCCGCAAGTGGCCCTGGCGGGGGCGGCAGCGGTGTGGGTGGCGCTATCGTGTGTGCGAGCTGCAAAGTCGCCGGCGCTGGTGCTGCGGGAACCTTTGTTTCGGCGCCGATGACGATCTTTGGCCGCTTGGGAGAAAAAGAGAGCTCATCAGGGGCCTCTCGCAGGGCTGCTGGCTCCTGAGTCAACGATGGGGGTGCAGCGAACTCTGACAAGAATGGGCTGCCATCCAGGTTGACACGAACCTTGCTGCCATCCAGGCTGGTCGGCTGGTACCGGTCAATCGACGCCCCTTCCGAGTCCTCCGCTTGCAATGTCTCGCGCAGTAGCACGCCTCCACTGTTCATGGAACCATAGGTGGCCTCCGCGGCAGCGGCGAATGGCGCTGGAATGGAGGGTGTCGAGCGCAGCGCGCCATCTCCTGCCCTCTTCGCCGCAACAGACTTGGCCGGAGCCGATGGCCCCGGCGCGTCTGCCTCGGCCTCGCTCTCTTCGCTTGGCTGGGGTTCTCCATGAGCCACGGGCAGCATCTTCACAGCAGCGCCGCGGGACGCCGAAGGCGTGTCAGGGACAAGACGCCCGGAGTCTCTTGCGATCCATTCGTCCCACACTTTCTTCCACCCAATGTAGTGCACCCTGTACTCGCGCACCGCGGCCCTCCCAATTGGGACTGTGCGCTCACCAACAATCTCAGCCCGACACCATACCATTCGGATGTCGAGCGCCCAGCACTTATCGCGCACTTGGAACTCGGGGCCGTCGTCGCCGAATTCCAAGATGATTGGCATTCCACGAGCCCCATTTCCTGTGGGCGGATGCTTCACCGGAAGCTTGCGCTCGAACGCGCCCACTGCCTGCCGCAGGTACTGCTCAGCAACCGTTGGCGTCGCTGTTTGCGCCTTGCCACAAAGATTGCGGATCTTGGCGAACCCAGAGCGCCCATCGGGCCACATGGCCGCAATGCAAGACTCGGTGAATGCGCCGAACAGCTGGTCCGTCAGCTTGCCCAGTCTTGGCGCGTCGTGCTTGGCCAGCACCATCTCTTCGATCCACCGATCGCGCCAATCTGCCCATGCGGGGTCGACATCCTCAAAAGGCACTCGTCGTTCAATATCAAGCACTCGATAGCAAAGAGACATGGCAAACGCTCGAACGATGCTTGGTGCACACGCTCGTGACGCGGGCGAGGCACGAGGAGAGCGTCCCCCCTCGTCGCACAGAAGCACCTCAGTGCCTAGCAGCTCTCCCTCCGCGTTTGGACACGCAACTTTTGCTCCGTTTCTCCGATGGCACCGAGATAATCATATTCGTCAAAAAACATAAACACTTGCAGTCGAACAATTTGACTTGGAGATGAAGCGTGCGCTCCGAACCGACGTGAGTGGAGACGTAAAACTGTACGAACTTTGGATGAGACGTAAAAAGTAAGGAAGAGGGTGCCTGATTCCGGGAAATTGACTTGGAAAGTGACGAAGTTGACAGGAACGTGCGGTCCCACATGCAGACAACGAGGCACGAGTGGGTGGCACCGAAGCTTCTCGTGCTCATCGTGCTCGCGCATCTTCCGCGCTCCTCAGGGTTGCGCATGGGCCGCAGAGCGGCCGGCCGCTTTGGTTTTGGCACACTACTCACGTCATTTCGGTGGCCGGCGATTGCAGACGATGATGATCCACCTTCATTGCAACGCACCATCCAGACGGATCTCGGAGAGATCCTCGAAACCACGCGCAGTCCTCAGGAATCGTTGCTTTCAGCAGAGTTCATGCCGCTCGTCCAGCGGCCGTCGTACGGCATCGAGGCTGAGGACTGCTTCTACCCCGATTGGTGCCTCGGGCGGTGGCGAGTAACTTCAACGCTGGCTTCAGTGCAAGCTCCTGCCGGCGTCGATGTCTTTTCTGTTGGCCGAAACGGCAGCGCTGCGTTCGAAGCCGCGCGGCGCGAGATTGGTCAGCCGCTTGTGTACGATTGCCGATGGTTGCGCCGCGCAGATGGTCGTGTGGTGGTCGACCGCGGCTACAACACCGCCTCCATCTCCCAGGCTTCGATGGGTCCGCGTGCTGTGCAGAACACTCAAGAGGACGGCCCAAATCACCTAGTCATGTACTTGCAACCCTCGGGGGCGCCGAATGGAGGTGTGTTCCGTGCCGACCTCCAGGTCGTGAGCCGGCGCACAGAGAGCGCACGGCTGCCGACAAGCTTTGCGTGCGCCGAGACGGTACGTCAATCGGTCGTCTTGGTGCCCGGCGAGAGGAGCGCGGCGCCAGCGGGAGCACCCTCGCGAGTAAAGGAGGTCGAGGCCATTTGCACGTATGAGGCCCCTGTGACCAAGGGCTCTGTCGAGGTGATGCGAGGCTGCCAGCGCACGGCGACCTTCCTCGTGCCTGATGTGGCGTATACTGCCAATCCGACTGTTGCGGAGCAGCTTGCGATCATGAGGACGCGCGGGCCTGGAGGGCGATCGATTGCTATCGACATGCGACACTACGACCTTGTCTACGAGAAGCTCAGCGTAGCGTGAGAGAGCGATGGCGCGCACGTGCAGAAGTGAGTAGTATGTAGGACGAGTCGTACAGTCATACACCCAAACGTGGGGTGCGCCGTGCGCGTCCGCGACGTCAGACACTCGCGCGTACGAAGCGGAGCGGCAAGTGCGTCCGTAGCGAAGACTTCGCGGCCCCGTTGGCGTTTAGTTGGCGTTGCTTCTCCGAGCATGTATATATTCTTTAACACGCGAGAGACACGCGTCGTAACAGCTAACACGTAAGCTCAGGTTGCGTTTCCTTGCGTCCTCGTTCCGGAACCGCAACCGGTAATTTTTGTATAAAATCGCAGTCGCGTGGCCGCGCGGGGGGGGGCGCCGCGGGTGGCGTGCTGGCCCCGCTGCCGTGCGTTCCCTCGATCCCAGCCCTTAGTTTCCAATCCGGACAAATCGGAAGCGGGGCTCCGCTCGTCCGGTAACACGCTCGTCGTAAGACCGGTAGAATCAAGAATGATCGTCATTCGTCTCGCGGACGTTTCGGTGGGCGGCGACATAGATCTATTAGGCGTATAGCTATTGGTGGGCGTAATGCACGGTCCGCGGCGAGAGGGTCGGGTCAAACTCCGTGACCGAGCCGGGTCGCTCGCCGTTTTTACAATCGCTTCATGAATGTTTCTAAAACACACGACGGCGCGTCGTAAATGAGTCGACTGCGTCGCGAGTGCGGGGCGCGGTCGCGCGTTTACATGTCCTCCTCGAACCAGTCGCTCTGCCCCTCCTGATAGAGCTCCTCGTCAAAGTACCCTTGTGGGTAGTCGTCGAGCTCGAGCGTCTGGGCCATGCCGCTGCTGCTCACTCTCCGACTCTCCGGCACTGCTCCGGGTGGAGTCGATTGGAGACTGCTCCGACTGCTGCGCTCTCTTCGCAGGACGCCGGAGTCGTCGGCACGCACGAATACGAAGAAGTGCTCGTCTGGCGTGCGACTTACGCGCAGCTCCTCGTCGAGGTAAGATGTGCGCAGGAGCGGCCGCTTCGCCACGTCGGCATCGCCTCCGCCGCGCACGCTGCGAAGCATGTTGCCCACAGGCAGCGCACGATCGTCAAAGAGACGGCCTAGCGAGAGCTCGCCGCGGCTCGTCGTGCCGCCTAATGCGACATAGCCATACAAGAGCGTCGAGCGGCGCACGACTGTGTCGAGCAGCTTGGCGGAGAGGGCTCCGACAGCGCCGGTTTCATCGCCGAGCAGCTGCACCTCAGCAGTGGTCACCACGTCACCGGAAAACGCAAGCGGCAGGCCCGGCAGCACACCGGCCTTGATGCCCACTTCCGAGGTGAGCCATCCCGTAGCTGCTACAGACGGGTCTACGCTTACCAGATCGATGGTCTGGCGCACGCGGCCGACCTCGCCCACCGAGGTTGCCAGGCGGTGAGCTGGGAAGATGCGCTTCGCCGCGCCGGGCTTGAAGGCGTCGAGAGCCGAACCGAGGGCCCACCAGAACGGAGACGCCCGGAAGGGCTCTACGTCCGTGAGCACAAGGTCCCACGTGCCTGTGAGGTCCGAAGGCAGGGCTGGTAGTCCCACCGATTCGAGCTGCGCTACATACTCACACGCCTTGGCACATTCTGCCGTCGAGAAGAACTGGCCGCGGCCTGAACTGGCCCCAAGGCGAACGAGGGCCGCCTTCAGATCTACCCTCAGCTTTGCCCGCTCATAAAAATCTGTCGGAGGAGGCACACCGACGTACGAGTACGCCACCGCAGAAACGAGCAACGAGTTCGCCATTTTCTGACGAAACACGATTCTCGGAAAATTCCTCTCACGTTTCTCGGAAGCACCCAACTTTCCTGATGGTACTAGTCTTTTGGGAAGATTCTTGAGTCGTCGACTTTTTCGAACGGGAACTTATGTCGCAAGTTTGGAGGGGATTTCACATTGATCCCGAGGCACCGCAGAACCGTGGTCTCCCAAACGCACAGGGCTGCCAAAGGTGGGTGCCCGAGGACCGACGTCCACTACTAGGGCAGTCCTGTGCGACTGTGGCACGCAGCCTCGCACACGCTTCGACAGACGACACAGCGGAGCGACACACAGAAGCACAACTTCTTCGCCATCGGCCCGAGGCTGGGGGTGCCCGAAGACCGCTCAAGGGCACGCAGCCGCTCGCACACACGGACAGACGGCGTAGTGGACACTCAGAAGCAAAACTTCGCCGTCGGCCCAGCATACAGGTCGGCGGTCAGGAGCTTCGGCCACGCGCGGCTGAGCTCGTCCACAAAGGCGGCCGCGTCGATGGCGAACTCCTGCACGATGCTCATAAGCTCAGGGTCGAAACGGAGCGTCAAGTCGCTCGCGAGCATGTAAAGCTCCTCACCCACCGCCTTGTACTCTAGCTTGCCCTGCTTGCTAGTCATCTTTGCCCACTGCTTGTTGGCGAGGTTGGAAAAGTAGGCATTGTCGAAGGAGTCGGGCGTCGCGGTGGCGGCGCCGTCGCGCCCGACGGGCGCATTGGTGCCGAGGGTGCGTTGCGCACCCACAAGAGCCACGTACTCGCGCGCCGACAGATCGAGAAGTGCCATGCGCTCTCGCGTCAGGTCGATTGTGTCGACCACCTCGCCGAGCAGCTGCTCATTGAGCAAGCTCGAGCCCGCGCCATCTGCCGCATCGGTGCGCCCACCGCAAAAGGGCAGTGCCGGGCCGCCCGCCACCTCGATCGCCGTCTGCCCCGCGAGCACGATCAGGTCTGCCCACGAGAGCGCGTTGCCGAACTGAAGCTTGATGGGCTCGAGCATCGCGAGCGCCTTGCCGAGCGCCGCGTTCAGCGGCCAGCTATTTTCGGGCGCAAAGCGGATGCGCGCGCCGTTGCAGCCGCCAAGATAGTCGGTGGCACGGTACGTTGACGCACACTGCCACGCGAGGCGAACGAGCTCGCCCGCCGCGTGAGGATCCTTGCTTTGCAGGTCGCGCACAGCCGCGCCCACCTCCGTCCAGTTGGCAAGGGTGGGCTGGAAGGGGGGGGGCAGCGGGTTTTGCCACGGCTGCGCGGGTGGCACGTCTGGTCCAATGCAGCGCGTGGCCGGCCCCATATCGCGCGTGGTCAGCTTGTACCAAGCATGCATCCACGCCTGCTCAAACGCGGATTGGTCGGCGGCGAAGCTCTGAACGATCTGGCGGTAGGCGGGGTCCTTAGTCAGCGACACGTCGCTCGTGAGCATCATGATGGCCTGCCGGCCCGACCCATGCGCGGCCGGCGCCGTCGGGCTCGTCCCATTCACTTTCCACTGGTGGTGGCCGCCTGGGCCCACGTGCACCTCCCAGTCGAACTGTAGCAAATTTTGAAAGTACTCGACATCCCATCTCGTGGGTTTGGTCGTCCACGGACCCTCGAAACCCGAAGTAAAGGCATCGTTGCCCTTGCCGGTGCCGCACAGCCCGGGCCAAGGGTTGCTCGGATCTTCTGCGGGTGACGGCCCTGCGCCCGCTCTGCACGCGCCGTGAGCCTTGCCGAAGGCGTGGCCTCCACCAATAAGGGCGACCGTCTCCGTGTCGTTCATGTTCATGCGCGCGAAGGTGTCGCGAATGTCGAGGAAGCTCTTTTCGGGCAGTGGCTGGCCAAGGGGGCCCTCCGGATTCAAGTAAATGAGGCCAACCGTGGTCGAGCCGAGGGGCGACTCGCACGTGCCGTTCACGGCGCACGGCCAGTTCTTCTCCTGCTCGGGGCTCGGGCCGAGCGGCAGGCTCGCCGTGCCATCCACGTCGTCGACCCGGCCTGCGCAGAAGCCAAGGATTGGCCCACCCATTGCCTGAACAGCCGTGTTGCCCGCGAGAATGAACAGATCGCCCCATGACAGCCCCATTCCGTACTTGGCCTTGATCGGCCAGAGTAGGGAGCGTGCTTTGTCGAGGTTGGTGTTGTCCGCCCAGCTGCGCTCTGGGTCGAAGCGCTGCCTCCCACCACCGCAGCCACCGCGGCCATCGGAGGTTCGGTATGAGCCGGAGCAATGCCACGCGAGGCGCACCATCATTGGCCCGTAGTTGCCATAATCCGACGGCCAATCCGGTTGCGAGCTCTGGTAGAAAGCCTTGAGATCTGCCCGCACCTTGTTGAAGTCAATAGCTTGCAACGCCGCTTCGTACGAGGGGCTCGGCGTGGCGACACGAGCGCCCGATACGGAGGGATGGCCGGCTGGTGGCGCGCCGGTCCCAGGGCACAGGGCAAGCGCACTGGAGAGGACGCTGAACATGAATTCACTCCACGAGCCTCGGCGCTGCCGGGCAAGACAAGTCAAGGAAACGTGCGTATAAAGACCCGTCAAAAACACCGGGGGCTGTTACACACATGTAAATCCTGTGCACACATGCTGCATGGTGTTTGAACGTCGGACGCCTCTCTCTCTTTCCGCCCGTGAAAATGCACTCTCTTTCGCGCTGGTCCTTTAGAAGCGAGACGCCCACACACTGAGACGAGCATGTGCGGGACCTTGTCGCGGCTCGGTCGACTCGCGCAGCGCTTCTTCGGCTTCATAATCATCCCAGCGCAGCTGCCGGGCGATCCGACCAAGCTTCTGCAGGACCTCGTCACTACGCCGCTGAAAACCATCCGTAGCTGGTCGCCCAAGCTGGTCAAACAGCTCATCTGGCAAATCCTGGCACACAGGAAGCTCACGCTCCCAAACGATCCTCTGCTCGAACAGATGGACAACGCACGCACACGCTTCATAAACAAGGGGTGGGCGGCATGGACTGTCACGACACGCGACGGTGTCGAGTTGAATTGCTGCCTCAAGGAGCCGACAGAGAGGGACATTCCCGATGGCCAGCGGTACATCATCTTCATCGGCGGCAACATGCAGATCTACGAGTTCTGGCTGGCGCCCTACTTTGAACCTTACGCGCGCGACTCGAGGCTAGGTTTCCTCGCCTTCAACTTCCGCGGCGTGGGCCGCTCGGAGGGCGCGGTCACATGCGTCGAGGACATGCTGCTCGACATCGGCGCGTGCGTCGAGAGCTTGGTGATGCGGCGCGGCGTGAAGCCTGAGCACATTCTCATCCACGGCTTCTCGATTGGCGGCGCGCTCGCTGCCCTCTACCTCGCCTCGCCGCTTGCGATGCCGGGCGTCTGCATGACCTCCGACCGCTCCTTCCGCACCTTTGCGCACGCGGCCTTTAGCATCGTGCGCGGCTTCGGCGCGGCTGTGGCCGAGCCCCATGGGAGCTTCGTCGGGGGGAGTGACGGTAACGAGGACGAGGATGAGGACGCGGGTGATATTCTCGACGACAGCGGCGGCGGCGGCGACGGCGACGACGGTGGCGGGCCGAGGCCGCCGCGCCGCTGGTACGCGCGCCAACTGCATTGCTTCCTTATTAGGGTCGAGCTGCTCGCGCGCGTTCTGATCGCGCAGCTCGCTGTGTACTTGTTCAAGGCGACGTGCTGGGAGCTCGACGCCGAGGCAGCGTGGGCGTCGGGGCGCATCCAGGGGCGCAAGGTGCTCGTGTACAACCGAGCGGACAACATCGTGTGCTACGCCGCCGCCTCGCTGCATAATGCGCTCGTTCAGCAGCCGGCGCTGCTGCAAGATGTGGCTGTGATCGAGGTGACGCTTCGCGATGCGGGCGGCTGGGCCATGCATGATTTCCCCCTCTACATTGACAGTCGCGCATGGCGCGCGCTCATCAATGCCGAGCGCAAGGCGCTCGGCCTCCAGCCCATTGCATAGCGCACACACCCGACCGCGGCGCCGCTCTGGGCCAGGGTGCATGCACCGCATTCCCAAGCTGCTAGCATCGAATTTCGAACCCGATTTCGATCCTTGTGCACGTCCCTGTCCGTGTGGCCGTCAACCAAAGCGTAGCTGTGAGGTCTGTGGCGGTGCCACTGCCAGCATAATATGCTCAGCATTCGGCCCGGCCGAAACCTTCTCTCCGCCGCAGCCCGTTCCGTGCGGCCCGCTGCGGTGCCGCGGCGCGCTGTCGTCCATTTGTCGTCCATGGTTCCCAAGATGGTTCCACAGCGTCCAGGGCCTTCACCCTTGCAGCTTGCTCGCGTCTCGTGCCCGACGCCGCACGTTCCGCCGTTCGCTCGTGCCGGCGCCTCTCGGCGAAGAGGTAGCCTGCCGAGCCCCCCGCCCCGGCCGCGTCGAGCGCGATCCACAATCCTCCGCCCGCTTTCCGCCCGCTCCCCGCCGCTTAAGCCCCTCGCCGCGACCGCGCGTGAAGACGGAATGCTGAAAAAACGCGCGGCTACGCAACTTATTTTCGTAAAAGGCACGCGAAGGCCGAAGCTCGGTCCGCGCGCCGCCCGCGCGCCGGGGCGTGACGCGAGGACGTCCGCGCATAGAGCCACGCGGCGAGCCCGTCGTCCGACCCCCCCGTGTATCCCCCGTTGTGCACACGCGGGGAATCGTGATTCGCCCGCCTCCTCTCGGGCGGAGCGAGCGCGCCTCGCTGTGAGTTCTCACTATGTTCTCACCGCGGCACCGCGTGTGCGTGCATCGTATGGACAGGATTATCTCTCGGAGCTCTCTCTGCTGATAGAGACACGGTTTCCGCTTCTCGAGCTCCATGAACCTGAGCCCGATCGGACAGTGGACGCAGAGATGGCGCTGCCTGACGTATGCAGCGTCGCTTCGTAGCGCCCCTTCTTCGTAGCGCTCCATGGGCGTTTTCTATTCGTTCCCTCTCGCCGCGTTGACGTCAAGCGATGCTGAATGCTCCCTTTACCGACGCGAGGATCGTCGGGTCGAGCTCGCGCAGCATGGTATAGAAGCTCTCGCCGTGGGCAGCCGCCGCCGCGGTGAGCTGCTGGCGGAGAGCGGGCAGCAGCGGCACGGCGGCCACAGGGTCTAGCGCCGACTCGGCAAGCCGTCGAGCAAACTCGGCGTGCTCGCCCGCGGTAGGGATGGGCACGCCGATGACGGCCCCCTCGCCCTCGCCAGGAGCGAGCTCGTTGAGCTCGGCGAGCTCGCCAACGCAGAACGAGAGGATCTCGGGCGCGAGGGGCAGGAGCGCCGCATCGAGCGGCAGGAGCGCTACTAGCCCGAGGCACGCGAGCTTGCGCTGCGGCGCGAGCACGATGGCGTCGAGGAGACCGACCCACGCGCGTCCGAGACGGACATGCACGTCGGGCAAGTAGAGCTCCGCGGCTGCCTGCTGCAGCAGCGCCGAGAAGACGGTCGGTGCCACAAGCAGCATGCGGCCAAGCAGCACGGCCATCGCCGCGAGCATGAGCTCATTCGGCTTCCCGTCGACCTCGCCGTCCCCAGGCGCGACCAGGCAGGCGAGGGCGGCGCCGAAGGCGGGCGCGAACGCGCCGGCGTGCGCGGGCGAGCCGAGCAGGAACGTGTGCAGCGACGCGATCGCGGCAAGTGTTCCCGGGCCCGTCTCGCCCCACGTCAGTGCCTGCTTGAAGATGGGAGCGAGTGGCGCTGCGTGGTGCGCGACGAAGCCGCCGCCGCACACGCCATAGCACACATCAGCTAGGACATACCAGTCGACAAGAAGCATCGCGGGACGGACAAGCTCGTCGCCGAGCCCAATGAGCGCAGGCAGGCGGGCTGCGAGTGAGCCGAGCTGCGGCGCGAGCTCCGCGCCAAGCGGCGGCCGGATCGCGGCGACGCACGAGCGCAAGAGCTTGAGCGCCAGCTCAACGAGCCCCACGGGCGGCGGCTCGGTGCCGTCGGCGCCGCCCGGCGCCGTCGCGAGCGCCACCAGGTTGATCCCGGCAGCAATGAGTGGCAGGTGTGGCTGCGGCAGGACAGGAGGCTGAGGGCAGGCGAGGAGCATTGTGTCCGCCGCGTCGAGGGTGGCCTCCTGCAGCAGCTGTTCGGCCTCGCACGCGGACCATGCGGTGGGCAGCCACTCGGTGAGCGCAGGCAGCTGCGGCGCGAGCAACGAGGGCGCCGTAGCGAGCCGCGTCAGAAGGCGCACAAGCAGCTGTCCCATGCGCCAGCGAGAGTCGATCTCGCGTACATGCAGCGACAGGTGCAGCACCGGCAGCAGTGCCGAGCTCGCCAGCCTCGCGAGTGGATCACTTGCCTCCTGTGCGCCAGCCGCGAGCGTGCTTTCCAATCCGAAGCTGCCCCGACGCCACTCGTTTGCGGACACGTGCCCGTCGGCCCGCGGCGATGTGTCGGTCGTATCGAAGAGCCCTTGAACCGCTAGGGCGGCCCCGAGGCGCACTCCCGGGTGCCCGTCGCCGAGGAGCTCGGCGAGCATGGAATACATGAGGCTGATCGCCTCGGTATCGTCGCCAGGTGCCTCGATGCCGCCACTGCTCGCCGACTGCGCCACGCGGGCAAAGTACGGCGTCTTGAGGATCCAGCCTATGAGCCAGGCAGCGCGCCGGCGCAGCAAGTGTGCGTGCTCGGCGGCGGCGAGCGCGCAGTGCTGGCGGAGCGTGCTGAGCACGACGGTCAGCTGGCTCGCGTCGGGCCCACTCTGGAGGACGAGTCCCATTCCCAGGTAGCACGAGTCGAGGGTTAGGACCGCGTCGAGGGAGCCGAGCCCAGCGGCGGCGGCTGAGTTGGAGAGCGCAAGGACTACCTGCTTCACCGTCTGCTGGCACTCGCGCGTCTCGGCGAGCGTGAGCAGGCAGCGCTCGGCGCACTTGCGAAGTGAGTTCGTCTCACGCGCGAGGTGCTCCTCGTACACGAACCCCTCGGGGTCTGCGCCGTACTCGTCGTACTCGTCGGCCGTCAGAGGCAGTGCGCGCGTGAGCAGCGAATGCACGAGCTGCGGCAGCGAGGGCGACGCGAAGAAAGCGAGGAGCACCTGATGGCACGCGTGCGCCTCGGGCGGCGCGCGGGCCGTGGGCATGTAGGCCGAAGTCGAAAGAGCGTTGCGCAAGAACATGAGCGCGCGCACGAGAAACTTTTCGTCGTCGTCCTCGTCGCCTGGCCGGAAGCGGCGTGCATGCAGCTGCCGGAGGAAGAAGGTGAGGGCGCGCGACAGAATGGCGGTGGTCGCGAGCGGCTGCAGGTCCTGCACCTCCATGAGCATCTTCGCCGGGATCAGCAGTAGCGGCATGAGCGCACGCGCCGCGCCCTCCGCGCCCGCCACACCGGCTGCCGTCGCCTCTGCGAGCCGCTGCCACTGCTCTTCGGCCGCGAGCATGAGCTCGAGCGAGTGGCCGAGGACCGCGCACGCGTCCGGGTGATCGTGCAGGTGCGTGTCGTGAAGCAGCAGCTGGCGCTCGAGCTTGCAAAGCGCCACCGCTACTCGCAGCGTCGCCGCGCCGCTGTCACCGCCGCCGCCGTTGCCACCGAACCCCTCATCGAGCAGCCACGCTGCCGCCGCCTCCGGCGATCGCTGAGCGAGCGTGCTGAGCAGAGCACCCGTGTGCGCTTGGCGTAGGGGCTGCAGCCGCGGCAACAGCTCCGCCGCGAGCGCCATGAACTGCTTACGATGCGCGAGAAGCCGGCGCGACGCCTGCTGCTTCGTTACGCGGTACAGAGCACTCATCCCACGTGCAGCCAGTCGCGCGGCAGGCCGGCTCGCCGCGCCGAGCAGCGTCGGCATGAGCTCGGGCCATGCCGGCAGGCCATCCAGTCGCCCAATGGTGGCAATGACCACCTCCAGCTGCGCCCATATCTGCGTGTCCGGTTCGTCGAGAGTGTGCAGCAACCCATTGCGAAGCACAGTCTTCTCAGCATCGGAGATTGCCGGCTCATCCTGACGCCGCTGGTGCCAGCGCCGATTGACCGCGTTCTTAAGGCACAGCACCGCCAGCAGCCGCGGTGGCTGGCCGAGGCCATCAGGCGGCGCCGCATAGAGTGCAAGCAGAGCGCTGCAGAAGCCACCAATGGCCTCCCACTGTGCAAGCACCGCTTCACACGCCTGTCGGTGCTCCGTCTCAGTTGAGAGCGCGCCATGAAGCGCGTGCGCAAGAGATGAAGCGTCCAATGAAGGGATTTCCGTCATTGTTGTTGTGAAATTGCGGAAGCTCCAATTGGCTGTGAATAGTCTGTCAAAACTCGGTCTCCCACTCCATGGAAGGGCATTCAGGATTAGGTGCGTCTCAAATTTCTGTCACACGATGACGATCACGAATCCATGAACACGTCGTCAACACGTATGAAGTTGCGTCTTCTCAGTTTTCAGGGATACTGCGCCCCTGTGAGTGCTGTCAGCTCATCCCAGAGGAACTTGCGCGCAACCGGGTCGGCCACCTCGCGCGTGCTGCTGAAACCTTCGCCCGACCTCCCCGCCCACCCTTCAGCCATCATCATATCGGCTGAGATGGTGGCCCTTGAGGCCGAAGAGCCCCACTCGCCCCAGCCCGCTCGAAGCATCTTGGTGTCGGCGCCCAGCCCGATCTGCTCCGTCGGATCCATGGTGTTGAACGTCAGCAGTGGAGGGTCGCCATACCGTGCGTGCAGCTCCTGCGAGATCATGGCATCGCACAGCTTCGACAACGAGTAGGCGCGGTGCCCAGAATAACCGTTCTGAAGTTGCAGGTCGGTGAGTGCGTCTGCGGCACCCATCGACACACTCGATGAAATGACTACACGGCCAGCGCCGCTCGCTCGCAACGCGGGCAGCAGCAATGCCGTCAGCAGGAAGGGGGCCAGCACATTCACAGCTAGCGTAAACTCGTTGCCTTCGCTGGTCAACATCCGCTTGCCCGTGTAGTCGCCATCGAACGAGCCTGCATTATTCAAGAGGCCGTCGAGGTGTGGATAGTCGGTTGCAACTTCGCCGCCGAGACGGCGCACCTCGCTCATCAGGCTCAGATCGGCTACATAGCCTTTTGTACCTCCGCCCAGCGAGGCTACGACATTTGACACCTTGACAGGAGAACGCCCATGCACAAGCACAGTGTGCCCGTTACGATTCAGCTGCTGCGCTGCAGCGAGGCCAATGCCGTCCGTCGAGCCCGTGACGAGAATGACGCGGCCCATTCCCCCCTCCAAAGGCACAGGGGATGCACAGGCATCATGTTCTGACGAAACTCCGATACTTCGACCCTTTTTGAGGGTTTGTCCCGTCAGAAACGACTCGCTTGGAAGTGGCCATCTTTTTTCAAATGCTTATAAGTGCCCATCCCTACGCACCTGTTTGGGAATTGAAAGGGCGCGTCCGCGCGCCCCCCCCACACAAGCCACAAAGCAACCCTTCCGTTCTACACCTGCGACCTGGACCCCTTGGACAAACCGCCACCCTTGGTGGAGCCACTTGGACGACAAGTGAGTGCCCCTCTGCGCGCAGGCTTCTTTTCTCCTAGTGATGAAGTTCACGGTCACGGTCTCGATCGAAGTCACGGTCACGCGGTCTCGAGCTCACTCCGTGTTGAACGAGCCCTTGAGCGCCTTCGGATCTCGGGAGGAGAAGCCAACCGTGACCCCAAATGTGCCCTTGACCTCTGCCCAGCTGTGCGTCTCGACGTCCCAGATCGATCGGGAGCGCAGATCCAGGGGGAAGGTGACGTTCACAAAGGTCCCCGGTGGCATTGGGATGGAAGTGAAGCCCTTAAGTTGGAATGGCGGCTCGCCCGCTGCAGCCGGGAAGGTCAGATAGAGCTGCGGGGCGGCCGCGCCATAGACCGTCCCCGTGTTCGACAGGAGCACCCCGACTGCATCTCGAGAGGCGTGGAGATTGCTCAGGGTGAAGGTAGAGTACGAGAGCCCGTGACCAAACGGGAAGGCCGGCGTCACGCCATGCGCGTCGTACCAGCGGTAGCCGACGAGGAGCTTCTCGGAGTAGGTCGCCACTCGCTGTGGCTTGCCAACCCCGGGCCAATCGCTCTCAGTAAAGTTGACTTCATTCTCCCTCGTAGGCAGTGTGAGTGGTAGCTTGGCCGAAGGGTTGACGTCGCCGAAGAGCACATCTGCCAGTGCATTGCCATACTCCTGGCCGGGCATGAACCCGAATGTTATGGCGTCTACGCTGTTCCGCCACGGGGTGAGCGCCGCACCCGGAGCCACGGCAGTGACGACCGTGCGCGCGACGCCACTCGCGGCCACCTTGGCCACAAGCTCGTCGGCGTTCCCGTCGAACGAGAGAGAGCCCCTATCATGGCCCTCAGAGGACGAAGTTGCGACGAAGACGATGGCGACGTCGGCCTCGGCTGCCGTCTTCGCCGAGCGTTCAATATCGGAGCCATCATCATAGTAGACACACTTGGTGCCTGCTGGGTTGCATGCGGGCGGCGTCGGCTGGAGCGGCGGGGCCGGCGGGGATGTCAAGCCCATCTTCGCGAGAATCGCGTCGTACGGCCGCGGCTTGGACGACGGCTTGACTTCGCCCGAGCCTCCGCCGGCAACGACCGGATCCATGGCGGTTCTCCCGATGAGTGCCAGCTTGAGTCCCGCACTGGAGGAGAGCGGCAGGGTGCTCTTGTCGTTCTTGAGGAGCACAATCGACCTGGCGGCGAGCGAGCGAGCGAGTGCCTGATGTTCCGGGCTGGACACATTGTTCGATTGCGTATTGGTGTTGTTACGATCGAAGACGCCCACTGCAAAGAGGGGCGTCAAGATGCGCAGTGCCGCATCGTCGACACGCGAATCGGGCACGCTGCCGGACTGGACAGCCTTTGCGATCGCGTCGTCACCCATGTACGAGGACCCCGGCATCTCCTGATCGAGACCCGCCATGATTGACATCGAATGCGTGGCGCCCCAATCGCTCATCACCCAGCCCTTGAAGCCGAGACGATCCTTGAGGTCTCGCTGCAGTGTCTCGGGGTTCTCGCACGACCAACCCGATCCGGGGACCGACTTGGCGTTGATCTTGTTATACGAGCACATGAAGCTGCCGACGTCCGCGGCGATCGCGCCCTCAAAAGGCGGGTAGTACATCTCGAACCGCGTACGCTCGTCCACCTCCTCGTCGACGCTGGAGCGATCGGTCTCCTGGTTGTTGTTCACCCAGTGCTTGGCGTTTGCCACGACCCCCTTCGACTGGATGCCTTGGACCGCCGGCTGGACCATCACGTAACCGAGATGCGGATCCTCTCCACTGATGTACTCGAAATTACGCCCGTTGCGAGGGACGCGCGCCAAGCAGATGCCCGGCCCGAGCTGCACATTAGCGCCTTTGCGGTAGAATTCGTCACCCATTGCCGTGCCCCAAGCCCCCGAAGCCGTAGGGTCAAAGGTTGCGGCAATGGCGAGGCTGCATGGCCAGGCGGTGCTCGTGCCCGGGAGCCCATGTGCTTCGCGGAAGCCCTGAGGTCCGTCGTTCATTTTGATTGCCGGAATGCCAAGCCGATCATTGCCACACACATTACCCACGTAGCCAGAGCAGGAACCGTGGAAGAGGTGTGTCTTTTCTGCAAACGTCATCACAGTCAGCAGCTTTGCAGCTCGCTGTGCAGGCGGATCAGAGGGGTCCATCCAAGAACGCCGGGCCTCAGTCAAAGCTGCCACTGGGATGAACGAGAAAAGGAAGAGGACGATCATTCTCGCTGTGTGATGACAAGTTCATCGAACATTAAAGGCCTTTAACCCAATCTACTGTACTGTACGAATGCTTATCATTAACTAAGAACACGCCATCCAGCGGGAAGCAAGTTAGCTGTTAAAGTTAATGTTCCATGTTCGAGGTTCACCGCTTCAGCCTTCACCCGAACCCGTGTTCAATGTTCATGTTAATGTTATCATAACGATAAGTCGATAAACACACCGCACAGAATTGAGAATAACACACACAACAGACACATAGCATCATCCTCCACTGCGTCTTGCGCCGGGAGTGCCTGTGCGATGCGCTGAGCTGTTGGATGAGGAGGCAGACGAATCCGATGAGCACGAACTCTTTGCCGTGATCGGTGACGACTTGGTCGGGGAGACCCCCCCAACGCTGCGCGAAGGGCACGAACACGTGCTGGTAGAGGTTGACAGGCAGCTTATTGTCGAGCGCCACCAGCGAGAGGCACATCCTTGAGTCGCCGTCGATCATGGCCGCCACGTACACCGAGTACTCCTGCAACTTGCACGCGAGGTCCAGGTGGCACGAGTGCATGAAATTGGGGGCGTGGTAGTCGCCACGCAATATCCGTCTTTGCGACACGTAGCAGCGCGCTGCGCGCGCGGCCGGGAAGAGGAGTGCCAGCGCCGCATCCACGCTAGGCCTTCCAAAATGATAGCCAGGGTGCGAGGCCATGAGCGCGCCCACCATCATTTTGGTGCCGTAGGCATGCCCGAGCCTGTGTACCTCGTCTTGCACCCACTGGAGCAGTTGCGCGTCTCCGGGTCTCGGTAAGAGCAGGTGGACAAGAGCAGGTGCGCCGGCTGGAGATGCCTCGCGCTTGAGCTGGTTGATCAGCGCTTCGAGCATCCAAAGTGCTGCGCCAGCAGCACGCTGCTCGTGATGCCGACCGCTATGAGTGGCCGCAGGTCATCATATATGACCGCGCTGACGGCGGTGAGGAGGTGAAAGAGGAGGAGCGGCAAGCGCATCCGCGCGAAGACGAAGTTGCACCATTTTCCGCCGTAACCCGTTCACACCGACACGACGCGATCATCCCGGAGGCATACACACTTCAAAGTCCTGCACGGGGGGATACACACCTCAAGGTGAGTTTACCTCAATAACATTAACTAGAACTTTAACATGCGCTCCCTTACATGAACACGGACATGTATCGTATAAGGGTCATAAGGTTAACAGGCCAGGTTAACAAGTATTACATGGACGTATCGTTCAGTTCAGTTCAGTTCAGTTCAGTAACTGAACTGAACCGTATCGTTAACCACGAACTTGGAACATGAGACTATGAACACGCCATCCAGCGGGAAGTAAGTTAGCCCTACGGGTTAATGTTCATGAACTCGTGGTAAGTTAGCGAACATTAACCCGATCTGTGAACATTATTCCCACTGCACCCCATACTCATCATTATGATCACTAAACTCTATATAATTATCAATAGAATTATAGTTCTATTGATACATATAGTCTTTAATTTTTGTTCTCCATTTAAAAATATAATTTTCTCATCATAAGCACTTTGTAATCGTTTTTCGGCGTACGCCCCATTCATAATAAGTTTATAAACCTCTTCGTATTAAATTACCTTCTCAGCTTTTAATTTAATACGCTCGTTATCCTTGTTCACGCCCTTGAAGCCCGTCTCACTGCGCGACGACGGCATCAGCTCGAGCCCCTCCGCTGCCGCCGCCGCCCTGGCCTCGTCTGCTGTGAGCGGCCCGTCGCCCCTCGCCTCCGCCGCCGCTCGCTCCGCCCCAACATGCCTCGCGTAGCACAAGGCTGCCTCCCCTGGCGTCGCGAAGAGGCCTAGGTGGCGCTGCTTGCCATTCTCGAAGATCTTCGCAGCGTACCTGCCACTATCCTTGTACACGTTCTTGAAGCCCGTCTCACTGCGCGACGACGGCATCAGCTCGAGCCCCTCCGCTGCCGCCGCCGCCCTGGCCTCGTCTGCTGTGAGCGGCCTGTCGCCCCTCGCCTCCGCCGCCGCTCGCTCCGCCCCAACATACCTCGCGCAGCACAAGGCTGCCTCCCCTGGCGTCGCGAAGAGGCCTAGGTGGCGCTGCTTGCCATTCTCGCGGATCTTCGCAGCGTACCTGCCACTATCCTTGTACACGTTCTTGAAGCCCGTCTCATTGCGCGAGGACGTCACCAGCTCGAGGCCCTCGGCCGCCGCCGCCGCCCTGGCCTCCTCCGCTGTGAGCGGCTGCGGCCCGTCGCCCACCCTCGCCTCCTCCGCTGAGAGCGGCTGCGGCTGCGGCTGCGGCTTCTCCTCCTCCTTCCGCGCCTGTTTCGCACCTTTGTGCGAGGGGTCTTGCGGCGGCAGCAGCTGATGCTTGTTAGGCGGCGGCCACGATGCCATCAAGGCGGCGATCGCCGCGGCGGGCGCCATCGAGCCGCTCGCGGCGCTCGTGCGGCCGTCTGCGTTGGCGTCCATATCCAGGCTTCCCTCCTCGCGCCTCCGCTTCCCCGTGACCTTGCCGCCTCCCGCCCCGCCAGAAGTGCCGGCCTCGTCTGCTGTGAGCAGCTGTGTTTGGCCGACCCT